>Ga0207023_10145_pt1 | contig 21064 bp, 17 predicted proteins | sample Alteio_BWMinCont_47_FD_153464 | JGI IMG/M metagenome (GOLD analysis project Ga0207023, IMG submission 153464) | Enriched cells from forest soil in Barre Woods Harvard Forest LTER site, Petersham, Massachusetts, United States -... | ecosystem: Environmental > Terrestrial > Soil > Temperate forest >... | reverse complement strand
TGTGATGTCGCTGGCGTTGTTGACTGCTGGGTGTAACCAGACCGGACTGACGCCATCGCCGGTCCCCAATCCGGTCACCGGGCAAAACCCGGGCGACGTTAAATATTATCCGTCCGATCAGCCGGTGAGGCTGGGCATCCAGCGGTTTTACGACGGCAACTTCGGCCTGGCGCAGCAGTATTTTCAGGATGCGGTTGAAAAATCACCCAACGACGTGACCGCCTGGATCGGATTGGCGGCAAGTTACGATCGATTGGGGCGGTTCGATCTCGCTGACCGGGCCTATGCAGCCGCAGCCAAACTCGAAGGCGAAACCCCCCGGCTGCTCAATAACGAAGGCTACTCGTATATGTTGCGCGGCGATCTCAAAGCCGCGCGCGCCAAATTCAAACAGGCTTTGAGGCTTGACCCCAACAATCAGACAACTCTGAACAACATAGAGCTTTTGAACTCGAGCCAGAATTTCATCGACCGATCTCCGAGCGGAGAGCCGTGCGGCAGTGTCGACTGCGGTCAATGACGAGCATAAAGTGCGCGCGCTGTTGAATTGGACCACGCAGCTCAGCTTGCTCCGATGGCCCCGCCCAACAGGGGCGATCACCTCCGTTCTATTGAGGAGGCATGCCGTTCAGACCGCGATCTTGCGGGAGGTTGGGCGTCGAAGCTTCTTCCTTGTTGGGTATTTCCTCAAAATGCTCGCAACCCTTTTGTCCGCAATGGAACGTCGAATAAGCCCCGAGAGACGGGCGATTATAGATTACGACCCGACCATTTATGCTTTGCCGGACGACCCTGACATCCATGCTGCCGATCAGGCTTCCGTGATCGTCAAGAAAATCGATGTTCGTCCTTCCGAGACGCTGTGGGATAAGGACGGCGCTCTTGTCGGTGCGCAAGACCAGATCAACGATGTCTGGGTCGGTTATTGAGATCTTTCCGAATGGACGCTCGCTATGAATCGTGGTTGAGAACCCTTGGATGAGCACCATCGTTTGTTTCGGTGGTCGCTCGACCGAGAGCGGCGCGAGTTGATCCGCGAAGCAAGCGGGCGTCGCGGAGAGACAAATCGCAAAAACGATAGCGGCGGGGATTGAGCGTGCGGCTGCTCGGAGACCGCCCGTTGCCTGCTGCTCAACCATCGCAATCGCCCCGCCGGATGAACGCGCCCGCCATGCGCGCGCTGAGTTCACTCATTGTGACACGATCATGATCGATGACAAGCCAGTCGGCGCCTCCGACCCAAGCGATCACCGCATCGCAATCGAGCGAACCTAGTCCGGAAGACCGATCGACCCGGCGAGCGTGACGCCAACGGAACCGGTCAATTCATCCCCAGCGCGGCCAGATAAAGATCGAGCACAGTCTCCTCCTCGAGGCGGCTGTCGCGGTCCTGCCTGCGGATCGATACGATTTTTCGCATGATCTTCACGTCGAAGCCGTTCGCTTTGGCCTCGCCGTAGACATCCTTGATGTCGCCGGCGAGCGCCTTCTTTTCCTCTTCAAGGCGCTCGATCCGCTCAATAAAAGCTCGCAGATGACCGGCGTTGACTTCGCTCGAACTGATCGTATCCGTCTCCGAAGCCTTCGCCATGTTCATTCCTCACCTCGACCCATTCGTGGAGGGCGACGGATCGCCCCGAACGCACATCGCGTCAAGCTGCGGAAGAGGGTTTTCCCCGGCGATGAGCGGTCGTGTGCGCGCGGCTGCCAAGATCGGCCGGCTCGCGTGACCGCAGATCGGCGATGATTGGTCGCAGCGCGCGGGCAAGGCGCTCGGCCCACGCGGTCGCGTCGTGCCCCTCGGCGATCAGGTCCTGCCTGATCTCGATCAGCGCATTGGCCAATCCGCGCGCAGTCGCGATCTCGTCGATCGTGTCGCCGGCCAGGGCGCCGTCGTAGGGCTCGTTGTCGCCGACCTCGTCAGCGCGAAGATCGGGTTCCGCGAGCATCGCCTCGATCAGCGGTTTCGGGATTCGCCCATCACGATCCCACAGGACGCCGATCTTCCAGGGACGCGCCAGCGAGCGCATGACGGGCGTGAACGAATGGATCGAGATGAGCGCCGGGGGCTCGCCGGTCGCCATCATCGCATCGACTGTGGTCGCTATCTCTTCCCGATAGGGGGTCCAGAATAGCCGGCTGCGGCGGGCGATATCGGGCGGGTCCACATATGCGTTACCGGGGACGATCGCGCCGTCTGAGTAGCGCATGACCAACGTTGGGTCGTCCAGGCCGCGATTGGGATCGATGATCAGGCGCGAATAGGTTGACAGCACAGCCGGAGCGCCAAGTTGCGCCGCAAGAGCCCGGGTCACGTCGGCGGCGCCGATGTCGTAAGCGATGTGGCGGTCAAGCGCTTCGCGCGGTAAGCCGAGCGTCCCGTAACCCGGAGGAATGGCGTTCGAGGCGTGATCGCAGATGACGAGCGCGCCACTGTCGAGCGCGCCTGGAATCGCCTCGAAGGCGGGATAAGCAATCTCAGCCATCCCTGGATTGACGTCCGCGGTCGGCTTCATTGTTTGTCTTTTGGGCAAGGCGTGATTGTCTGCCTTTAGCCGCCGATCGTCGCGCCGCCATCGATGACGATGGTCTGTCCGGTCATGAACGATCCAGCCTTGGAGGCGAGATAGACGGCGGCGCCGGCGATCTCGTCCACTTCGCCAATGCGTCCGAGCGGCGTCCTCGCATTGACCGTCTTCAACGTTTGCGGATTCTCCCATAACGCCCGCGCGAAGTCGGTTCGTATCAAGCCGGGCGCAATGCAATTGACGCGGACATTGTGCTTTCCCCATTCGACCGCGAGATTGCGCGCCAGCTGAATGTCGGCGGCTTTGGAGACGTTGTAGGCGCCGATGACGGGCGAGCCCTTGAGCCCGCCGATCGAAGAGATGATGACGATGGATCCGTCGTTGCGCTTCAGCATGCCCGGCGCGGCCATCTGGATCAACCAATGGTTGGCGAGGATGTTGTTCTCGAGAATCTTGCGGAATTGTTCGTCCGAGATGCCGGCCATCGGCCCGTAATAGGGATTCGAAGCCGCGTTGCACACCAGAACGTCGATCCGGTCAAACGCTTTGTTCGTCTCGTCGACCAGGCGCTGAAGATCCTCCTTGGACGAAATGTTGGCTGCGATCGGCTTCGCCGCCTCGCGCCCGCGCGCGCGATTGATGGCGGCCGCAGTCTCGGCGCAAGCGTCTGCTTTGCGCGATGAGATGATGACCGTCGCGCCATGCTCGGCCAGTCGTTCGGCGATTGCGCGGCCAATCCCCCGCGAGGAGCCGGTGACGATCGCGACACGTCCGGTCAGGTCGAACAAAGTGGTCAAGATTTCCTCCCGTTTGGACGGCGCGTCGTTTCGACAATTGCATTGTTCGACGTGCTGACGCTACAGGCGATCGAACTGAAATCCGCACACTTTTCGTTGCCGCAACGAGGGGCGGTCGACGAAGACCGGGAGGGACCGAAACTCGGCTAAGGTCCTTGCTTGCACCTGGGCGGTCAAACCAACCCGGCGAGAGCGGCCCCGCTGTCAGCGCTGCTTGTGAGCAGCCGGTACTGAAGTTCGATGGTGGGCGCACAAGGGCTCGAACCTTGGACCCGCTGATTAAGAGTAATTGGATCCACCTGTCTCAGGTCGCCTCGCCGAGGCCCATAACAACCCGCAAATTATTGTTTTCTAAGAGCTACCGTGATAATCACTGTGTCATTGCGTATCAATGCGGCTCGCCGCGTCGCGCGCACGGTGAAACCTGAGTGAAACCTTTTTTCTCTGGCGATGCGTCTGTATGGCTAAGCGTGTACCCCCTTTGTCCTCTGCCCAAGTTGCCAATCTGAAACCGGACCCCACGAGGGTCCGCGAGCTAGTCGACGGAGCGGTGCCCGGACTTCGATTGCGGGTCACGCGTGGGGGTACCCGAAGCTGGTCGCTGAACGTCCGCGCTGCCGGCAAGATGCGGCGTTTCGAGGTCGGCTCTGGCCTGGGGCTCGCGGACGCCCGCAAAAGGGCGGAGGACATGCGCCGACATATCCGCGAAGGCGCTGACCCCACCGCCGAACGCAGGGCGCTCAGGGCTCGCGCCAAAGCGGCTGAAGCGGGCATCGGGACATTCGGCGCGGTAATAGACGCCTATTTCTCGACAGGGCCAGGCGCTGGGCTACGATCGAGGCACGAGCAGTTGAAGCGCCTCCGTTCGGTGTTCGCGTCGCATAAGTCGCGCCCGGCGACCGAAGTGGAGGGGGTCGCTCTCCAACTTACAGTCGACGCGCATACCGCTAAGACTGCTGCCGCGCGAGCAGTCGCCTATCTCTCGCCCGTCCTCAAATGGGCTTCGAAGCGGTCGTTGGTCAAAGCGGCGTTTGATCTTGAGAAGCCGCGCGCCGACGTCAACGACGCGGCCATCGGTCAGCGCTTTCTCGCGGTCGAGGAGTTGCACGCGATCCTACCGCGTTTGGATGACCCGCACGGGTGGTGTTCAAGGTTCATGCTCCTGACCGGCGCGCGGTTGCGCGAGGCGACCGACGCGACTTGGGCGGAAGTTGATCTTGAGGCCGAGACGTGGACCATTCCACCCACGCGGCGAAAGGACACGCGCTCACGGGTTCGCCGTAAGCAAACAGCGTCACAGCCACATGTTGTGCCGTTGTCCCGACAGGCGCTCAGTTTGCTGCAAGGAGTGCGTGAGGCAGAGGAACGTCGGCGCGGGCTAGTGGGCGTCTCGACTGAACTAGGTGCCGCTGATCTCGTTTTTGTTGGCGAGAGAGGCGGCAAACTCCAAAATTGGGACAGGTGGCTGAAGTCGATCGCGGTCGAGACGGGAGTTGGGGGTTGGTCTGCTCACACCTTACGTCGCACCGCGGCAACGCTCGCGGCGGACCTTGGAGCGGAACCTCACGTCATTTCGGTTCTGCTCGGGCATAAGAATATCGGCGGACAATTGACGGCGACTTACTCCAAGAGCCGCTATCGCCGCGAACATGTCGAGGCATTGCAGCGGCTCGGCGATCTAGTGGCCTCGATCGAGGCGGGCGACGATAAGGTGGTCGCTTTGAACTCGGCGAGGCGAGCCTGACGACACCGTCAAAAGATATGCCGTAGTCTTCAAAGCGAGGGAGTGCCTGAGTTGGCAGGTGCAGGGTTAACAAAAAGTCAGCGCCGGCGAGAGAACGAGCGCTTACGAAGGCAAGCTGAAAAGGACTTTGAAGAGAATATTGGCCCAATGCCCGAGCACGTGATCCATTTCTTGAACAGGGTCGAGCCCAACGTCCATCCGATCCCGGCGGCGCAGCAGCAGGCTTGGGAACGAGCGCCGGCTCACACAGTGATGCACGATGAGTGCCCTGGGCTAAACACTGGCGTGATGACTGAGATGAGCGGGTCGGCAGGTGAAGACCGTACCTCTGAACGCGACCTGCGAGCAGGCGAGCTGAAACTTAAGTACCCAGAGGATTGGGGCAGGCGCGGCCGACCGAAAGCGATTGCTTCGCTTGAGAATGCTGCCGGCAATCCAATTACAGAGAGGACGGTCCAAAGATATTTTAAGTTGCCGAAGAACTAATTCCGACAGCACCAAGGGTGCCACGTTCGGTCTCATGGGAAAAGCGGGGTTGTCTCATCAAACCCCGCAGAGTTCCCATGCAAGTCAGCATAACCAAACAAAGCTCACCTAGTCGCGCAATTCGCCTCCCTGAAGTCTGTCGTCTCACCGGCGCAAGTCGCGCATCGGTCTGGCGTCGGGTTCATGACGACCCCGACTTTCCGAAGCCGTTCAAATTGTCGGCCGGCATCACCGTGTGGGACGAGAGTGATGTCTTCGGGTGGCTCGCAGCTAAAAAGAACGCGCCTCGTGCCGAGGCTCGATCAGTAACTCGAGATGCCCGCCCCATTGGCGCGACGCCGCACCTGGGCGAGGGCGCGCTCGTGACATCTGGCACGCCGTCGACGGGAGGGCTCAATGTGGGTTGAGCCAGATTTCGACGGCATCCTGCCGGAGCTCAAGGGGGTCCCCAACTGGGTGCTCGCTAAGGCGATCGTGCGCGGCGGGAAGACTACGAAACCGCCGTATCAGCCAAACGGGCGGCCGGCGAGCCACAGCGATCCCGCAACTTGGAGTGGCTTTGCTGAGATCAAGCGAGCGTACGAGCGCGGCACCCCGGACATCATTGGCGTCGGGTTCGTACTGGATGGTAAATCGCATTTCAGCGGTCAGTACCTGCACGGGTTCGACTGGGATCACTGCATAGAAAGTGGCGTCCTCGATCCGGTTGTCGAGGAGAAACTCAAGACGCTTGAGATACCTCGCATTGAGACGTCGGTATCAGGCACGGGCATTCGCGGGTTCTTTCTGCACCACGAACCCCTTCAGTCGCAGAGAACACAGATCGCAGGCCGGAGCGTCGAACTCTACGCGACCCAGCGCTACATGACGACGACAGGGCGCGGCAGCGGGGTGCTCGCGTGACCGCCAATATCGGGGCCATAACGGGTCTCTTTCCGCCTCCGTCCAGTCCATCCGCGCCATCGACGAACCATAGAGGTGCCTTCGCAGGGCCGTTTCCCTACGACCGTCTCAAGACCCATTTGCCGGAGGCGCTTGGCTTCGAACTGGTCGCGTCGATCGAGTACATGCGCCTGAGCCCTGATTGGAGTGACGTTTTTTGCGGCGACCTCTCGGGCTATGGCGGGGACCACTCCCGTGCCGATCTCGCGGTGTGCGGAGAGCTAGCCCGGCAGGGGCTCCAAGGCGAGGCGATTGACACGGTTATTCGGGCGTCGGGGCTCTATCGTCAGAAGTGGGAGGACCGTGCCGACTATCGAGACGGGACGATCGGCAAGGCCCTCGCCGCGGCCGGGGTCAAACCGGGTGTCAGCCCGGTCCCAACAGGCCTTCTTGATCCACAGAACGGGATGATCTCGATAAGCACTGCGGTCCCGCGGCCTCGCGACTACACGGTCGAGGACCTCTTGGTGCCAGGCAAGTCAGTTGTCCTCGCCGGCTTCGGCGGCACTTCGAAAACTCAGCTGGCTATCCATCTCGCCGCCTCGATCGCCCTGGGCACTCCGTTCGCCGGCAAGCCCGTCAAGCAGGGCTCTGTGATGATGTGCCTGGGCGAGGAGGATCGAGACGAGATCACTCGCAGGATAAACGCGATTGCCCGACACCAGGCTCTCAGTGCGCCTCAGATCCAGTTAATCGAGCAGAACATCCTGGCCTTCCCTTTGGTCGGCCACGACACCCGCCTCTCGATCAAGAACGGCAAGGCGGTGACTGAAAGTAAGTTTGGACAGGAGATCATCGCCACCGCCAACGCGGTCGGCAATGTTCGACTGCTGGTGTTGGATCACTTGGGGCTGTTCCATGGCGGAGATTTCAACGCCCGCGAAGACGCCGCACTGACGATGCGCATCATCAATCATATCGCCCAGGAGACCCACGCAGCAGTCTTGTTGCTGGCGCACACGCCAAAGGCCGCGATGCAGCAAGAGGCGTCCGACGCGTCCATGGTGGCCGGGTCTACAGCGTTTGTGGATCAATCGCGCGGGGCATGGGTGCTCGCGACGATGCGCGAGGCCGAGGCCAAGGCCTTCGTTGTCTCGAATGCTGACCGAACGGCCTACGCGTCGCTGACGATCGTCAAAAACAACTACGGACCAACAGGCGAGGTGACTTGGTTAAAGCGCGTGCCGTTCGACGGTGTCGGATTGCTCGAACGGGTCGTCCTGACCCCCCAAGCTGCGATGACGAAGGCAGCCGCCAGCACGGAGATGAAGATCGTCGTCTTCGTTGCCTCTAACCCGGGCCGATACTCCAGGACCAAGCTGCGCGACAGGCGTTCAGGCAAGACGAGTGGCACGCTGAAGGCGAGCAAGGCAGAGGTCGACCGGGCGATTGATGTGCTCCTCGCCGACGGCAGGCTGATCAATCGTGCGCCCTCGGCTCAGGAACGCGCCGACTACGGCCTAGGCCCCCGCGTGACAAATGTTCTGGATGTAGGGCCGTAACATGAACGGCGAACAGTCACGCCCCTGCAGTATTGCTGCCGCCCAGACGATGATGAAATCCGCGGGGCGGCAAGGAACCTGCCGGGCGACACAAGAGCCCAGCATTGTCGGGCGTTTCAGCCGCCCGTGCGCAGCCGCCCGCATAGTCGAGCTTGCGGGCGACACAGAGCCCTTGATTTTTCGCGGCTTCCAGCCGCCCGCATCACCCCCCGTCTTTCAGACGGCTAGCCCCTCTTGGGCGGCAGCACCGTCTGACGCTTGGAGCGTGCAAATCACCACAGGAAGAATGTCGCGGCGCGTGGCCGCGACAGGGAGAAGGAGGGCCAAACCGTGAGCGGAAGTTTTTATAAAAGGGGCGATTATGCTTGGGTGCAGGATGTCCGCGGGAATTTTGTGTGCATCCATAAAGGCGACCGAGCCGCAACCGTGTTCTCGACCGAATGGGAGCCCTGGCAGGTGATCGTGCACTGGCCCAACGGTGGTGCGAGTATTTTGGGCGGCGAGCGTTTTAGTGAGCCAACAGACGCGATGGGTCGAGCCGAGGACCTCCTGAGTGGTGCAAAAAAGGGGTTTTTGTACAATTGCAACCGAGGAGTGGGGGATTTGTATTTCGGTAACTCCATACCCCGCGGGAGATCAACATGAGCGCGTACATCAATCAGCTCAATGCCGAGGTGGCCGCGGCAGCCCAGGCGCGCCATGAGGAACAGTCACGCGCGTCCGCTCGGGCCTCTGACGCCGCGCGCGAGCGTCTAACCCCTTTGGAGGATCGACTGGTGCGGTTGCTGGCCACCATTCCACCCGACGTACAAAGCGAGGGCCTGTCGCTGCCGGCCCTCCAGGCAGCGCTCCGCGGGCGCTGGCGCAGCTCGTGCCACCCCGGTGAGCTCGGCGCGCAATTGCGTCGGCTTGGATTTGAGCGACGGCGGCAATGGAGCGATGGAGCCGGATTTCGTGCGCTGTGGTATCCGGGTTGAACAGAGTGACCAGGCCGGACCATCCTTCGATGGCGGCCCGCGATTTTAGGCTCGATCGCCGTCAAGGCTGGACATTCCGCGCCAAGCGCACGGCGGGAAATGGCCGCCAGGGTAGATGATGCCACATGTCTGCTGAGCTGCTACCCTCGGGTTGATGCGCATTGGATCGGGGGGATTGTGGCGGTCAAGAAGTCGGAAATTTACACTCGCATTTGGCAGGGGTGCGACGTCCTGCGAGGGGGCATGGATGCCTCGCAATACAAGGACTATGTCCTCTCGATCCTGTTCATCAAGTACGTCTCCGACAAATACGCTGGCCAGCCCTACGGCGCGATCAAAGTGCCTCCGGGCGCAAGCTTCGCGGACATGGTGGCGTTGAAGGGTCGCACCGACATTGGTGACCAGATCAATAAGAAAATCATCGCGCCGCTCGCAGCAGCCAACAAGCTAAACGGTTTCCCGGATTTCGATGAAAGTGGCAGGCTGGGAACGGGCAAGCAAAAGCAGGACACCCTAACGAACCTAATCGCCGTTTTTGAGGACCCCGCTTTGAACTTCGGGCGCAACCGCGCGGAGGGAGATGACATCCTCGGCGACGCTTACGAGTACCTGATGCGCCACTTCGCGACCGAGAGCGGCAAGTCGAAAGGACAGTTCTATACGCCTGCCGAAGTCAGTCGGATCATGGCGCAGATCATCGGCATCCGGAACCCGAAGACCAATAATCAGACGACTGTCTACGATCCGACTTGCGGCTCGGGTTCGCTGCTGATCAAGGTCGCTGATGCGGCGGGCGTTAGGGTGACGCTCTACGGGCAGGAAAAGGACGGCAGTACAGCAGGCCTCGCCCAGATGAACCTAATTCTACACGACTACGCCGGCGCGGTGATCCATCCCGGCGAAAGCACCATAGCCGCTCCCTTCTTTCGCGACGGGGAGGCACTCAAGACCTTCGACTACGTCGTCGCTAATCCCCCCTTCAGCGACAAACGCTGGAGCCAGGGCGCAGACCCGAACGAACTCAAGCCCGGTCTAGCCGTCAAAGAGGAAAGCCCAGACACTGTGAACTTTCGCCGGTTTGACGGCTTTGGCGTTCCGCCCCCCAAACAAGGCGATTACGCCTATCTTCTCCATATCATCAGGTCATTGAAGTCCACTGGCAGGGGTGCCTGCATACTGCCGCACGGCGTCCTTTTCCGGGGCAATGCCGAAAGGGAGATTAGGAAGAACCTCATTCAACGCAGGCTGATCCGCGCGATCATAGGGCTACCGACAAACCTGTTCTACGGCACTGGCATACCCGCTTGCATCGTGGTCATCGACAAATATGACGCGGGCGCGCGGCGGGGCATCTTCATGATCGACGCGAGCCAGGGCTTCATGAAGGATGGCCCAAAGAACCGGCTGCGCGAGATGGACGTCCACCGGATCGTCGACGTCTTCCAGCGCGCGGCGGACACGCCAAAGTACGCGCGTATGGTCGGCTACGACGAGATCGCGAAGAACGACTTCAACCTCAATCTGTCGCGTTACATCGACACTCTGCCACTTGGGGACCGGCAAGACATCGAAGGGCACCTAAAGGGCGGCATTCCAGAGCGGGACGCCGACGCACTCGGCTCATACTGGGCCGTTTGCACGAACCTTAGGGCCGCGCTTTTCCGGCCGAACCGGCCGGGTTATCTCGATCTCGCAGTGAAGCCTAACGCGATCCGCGCCGTGATCCACGATCATCCTGAGTTCCGCTCCTTCACCGAAGGACTGGCGGAGCACTTTGATGCGTGGCGGCGGAGTGAGGCCGATCGACTGAAGGGTTTAGCGCCGGGTTTCCATCCCAAGGCGATGATCGTCGAACTCGCGGAGGGCCTGCTCGCGCATTACCGTGGTCGCCCACTCGTCGATGCCTATGACGTCTACCAGCACCTCATGGATTATTGGGCACAGACGATGCAGGACGACGCCTATCTGATTGCCGACGGTGGTTGGAAAGCTGAAATCTACCGCGTAGTCGAGCGGAAGAAGGATAAGAACGGCAAGGAGACTATGAAGGACAAGGGCTGGGCTTGCGACCTCGTACCCAAGGAGCTGATTGTCGCGCGCTACTTTCCCCATGAGGCTGCGAAAATTGCTGGTCAACAGGCCGAACAGGAGCAAGTGAAAGCCGAGCTAACGTCGCTGGAAGAGGAGCACGGGAACGAGGACGGCCTCTTTTCCGAACTGATCGAGGATGGCGAGGTTGTCGTCACCGTGGCAATCGTTAAGGCGCGACTAAAAGAAATTAGGGGCGACCAGTCTGCCGCCGAAGAGGCGGACGCTTTGACGAACTGGCTGGGCCTAACTGAGCGGGAAAAGGAGCTGAACCGGGCGATCAGGGAAGCCGAAGGCGCGCTGGATCAGGAGGCTCTGATGACCTACCCGAAGTTGTCGGAGATGGAGGTGAAGCAGCTGATAGTCGATGACAAGTGGATGGTGAGCCTGGATGCGCGTGTCGCGGCCGAGACGCGGCGGGTCGCCCAGGCACTCAACCGGCGGGTGACAGAGTTAGCCGACCGCTATGGCGCGACGCTATCGAGCCTCGCGGATCGCGTTTCGGAACTCGAAAAGGTCGCAGCGAGGCACCTCGCGAAGATGGGATACCCATGAGCGACGTTCGGGCGGGCTACAAGCGGACCGAAGTCGGGGTGATCCCAGAGGAATGGGAAGCTCTTCCTCTCGGCTCACTCTTTTTTATAAAGGCGGCAGGTGACTTGGACAAGCTCGCCTTCGGAGCCGAACGGACCGATCTGTATCCTCACCCAATTTTCGCGAATGCGCTCACCAATGCTGGACTGTACGGTTTCAGCCGGAGCGCTAATTATGCAGCTCCCGCCTTGACGATCACTGCTCGCGGAGACGTTGGGAAGGCATTTTTTCGCGGTGAGCCGTTCTCGGCAATAGGCCGTCTTCTAGTTCTTGAGCCAATTGACAGTATTGATGCCCGATATGCCGCAAGCTGTGTCAACGAACTGGTCAAGTTTTCTCTTGAAAGCACAGGGGTGCCGCAACTGACGGCTCCGCAGGTCGGACGCTACAGCATCCCAGTTCCCACCGTCCCTGAACAACAGGACATTGCCCAGGCGCTAGAGGACGCTGACGCACTGATCACTGCGCTGGAGGCACTGATCGCCAAAAAGCGCGACATCAAGCAGGGCGCTATGCAGGAGCTCCTGACTGGCCAGCGCCGCTTGCCGGGCTTTTTAGGGGGTTGGACACCCGCCAAAGTATCTAGCCATTCTACGGTTCAAGTTGGCTTTCCTTTTCAGTCCGCTTTCTTTTCAAAAGAGGAAAATGGCGTGAGACTTATTAGAAACCGAGACTTGAAGAGCGACGAGGACACCGTCTTTTACACTGGTGACTATTCAAAGGATTTCCTCGTCGAGGCGGGCCAATTGTTAATCTCAATGGATGGTGAATTTACGTTGGCGATATGGAAGAACGTGACGTCACTCCTCAATCAAAGGGTGGCTCGGCTGACCCCGAGAACCTCCGACCTTGGTTTTATGAGCTATGCGCTCGCCGGTGTGCTTGGAGAAATTGAATTGGCCACGGGAAGTACCACCGTGAAGCATCTCTCGCATAAGGACATACTTGCAATCGAAATCGACACGCCGACTTTGGATGAGCAACGTGCCATCGCCGCCGTGCTCTCTGAGATGGACGCCGAAATCGCCGCGCTGGAGAAGAAGCTCGTTAAAGCTCGCGCCCTCAAGCAGGGCATGATGCAGGTGCTTCTGACCGGCGAGGTGAGGCTCGTATGAAGTCCTATTACCGGGTTATGCTCGGCAGAAAGAGCGTCTTCGCCGCCGATTGCTTCGCCGGCGGCTATATCGGCGTGGATTTTGCGATCAACGAGGATCTGAGCAAATCCCTCCCCGACGAATGGCGAGCCTTCAACAAGAAATATATCCCGCTCTATCTGGCCGCCCACCCGGACAAGTCCAAGGTTACGGCCGGGCTTGCTTGCGGTGCGGTCTGGACCGTCTGTAGGGGCATCAATGAGGGCGACATCGTGCTCTCCCCAGACGGTGCTGGGTCGTATCGGGTCGGCGCAGTGACCGGCAGCTATTACTATGTGCCCGACCAGGCATTACCGCATCGCCGAAGAGTGAAGTGGCTCGATCTCGCCATCGCACGTGCCGCAATGAGCGAACCGTTGAGGAACTCGACCGGATCTATCGGTACGGTGAGCAACGTCTCTGCCCATGTGACTGAAATCGAGAGCTTTCTCAAGACCGCGCCGCCGCACCTCACCATTATCGCCGCCGATCCGACGATCGAGGACCCTTTTGCCTTCGCAATGGAGCAACACCTCGAAGCGTTCCTTGTCGCGAACTGGGAGCAGACCGAGTTTGCCGAGACTTTCTCGATCTTCGAAGAGGACGGTGAAAAAGTCGGACAGCAGTACGCTACAGACGCCGGGCCGATCGACATACTCGCGATCAGCAAGGACAAAAAACGTCTGCTCGTCGTCGAGCTGAAGCGAGGTCGCGCCAGCGATGTCGTTGTCGGTCAAATCCTGCGCTACATGGGCTACCTGAAGGGCGAGATTGCGGAGGGTGATCAGACCGTCGAGGGCGCGATCGTTGCGTTGGAAGACGACCAGAAACTGCGCTGGGCGCTTGCCGTCGTCCCGAGCGTTTCGTTCTACCGTTACGAAGTCCGCTTCAAGCTGGTGAAGGGCTAGGTGGTGGCGTCGTCACTCGGTTCTTCAACGGTCGCCGTCGGCTGGGATGTTGGCGGGTGGAACTGCGATAACAACACCAAAAGCCGTGACGCGCTCATAGTTTTAAACGAGCAAGCTCAGCGCCTTGGCCAACCTTGGCGAGGCAACCTTCGTCAGGCAATCAACGACGCGCCCCACGCCGACGCGTTCCTTGGGAAGATTTTTAGTCTCTGCCGCATTGATGGAGCTCCATCAACTTCCAAGGTCATAATCGCTATTGATGCGCCTCTTGCTTTCCCGGCATCTCTGATTGAGCTCCTCACCGCTGGGCGCATCGAACGGGATCTTGGTGAGAGCGCGACCAACCCCTACCTCTACCGATTTACCGAGAGGCGCTTGGTGACCCCGGGCAAAGTACCGCTCTCCGCTGTCAAGGACATGATCGGCAGCCAGAGTACAAAGGCGATCCACGCTACGACGAAGTTTGCGCCCAACATCGAAGCTTTGGGTGTGTGGTCCGACGGCGGCGCGTCACGCTTCATTGAAACCTACCCGGCCGCGTGCCGACGACTGGCAACCAAGGCTGAGGAATTCTCCGTCGCCGGCCTTGTCGGTCACGACGACATCATTGACGCAGGCGTTTGCGCGCTGATCGCGCTTCGCTTCGCAGTGGCCCCCGAGACACTTGAGCCGCCACCTCCAGATGCGCCCGCGTCCGAAGGCTGGATATGGCTGCCGAGGTCGAGGGCGGCGCAATGAGCGGCATCGGCGAGCCGGAACGGACGACGCAAGACCGTGTGATTGCACTGTTTCAAAAGCGCCTCGGTTGGCGGTATCTTGGTGACTGGTCGGAGCGAGCCAATTCCAATATCGAGGACCCGCTGCTCGCGGCTAACCTGAGGGCCCGAGGCTTCAACGAGGCTCAGATCACCGCTGCGGTCGAGCGCCTGCGCCGAGAGGCCAACAATCACAGCCGCAGCCTCTACCAAAACAATAAAGCCGTGCACGAGACACTGCGGTACGGCGTCTCCGTTAAAACGGACCCGGGCAAGCCATCCGAAGTCATCCACCTCATCGACTGGGAGAAACCGGAGCGGAATGACTTCGCTATTGCTGAAGAGGTGACGCTCTTGGGCGGCAACACTCGCCGTCCAGATATAGTGCTCTACGTCAACGGCATCGCCCTTGGCACGCTGGAGCTGAAGAACAGCAGGGTTTCGATCGAGGAAGGTATCCGACAGTCGATCTCGAACCAATCACCGGAGTTCAACGCCTGGTTTTTTTCAACAGTGCAATTCGTCTTCGCGGGTAACGACAGTCAGGGCTTACGCTACGCCGCAATAAAAACCGAGGCTAAGTATTTCCTCGCCTGGAAGGAGGACGAGGCTGACGATGCCGACAACAAGCTCGATAAGTACCTTCTAAAAATCTGCGAGCAGCGGCGCTTTCTTGAGCTGGTACGCGATTTCGTCCTGTTCGACAGCGGTCAAAAAAAGCTGCCTCGCGTCCACCAATACTTCGGTGTGAAGGCTGCGCAGGAGCGCGTCGCGCGTCGCGAGGGGGGGATCATTTGGCATACACAGGGGTCGGGCAAGAGCATCGTGATGGTGCTACTGGCTCGCTGGATATTGGAGACCAACCCACATGCTCGCGTGATCGTCGTCACTGACCGCGACGAGCTCGACGGTCAGATCGAGGGGGCCTTCGGTGCCTCTGGGCAGGAGGTGCGCCGCACGACCAGCGGCGCAGACCTCATGGGCCTGCTCTCCGGCGCGCCCACGCCGCGCCTCGTATGCTCGTTGGTGCAGAAGTTTGGACGGCGGGATGTGAGCAACTTCGATCGCTTTATTCGCGAACTGGAGGCAAATCCCATGCGACCGGTGGGCGAGCTCTTCGTCTTCGTGGACGAATGCCACAGGACCCAGAGCGGTAGGCTCAACCGCATCATGAAGGCGATGATGCCCGGCGCGGTGTTCATCGGCTTCACGGGCACGCCGCTCTTGAAGGACGACCGACAAACCAGCCTGGAAGTCTTCGGCAGCTACATTCATACCTACAAGTACAGCGAGGGCGTGACGGACGGGGTCGTGCTCGACCTCGTTTACGAGGCGCGGGACGTCGACCAAGTGCTAGGGAGCCAGGACAAGATCGACGCCTGGTTCGACGCCAAGACGAGGGGTCTCAACGACTGGCAGAAGGACGAACTCCGCAAGCAATGGGGCACGATGCAGCGGGTGCTCAGCTCCCGATCGCGCATGGAGCGGATCGTCAATGACATCGTGTTCGACTTCGGCACGAAGCCGCGTCTAAGCAGCGAACGCGGCACCGCGATGCTGGTGGCCCGCAGCATTTTCGAGGCGAGCAAGTATTACGCCCTATTTCAGAAGACAGTTTTCAAGGGCCACTGTGCCGTCATCACGTCCTACAATCCCCAGGCCGCCGACATCACGCTGGAAGATACCGGTGCGGCCAGCGAGACGGACAAGCAGTTCATTTACAACCTCTATAGGGAGATACTAAACCACGTACCCGCACAGTCGGGCATGACAAAAACGGAGGTTTACGAGGAGCGAGCCAAGCAGCTTTTTAAGAAGGAGCCTGCGACGATGAAGCTTCTCATCGTCGTCGACAAACTGCTGACCGGGTTCGACGCGCCGAGCTGCACCTATCTCTACATCGACAAGTCTATGCAGGATCATGGATTGTTTCAGGCCATCTGCCGTACCAACCGGCTGGACGGCGACGACAAGGAGTTCGGCTACATCGTCGACTACATGGACCTCTTCAAGAAGGTGCAGGGGGCGATCAAGGTGTATTCGTCTGAGCTCGACCACAGCGCCCCTGGCGTCGATCCGGAGGTAATCTTACAGGACCGCCTGACCAAAGGCCGCGAGCGGCTCGATGAGGCGCTGGAGGCTGTCTACCTTATCTGCGAGCCAGCCCCTCCGCCGCGCGACGACAACGCATTCCGTCGCTTTTTCTGTGGCAACACGGAGGTTGCCAGCGACCTCGCCGAGCGTGAACCGTTGCGCGCGGCTTTCTACAAGGCTTGTGCCGCGCTTGTTCGGGCCTTCGCCAATGTCGCGGACGATCTCGACATGGCAGGCTACAGCGCCGGAGAGGCCGATGAGATCAAGCGGGTGTTGGCGGACTATGTGAAGCTCCGCGACATGATCCGTAACGCGAGCGGCGAGACGCTCGACTTGAAGGCTTACGAAGCCGACATGAGGCACCTGATCGACACCTATATCGAGGCGAAGGAGCCGAGGAAAATCTCGCCCTTCGACGATATGCCGCTGCTCGACATCATCGCCGGTCTCGGCGTCGACGGAGCCATCGGCACGCTTCCCGGCAGCCTCAAGCAAAACAAGGACGCCGTCGCAGAGACCATCGAGAACAACGTCCGTGCCAAAATCGTCAAGGAGCATCTCAGCGATCCGGCCTTTTACGACAAGATGTCGAAACTGCTCGACGAGATTATCACTGCGAGAAAGGCCAAAGCGATCGCATACGAGGAGTACCTCACTCAGATTGCCAGGCTCGTTGACACCGTTCGCGCCGGCCAGGAGGGCGACCGACCTGCGTCGATCAAGACGGAAGGCCAGCGGGCGCTGTACAACAACCTCGGCGCAAATGCTGACCTCGCAAGTCGGATCGACGCCAAGGTCAAACTGATCCGCCCAGCGGACTGGCGCGGCGTCCACTCACGGGAGCAGGATGTTAAGCAGGCGATCTATGAGATCGTGAACGACGAGGGCGAGACGGAGCGCATCTTTGCGATAATCTACCATCAGAGGGAATACTGATGGAGACCGTGCTTGATCTCGGCGGGTTGAGCGTCGCCGTGATCCGTAAGAACATCAAGAACTTCCACCTCAGTGTCCATCCGCCGAACGGCCGCGTTCGCATCGCCGCGCCGGAGCGCGCTACTTTAGAGACGATCCGCGCCTTCGCCGTGGCGCATCTCGTCTGGATCAAGCGGCATCAGCGCAAGATCATAATGCAGGAGCGCGAGCCTCCGCGGGACTACGTCGACCGTGAGAGCCATTTTGCTTGGGGCGAGCGTGTCATGCTCCAAATGATCGAGCTCGATGCTGCTCCCGCCGTTACGCGGAGGCACCGGATTTTGACCTTGCAGGTGCGGCCCGGCGCGACGATGACTGATCGGCAGCGCGTGATGGAAAGCTGGTACAGGAACGAGGTGCGCCACGCGGCCGCGCCGATCCTAGCCAAGTGGGAGCAGCACTTGGGCGTAATCTCCCGGAAGCTCCTCGTGCAGCGGATGAAAACGAAGTGGGGAAGCTGCAACCCGCTCACCGGCAACATCCACCTTAACACCGACCTGGCAAAGAAGCCGCCCGAATGCCTTGACTACGTTGTGCTGCATGAGCTTGCCCATCTCCGCGAGCCTACGCATTCGGCGGAGTTCTTCGCTTTACTCGATCAGGGCATTCCTCGTTGGCGGGAGGTGCGGCGTGTACTGAACGATTTGCCGCTCAGCGATCCTGGTATCTTTGCGGCCTGACCGGGCTACCGCAGTGTAGTGCTGGATAGTTTCGAATTTATTTGAAAAATCTCGGAGCGACCATCGAGCCCCGGCGGCATAGCCGCGTAAAAACCCCTTCACCCCGTCGAGCTAGAAAAGATAGCTTCCCGCTAGGAGGGTTACGCGCTTGCGAAGCGGGATCGTTCGACCTGCGCCAGACTACGACGCGGTTATCCCAGGTGAGTTGCGTGCCGGACGTGAAACCTAGGTGAAACCTTTCGATGGCACAGAGCCGCGATAGAGGGCCATTATCTGGCTAAGTCATTGATATCGATGGTGGGCGCACAAGGGCTCGAACCTTGGACCCGCTGATTAAGAGTCAGCTGCTCTACCAACTGAGCTATGCGCCCATCGCATCTTGCCGCGCGCCTTCGCGCGGCAAGGGCCGGCGTTTAGCAAAGGCGCGCCAGCCTGTCCAGCGCAAACGTCCCTGATGCGCCTCTGTTTCGCGCCGGTCGCGCCCCGCCGGGCGCCTCAGTTCTTCTCTTTGTCGACGAGCTTGTTCTTGCCGATCCAGGGCATCATCGCGCGCAATTTCGCCCCGACCTCTTCGATCGGATGAGCATTGGCGCGGGCGCGCATCGCCTTGAACGAGGTCTGGTTGACCCGGTTCTCCAGCATCCAGTCGCGGGTGAACTTGCCGGACTGGATGTCGCCAAGCACGCGCTTCATCTCCGCCTTCGTCTCGGGCGTGATGAGGCGCGGGCCCGAGACATATTCGCCATACTCGGCGGTGTTGGAAATCGAGTAATTCATGTTGGCGATGCCGCCCTCGTAGATGAGGTCGACGATCAGCTTCACTTCGTGCAGGCACTCGAAATAGGCCATTTCTGGCGCATAGCCGGCCTCGACCAGGGTCTCGTAGCCGGCGCGGATCAGTTCGACGAGGCCGCCGCACAGCACCGTCTGCTCGCCGAAGAGGTCCGTCTCGCATTCCTCCCGGAACGACGTCTCGATGACGCCGGCGCGCCCGCCCCCGATCGCCGAGGCGTAAGACAAACCGACATCGTGAGCGTTGCCGCTCGCGTTCTGGTGAATCGCGATGAGGCAGGGCACGCCGCCGCCGCGCTTATATTCGGATCGCACCGTGTGGCCGGGGCCCTTCGGCGCGACCATCAGCACGTCCAGATCGGCGCGCGGCTCGATCAGGTTGAAGTGAACATTGAGTCCGTGCGCGAACATGAGCGCGGCGCCCTGTTTCATGTTCGGCGCGAGCTGATCGCGGTAGATCTCGGCCTGCAATTCGTCCGGCGTCAGCATCATAACGATGTCCGCCCACTTGGCCGCAGCAGCGACGTCCATCACCTTGATGCCTTCGGCCTCCGCTTTTTTGGCGGAAGGCGAGCCAGGCCTGAGCGCGACCGCGATCTCCTTCACGCCGCTGTCGCGCATATTGAGAACATGCGCGTGGCCCTGGCTGCCATAGCCGACCACCGCCACTTTCTTGGCTTTGATCAGATTGAGATCGGAGTCTCGATCGTAATACACACGCATGAGTTGTTCAGCCTTCGCGCAACATGAGCTTTGCGGAGAAATTGATGCCAAGCGTCGCCACGCCGGACGAGGGCTTCTAGTGAATGCTTGAGATGCGATCAAGCGCACTCCTGAAAGAGGCGGCCTGTCCGGCCGCGGAAGTCCAGGGCACGCCGCCCCCCCCAGTGGCTTAATGGCGTTTGGCGCCTTATGATTAGGCTCCGACCCGCGAAAGCCGCGGGGTCTTGTCGGGAGGGGTTGGCAATGGGCATTCTTAATCGGTTGCGAGCGCTCGCCGCCCTTGCGCTGATCACCGTTTCGGTTTCGGCCTGCGGCTACAATGTCATCCCGACCAAGCAGGAGGCCGCCAACGCGGCTTGGGCGGAGGTTCAAAACCAATATCAGCGGCGCGCCGACCTCGTTCCCAATCTGGTGGCGACGGTTCAAGGCTTCGCCAAGCAGGAAAAGGACGTCTTTGTTCAAGTCACCGAGGCGCGCGCCAAGGCGACCTCGATTCACCTCGACGCCAACGACCTGACCGACCCGGAAAAGGTCAAACAGTTGCAGGATGCGCAAAACGCACTGTCGGGCGCCCTTGGGCGACTGCTCGCGGTCAGCGAAAACTATCCGGAGCTCAAATCGAACGCGAATTTCCTCGCGCTGCAATCCCAGCTCGAGGGGACGGAAAACCGGATCGCCGTCGCCCGGCGCGATTACATCGCCGCGGTGCAGGACGTCAACACCACGCTGAGGACTTTCCCGAGCGTGCTCTGGGCGCAGACGGTGTTTCGCTCGATCAAGCCGCTGGTTCCGTTCACCGCCGATTCCGATGCGCAGGCGGCGCCGAAGGTGAAGTTCTAATCCTCGAACGGGAGCGTCCGGATGCCTCGCCTGTGGCTGCGGGCGCTGACCGTCCTCCTCGTCGCGGCGCTATGCGCCGGCGCCGCGTTTGCGGCGGCCACCTTCCCCGCGCTGACCGGAAGGGTGGTGGACCAGGCGAACATCCTTTCGCCTGTCACCAAGGCCGACCTCGAGCGCAAGCTCGCCGATCTCGAACAGAAATCCAGAATTCAGCTCGTCGTCGCGACCGTCCCATCGCTTGGCGGCGAGGAGATCGAGCCCTATGCGAACGGGCTCTTCCGGGCCTGGAAACTGGGCGAGGCGAAGGAGAACAACGGCGCTCTCCTTCTGATCGCGCCGAAGGAGCGCCGGGTGCGCATCGAGGTTGGCTACGGCCTCGAGGGCACGCTGACCGACGCCGTCTCCAGCATCATCATTTCCAATGCGATCGCGCCGCGATTCAAGGCCGGGGACTTCAACGGCGGCGTCACCCGCGGCGTCGACGACATCATCACCGCGCTGACCAC
>Ga0207023_10139_pt1 | contig 21725 bp, 17 predicted proteins | sample Alteio_BWMinCont_47_FD_153464 | JGI IMG/M metagenome (GOLD analysis project Ga0207023, IMG submission 153464) | Enriched cells from forest soil in Barre Woods Harvard Forest LTER site, Petersham, Massachusetts, United States -... | ecosystem: Environmental > Terrestrial > Soil > Temperate forest >... | reverse complement strand
TTTTTGAATTACCTCATTTATCAGGATGCTCCACAGAATAAATAGCGTTCAGCAATAAAGCCGAATCGAGCGATATTCCTTTTTCGTTAGCCTGTGCTTTAACTTTCTTAAGCCAGGCTTCATCTGTTTTTATATATCCGCAGATGTCTCTAACTTTCTTCATGTATGCAGCATCGTGTGCATTTTTTTGAGAAACACCTTTAAACATATTGTATGTCTTTTCAATAAAGCCCCAGCCTAAGCTGGGCAGGGTAGCCTCGGTTGCCATAATAATGAAAACATCGTGTTTTGCTATTTCATCCTTTATGTTAACCTGATCTGTTTCCAGTTGAGATTGGTAATATTCAGGATAGATTTGTTTATTGTAATACCAAAAATGGCTATCTGAAAACGCCTTGAATATCCCAAAATTGAACATTCCCCAAAAGAAGCTGTCGGAAATAACGATAGCGGAAGGTTTTGTTTTTCCCGAGTCGCTTTGATATTGCAAAGTTGGGTAGGCAAGTGAATCAGGCTTAAAATTAAAAAGCAGGTTCATGCCATTGCCAATATCATAGTCATCTCCTTGGGCAGGTTCAACAGCAATGGTGTTCCAATATAAGTGGGGCATAGTTATACTGCGTAAATGTTCAATATATTTTATGATAGAATCTGCTGCAAGGTATTCCCCATAAAAGCTCCAGTGAATGCCATACTTAGGATATAGTTTATATTTCGATTTGTTTTTATTGTTTACAAAATAGGTGTTGAAGTCAATGTAATTTAAGCCCATGTCATGTGCTACTTTTATATAGATATCATGATTTGTAATGCTTTTTTCAGACTTATATTGATCGGGAAAATATTCGGGAAAGAAAGAACCTTTTCCGGCGGCAAAAACGATAATAATATTTTTATGAAGTTTTTTTAATGTATCAGAAATAAATTTTAAGCGCTCCATTCTATGGTTGATGCTGTCATTTCCAATAAAGTCACGACCATAATATGCTTTTATATAATTCTCTTCGTACAGGTAGTTTTCTTTTCCTATAACAACTCCATTTGCTTTAGCTTCATGAAATAAGTTAAATGCAATTTGATTGTTAAGTCGAACGCAAATGTTCCGGAAGCCAAAAGATTCATTAAGATATTTTTCCTTTTGATTTTGATAGTCTCCCGAAAGCCAAGTACTGAATGAAAAATAAGAAGGAGTATTTAATTTAATAGCTCCTTTTAAAGGGCTTACTTCTACTATCTTCAGTTTGTTTTGTACCCATGGAATTAAAAGCATTCCCAGTAGAAATACGAACAATAACTTACGAAGTATGAGTGGTTTTTTCTCCATTTTTAAAATCTAAAATAGATAAATGGATTAAAGCCAAAAGCTGTTACGGAGCTTACTGATAGAATGAATAAAACAAGTGTTAGGCCTGCTACTACCACATGCCGTTTTGTTGTGTATGTATTAAAATATAAGGCATCTTGTATTTTTTGCCCTCTTTGAAAATAGGCAAAGAATGCCAGGAAGGCAGCAAGTATAAAAAACGTGGTGAATTCAGAACCAAAATTTAAACTAGAGGTTTTAAAATCAAATGAAAACATTCGTTTGATATAATGTAGTGCATCGTGAAATTTTTCAACGCGGAAAAACACCCAGCCAACTGCCACAATAAGGAATGTAAGCAGTGTTCTGAATAGTTTTCCAATTCTGTCATATATCTTTAGCAGGAAAGCTTTTTCCAGTGCAAGAAATGTGCCGTGATAAGCGCCCCAAAAAACAAAATTCCAAGAAGCCCCATGCCATAAGCCTGAAATAAGGAAAACGATCCATAAATTAAAATAGAGGCGCATTTTGCTATCTACCCTGTTACCACCTAATGGGATATAGAGGTAGTTTTTCATCCACCGGCCCAGCGACATGTGCCAACGTCTCCAAAACTCGGTTACGCTTTGTGAAATATAGGGGTTTTCAAAGTTCTCGGGGAACTTGAATCCTATCATCTGGGCTATGCCAATTGCCATATCAGAATAGCCTGAAAAATCAAAATATATTTGGAATGTATAAGCCAGTATTCCTATCCATGCAGAATAGCTTGAAAGCCCAGCATAGTTTGTTTGAAAAACCGTATCGGCAACAGCCCCCATTTGATTGGCAATAAGTACCTTTTTTGAAAGCCCTAGTATAAATCGGTAGAATCCCATTAAGCGGTCATCAATGGTTTCATTTTGCGAGCGGTCTGTAATCTGGTCTGCCAACTCGTGGTACCTCACTATAGGGCCGGCAATTAGTTTGGGGAATAGAATAATATATAGTTGATAGTTCCAGACATTATCCAATGGTTTATGTACTCCACGATAGACATCAACCACATAAGTAATGGTTTCAAAAGTATAGAATGAAATGCCAAGCGGTAGAACCAGCGTGGCCCAGCCTAAAGTATGGGCATGAAATAAATGAGTTAATACTATATCTACATTTTGAATAAAAAAGCCCGAATATTTAAAGTAGAATAGCAGCCCTAGATTAATAGATACGGATAGAGTGAGTAGGATCCGTCTATGTAACCTGACTTGACTTTTTGCCATCCACCGTACCAGATAGAAATCAAGGAAGGTAGTTCCCAGTATTATAAAAATGAATTTTGGAGCGCCCCAGCTATAAAAGAAGATGCTAAATACAAGAATAACAAGGTTCTTGTATTTCCGGTCGACAAGGTAGTAGGTCAACAAAAATATGGGTAAGAAGTATAATAAGAATACAATACTGCTAAAAAGCATGCCGTAGTTTTAGACTGCCAATGTAGCTGTTTTTATTCGGATGAATGATTTTAAAAAAAACAGAGTGTGAGTTTGTAAAAACAAGAAAGGTCGAAACTATAGTTTCGACCTTTCTTATAAAATCTAAATAAAATATTACTCAGCAGCAGGAGCTTCCGGAGCGTTTTCAGGAGCTTCAGCTTCGCTGATAGCTTCTTTTACGCTTTCAACGGTAGCAGCTTCAGCAGCAGCTCTCTTGTCTGAAATAGCTTTTGCTTTTGCATCTCTAACCGCTTTTTCAGCTTCAAAACGTAGTTTGTATGCGTCTTTATGTGCCGATTCTTTCTTCTCTTTATGTTCAGAAACCAATTTCAATTTGTCAGCTTCCCATTTGGTGTACTTAGCTTCAGCATCTTCCATGGTGAATAAGCCTTTCTTTACACCTCTTTTTAAATGCTTTTTAAACATAATTCCTTTATCAGAAAGGAGATTACGGCAAGTATCAGTTGGGGTTGCACCCTTTTCCATCCAATCCAAGGTCTTTTCGCTGTTGATAACAACACCTTCACTATGTTCAAACTTTGGGTCGTAGGTTCCAAGTCTTTCAACGTATCTTCCATCGCGTGGAGAACGTGAATCGGCAACTACAATATGATAGAAAGGTTGTTTCTTTTTTCCTTGTCTTTGTAAGCGAATTTTTAATGGCATTTGTGTGCGTTTTATTTTTTTAAGGGCTGCAAATATAAATAATAATGTTGAATATCGGATATTAAATATTGAATTATTGCCAGTCGGGCTCCGACTTATCTGCTATAATTTGGGGCTTCGCTGGTAATAAATATGTCATGTGGGTGACTTTCAGCTACTCCCGCAGCCGATATGCGGATAAACTTAGCTTGTTGAAGGGCATCAATGTCCTTTGCTCCGCAATAACCCATTCCGGCACGTAATCCACCAACAAGTTGATAAATAACCTCAGCCATAGTGCCTTTGTATGGTACTCTACCCGAAATACCTTCCGGTACCAACTTTTTAATATCATCTTCCGCATCTTGAAAGTAGCGGTCCTTAGAGCCATGCTGCATAGCTTCAAGCGAGCCCATTCCACGATAGGTTTTAAATCTTCTACCTTCGTAGATAATAGTTTCTCCCGGTGATTCTTCTACTCCGGCAAATAAGGAACCTATCATTACCGAGGCAGCGCCTGCGGCAATAGCTTTAACAATATCACCAGTATAGCGTATTCCGCCATCGGCGATAACCGGTATTTTATAAGGTTTTAATGCTTTCGCCACGTTATATACGGCAGTAAGCTGAGGCACGCCAATACCTGCAATAATACGGGTAGTACATATAGAACCAGGCCCGATACCCACTTTTACTCCATCAACTCCCACTTTTGCCAGGGCAATGGCTGCTTCAGCCGTTGCTACGTTTCCGGCAACAATATCAAGGGTAGGGAATTTCTTTTTAAGCTTTTTAACTTCTTCCAACACTTTTTTGGAATGTCCGTGAGCAGTATCAACCACAATAGCATCTACCCCGGCTTTTACAAGGGCTTCGGCTCTTTCCAGCATATCGGCTGTAATGCCTACTGCTGCTGCCACTCGTAATCTTCCAAGCTTATCTTTACAGGAGTTTGGATGGATGTGTATCTTTTGTATGTCTTTATAGGTAATAAGTCCTACCAACTTACCGTCATTATCTATTACCGGAAGTTTCTCAATCTTATATTTTTGGAGAATTTGTTCTGCTTTACTTAGGTCGGTTCCGGCTTTAGCAGTAACAATGTGGTCTTTGGTCATCACCTCACTAATACTGCGGCTCATGCTCTTTTCAAAGCGTAAATCGCGGTTGGTGACAATGCCTACCAATCTGTTCTTGGCGGTAACAACAGGAATTCCACCAATTTTATTACTCTTCATAAGCTTAAGGGCATCTCCCACTTTAGCTGTTTCTAAAACAGTAATAGGGTCCTGAATCATGCCACTTTCGTAGCGTTTTACCCGTCTAACCTGTTCTGCCTGTTGTAGAATGGTCATATTCTTATGTAATACACCTATACCACCCTCACCGGCAATGGCAATAGCCATTCGGTAATCAGTAACCGTATCCATGGCGGCACTTATAATTGGTACATTTATGGGGATATTCCGTGTAAAGGAAGAAACTATCTTGGTTTCTCTCGGAAGTACATCAGAATAGGCAGGAACTAGAAGAACATCATCGTATGTTAGTCCTTCTTCTGTAAATTTATCATCGTATTTATTTGTCTTCACAATCCCGCTATTTGCGGGGCAAATATAATGGAAATAATCCAAATGGAGAACTTGAGAAAGTATTTATCTATAAAAATCTTTTTTTGAAAACGATTTCAATGGGGCACTTTTAACCCAAAGATGAAGGTAACTCGTTTCACAATTTTGTTATTTTTGCTTCATGAAAAAAATTTATGTGCCGCTACTATTTGTAGTTTTCTTTTCAGATGCGTTTTCCCAAGGGCTTTTAAAACCTATATGGTGTAAAACAAGAAGCAGCCTGCTTAAAGGCGGCCAGGCCGATGCTTGGAGCGTTGATGTAGATGCCTCCGGCTCCATCTATTGGCCCATAAACATGGATAGTACTGCAACGGATAAGCTATACGACATTCTAATATATAAATATGATTCTTTGGGTCGTGAAAAATGGGTATCGTATTGTGGCGGAGCCGGATTACAACATGCTTCCATTTGCAATGCACAGGACACGGCTCTATATTTAGGTGGAAGGGAAAATACGGTAGCACCCTATAATGGATCGGCCGACCACATGTTTATTATAAAGATATCTAAACAAACGGGAGCCATATTAAAGCGTAACGACGGAATTAATTTTGGCGACAGTACCGGATATGATGAAATGGATGCCATTGAACCACGTAAGGATGGAATTTATTGTGGAGGTTGGGCTCAGGTTAAAGGCACCGCGGGTGATTATGAAATGGGTTTTTTGAAACTGGATTATAACCTGAATATATTGGTAGAAAACTATTTCGGAGATACGGCACACGGCCATGCCGAGCACCAGGATGGACATTTTGTGGTAGATAGCAATTATATTTTTGCCGGAGGTTTATGGGATGGACATTCAGCCGTGAATAATGAAGGAGATGGAAGAGCCATGCTTGGAAAATTCGACCGTACCAATTTAACTATGGTAGATACTGCGTTGTATGGAGCTACTTTGAGTGAGGCTTTCGACCTTCAGAATACACTAGGAAGCGCTACTGATGGTAAGTACATATATACTACCGGATATGCAGAGCCATCCAACACAAGCAACTTGCAAATTTTTGTCGCAAAATTTGATAAGAATTTAAAACTCCAATGGATAAATTATTTTGGACGTGACGGTAGTGAAGAAGCTCGTGCAATTATTGTGCATAACGGATATATATATGTAGGTGGTTCAAGCAATAGCCCTTCCTTTGCTTCGCAAGGAGGGTATGATGCTGTTTTGCTTGTTTATGATACAGCAGGGAAATATATAGGGTATAATACATTCGGAGATACGAAAGATAATGAGTTTAGGGATATGGCCATATATGGTCATTCCATTTATTTGACTGGTACAACCGGAACTAATATGTTTGGTGGAGGCACAAGCGATTCCGCTTTTTTAATTAAGGCTGATCTGAATGAAATAATGACAGGGTTTAAGACAGGCAGTAAAATTGGTTTTATGTCCATCGTGTATCCAAATCCATCGCCCAATGAAATTATAGTGAGGCTTTTAGGAGTAAAAAAAATGGGCATAACTATATTCCATGTATATGATGCTTCGGGTAAAGAAGTAAAAGAGATTAGCCAGTCTTCAGAAGGTTCATTGGTTAAATTAAATATTGCCGACTTACCTAAAGGGAAATACCTGCTTAAAACAAACATTGACAACTCGACCGAGGTGGTTAATTTTGAGAGGGAGTAAATACTATTTCTATTCTTCCAATAAAAGAGACCATTCAATTTCATGGAAGTCGCTAAGTTTGCGGAACAATAAAACTGTTAGAAGTGAGCAATGACCCTTATATCTCTTTAAAAAATCCTGATTTCAGGTTCTTCATATCTGCGCGCCTTTTACTTACCATTGCTACCGAAATGCAGGGCGTTATTGTAGGTTGGCAAATATTAAAATATACCAAAGACCCTTTAATGTTTGGATTGATTGCATTAACAGAGGCAATACCCTTTATTTTAACTGCCCTTTTTGCCGGGCATGTTGCCGATATTATTCAGCGCAAAAAAATCATTCTTGTCTCTACTACTATATTAACAGTATTTACCTTTTTCTTATTTGCTTTTACTTTAAACGATAGTTATTTTATTCATAAGGTTGGAATACTACCAATCTATATGGTGATATTTTTTACAGGTATTGGCAGGGCATTTATTGCGCCATCTTTTTTTGCATTCTTGTCTCAAATTGTACCGAGAGAACAATATCCCAATGCTACCACTTGGAATAGCACTGCCTGGCAAGTAGGGGCAATTGCCGGACCTGCTTTAGGTGGAATTCTTTGTGTAATTGGGGTAGGGGTGAGCTATGCAACCGACTTTATGTTGATGATTATTGCCTTGGGATTATGCACATTTATCAAATCGCACCCAATACCTGAAAGGCAGAATAAAGAAGATTTGTTTACAAGCCTTGCTCAGGGAATAAAATTTGTTTTTAGCAATCAGGTAGTAATTGGGTCCCTTTCCCTTGATTTGTTTGCTGTTCTGTTTGGCGGCGCGGTGGCGTTGCTACCCTTGTTTGCGACTACTGTGCTACATACAGGTTCTATCGGATTTAGCATGTTAAGGGCTGCACCATCAATAGGCGCTGTTTTAATGGCAGCAGTAATGGTTCACAACCCTCCATTTAAAAATGCGGGTAGAAATATGTTACTGGCAGTTGCCGGATTTGGTGTTTGCGTTGTACTTTTCGCCATTTCTACCAACATCTATCTATCTATATTATTGCTGGCGCTTAGCGGAGCATTTGACAGTATTAGTGTAATAATAAGAGCAACCATTCTCCAATTAATGACACCCGATGAAATGCGAGGAAGGGTATCTTCGGTTAATAATATTTTCCTCGGTTCTTCTAACGAAATAGGTGGATTTGAATCGGGCTTAGTAGCTAAAATAATGGGACTAATTCCATCTGTTATCTTTGGCGGTTCTATGACTATTTTAATAGTAACCTTCACCGCCCTAAAATCAAAAGCAATCCGAAGTTTACATTTGGATGCCAAGTCTAGGTAAGGGGCTTAATTTGATTAGAAAGATGTAATAAAAAAGCCTGCAAAATTTTTTGCAGGCTTTTTGTTTTATATTATCAATCCTAGTATCCCACTGGAGGTGGCGGAGGAGGAGGTGGATATGTATTATAATATCTTTCCTTGTGTTGAGCACGGTGTTTGGGCGTGTCGAATGTGTATGCCATAGTAAATATCAGGTTGGTGATATTAGTTTTCAATGTGGCAGGGTTTGCTTCTGAATAGAGTTGGGTCGATTCACTGTATTGCATTAAGGTATAAGCAAAATCAAGAGCTACATTGTTTATTTTTAATCCGATACCGGCAGAATAGGTGTTGCGTATAGAAGAAAAGCCTACACTTCCTTCGTTGTAAGGGTTTCCATAAATAGCATATCCGGCCCGGAAGCTTACAGGATAAAGTTGCCATTCAAAACCAAATCGTAAGTTGTTAGCCTGAATAAAATCTTGACTTATAGCAGTATTAAGTGAGCTGGCATATCCAACAGGTAAGTTCGGATCTGCCGAACTCATATTAATGGAGGAATAATTAACGTATTCATAGTCTGCACTTAAAATACCTTGGTTATTAATTATAACAGCCGCACCCGCAATTGCCTTTAAAGGGGTTGTTAGATTGTAGTTATAGGAATTTTGGGATCCCAAAATATTGCCATAAGCATCAGTTGATATTTGCCCTCCTCCCGGTATGTAGGGGGAAGAGGTATAATTGGCTACCCAGTTAGTAGAATAATTATCTGTCATACTAAAGAAAGTAGGTGAATTAATAGCGCCTCCAATCCTGAGCCAGTCCATTAAGCGGTATATAAAACCAACTTTAAAGTTATAGCCGGCACCGGTTGTGCTTAAACTTTGTTGGTATGTATAGTTGTTAAAGCCATAGGTTGCATCATTATATCGCGCTTGTTCCGTATAGGTGTTAGTCAGGTTGTAATTAACATCTACAATGCCTATAGTAGCGCCAATAAATAGCTTGTCGTTGTAATTACCGCCGAATGTTATATCCGATTCGCCCATAGAGCCTGTAGTAAGTATATTTTCTGTTTGCAAAATACTTCCGCCTCCGCCGTTCAGGTAAGGGGCTATTACATTATAGTATTGAGAACCATTACTGCCTGCTATAGTATCCAGTAAGTAAGCATTAAAGGCCGCGCCTGTTTTATACGGCTCAAGGTTATTAAAATTGGTTCCATTGGCTTGCGCCGTTATATCATCAAGAAATGAGCTTTTACTATTAACTCCTTGTATGGTTACATTATCATTAAAGTTATTCATGCGGTTATAGGCAAATCCAATGTTGTAGCTTTTCCATCCGCCAACATCATCTTTATCTTTCTTTCGAACTTTTCCGGTAGCTACAAAGCCTACGCTTTGCACTGTTGCGGCATTAGCCGAACTTGTGGTAGATGTACCATTGTAGTTAGAAGTGGTACTCTGAATAACAATTCCGGGTGTAAACTCAATCTGGTTTTTTGTAAAAACGGCAATGCCCGCAGGATTATACCCAAAGGTGCTCATATCGCCACCTACAGCAGCAAAAGCGCCTCCCATAGCTGAAAACCTGGCTGTTCCTCCTAAAATATCCTGAGAATAGCGTAAGGCATCTGATTCACCAACTTGTGCATAAGTTTTTAGGGGATAAATTGCCGAAAAAAGGCATGCTGCATATAAGAACCTTCTCATTTTTATTTGGGGTTTTAATTAATAATTTTTATGGGTTGAATTTATCTTCTTCCACCACCGGAGTGTCCGCCGCCGCCGCTAGAATGTCCGCCACCACCGGAAGCACGACCACCGCCTCCACTACTTGAATGACCACCACTGTATCCACCACCGCCGGATCTTGGTTGGCTGTATCCTCCACTTCTACCAGCGCCATTGTAACTGCCTCTTTGTGCAGATCCATTAGATGCAGCTGTATGTGAATAAACACGTTGAGAGTTGTTGTAATTACCGTTTTGCCTGCTATATGTAGCAGCAGCCCTGCTTGAATTATTATAATTACTAGTATTAGTGCTTCTTGAATAAGCCGCGTTATTAGGAGCAGCATACCTTGATGGAGCCGAATGTGAGTAATTGGCATACGAACTCCTTGTAACATTTGATCGTATAGCAGAATTTACACCTGTATTTATAGCAGCAGGTGCTCTAAAAGTATTACCTGTAGTTCTTGTCATTGACATAGTAGATACTCTAGCTGAAGGTGAAGCTATTACATGGGAAGCTACTGTTGCATTTGCAACTCTTCCAGATCGGATGCTTGGTGCAAGCGTCCTTCCAAAACTTGTTCCGGAGTTTCTGTAAGATAGGCCATAGGAGCCTCTTCCGTTGTAATATCCACCATTATACCTGCCATAGCCTCCATAGCCGTAGCCATGACCATATCCATAATGATAACCATAGCCCCAACCTAAACCGTATCCAAAACCCCAAGGGTAGCCAAATCCGAACCCAAATCCACAACCCCAGTAAGGATAGCTCCATCCAAATCCGTAATAAGGATAACCCCAGTAAGGGTAACCCCAATAAGGTGAAGCTACATAGACACTTGTTCCGTAATAATCGTATGGATCATAGTTATAATCAGTATATCCGTTATCAGAAGTGGTCGAATTCTGGTTAGATTTAACAGAATAGTCGTAATCTGAATTCTGTTGCTTTTTTAGGTTTGAATCTGCCGGAGCAGTAGTAGAGGCTGTTGTTTCCGGAGTATTTCTTGGAGCGTAAATGCCATCATTATTGTTATGGCTCGCCATGCTTTGCTGCGATGCACAGGAAGCAAAACCAATAATAATAAGACCGGCGGCTGATATTTTAAGCAAGTTTTTCATAGATTCGGAACTTGTTATTTAGAGGTTAGACTGTCTGTTTGTTCAAAGGTTTATTGTTTACTTTTGTCGGACCTGAAATAATTTATGAAACCTTATCTAAACTAGGACGAAGATACGCATTTTAAATGAATTTTGGGTGAAGAGCCACATTAGAATTTTTTAACATTTTAGAAGCATTATGAGTAAAGCCATAGTATCGAGAGAGCAAGATTATTCCCAATGGTATAACGAAATAGTAATTAAAGCAGGATTGGCTGATTATTCGGCGGTTAAGGGTTGCATGGTAATTAAGCCTTATGGATATGCCATTTGGGAAAGAATGCAACGCGTATTAGATGATATGTTTAAAGCAACAGGTCATTCCAATGCTTATTTCCCGTTGTTTATTCCTAAATCATTCTTTTCTAAGGAAGCCTCACACGTAGAGGGTTTTGCGAAGGAATGTGCCGTAGTAACCCACTATCGTTTGAAAAACTCTCCCGAAGGAATAGTGGTAGATGAAACCGCGAAACTGGAAGAAGAACTGATAGTTCGTCCTACATCTGAAACCATCATTTGGAACACCTATAAAGGTTGGATACAGTCATACCGTGACTTACCGCTTCTTATCAATCAATGGGCCAATGTGGTTAGATGGGAAATGCGTACCCGCCTATTCCTCCGTACTACTGAATTTTTGTGGCAGGAAGGACATACTGCACACTCCAGCAGCACAGAGGCAATAGCAGAAGCCAGACAAATGCTTGATATATATACCGAGTTTGCCGAAAAGTGGATGTCGATGCCGGTTGTAAAAGGCGTAAAGACTGCCAACGAACGTTTTGCCGGAGCTATAGATACTTATTGTATTGAGGCTTTAATGCAAGATGGTAAGGCTTTGCAAGCAGGTACTTCACACTTTCTCGGACAAAATTTTGCCAAAGCATTTGATGTGAAATATTTGAACAAAGAAGGTAAATCAGAATTTGTTTGGGCTACCTCATGGGGGGTATCCACAAGGCTTATGGGCGCTTTGGTAATGACCCATTCTGATGATGAAGGACTCGTGCTTCCACCTATGTTGGCGCCTAATCAGGTGGTAATTGTTCCTATATATAGGGAAGAAGAACAGCACAAAAAAATTAATGAAGTAGTTGATAAGGTTAAAAAAGAGTTCATCTCTGAAAATATCCGTGTGCTATATGCCGACGATGATAACCACAGCCCCGGATGGAAATTCGCCGAGTATGAATTAAAAGGAGTACCGGTGCGCCTTGCCATTGGTCCTAAAGATTTAGAAAAAGGCACGGTGGAAGTATACCGCAGAGATACAAGGACAAAGGAATTTGTACCTATTGACGGGATTACTGCTTATGTGAAAAACTTGCTCGAAGAAATACAAAAAAATCTTTTTGAAAAGGCGTCTAACTTCCGTGCTGAAAGCACTGTAAAGGTGGATGATTATGCAACTTTTAAAGAAGTTTTAGATAAAAAAGGCGGCTTTATTATGGCGCATTGGGATGGAACTTCTGAGACCGAAGAAAAAATAAAAGAAGAAACTAAGGCTACAATCCGTTGTATTCCTATGGATGGAGAACAAGAAGAAGGAAAATGTATTTATTCAGGCAATCCTTCAAAACAAAGAGTTATATTTGCTAAAGCGTACTAGTTAGAGTTATAAAGTTTATCAAGTTCATAAAGTTTGTAAAGTAAAAACATTTACTAGCTTTATAAACTTTATGAACTTTACAAACTTGAAAAACTGAAGTCCATGGCAGAAAAATTCACTCCGGAAGAACTTATACTAAAGCTGCTTAAAGAGAAGACAAGCATTCAGCTTGACGTGCGTAAAAACATGGCCGATGCCTTTATCATGATGAAGGAGACCTTGTTTGAAATTTCAAAAAGTATTTCACAAAAAGCATCCGAGTTAGATAAAAGGATAAATGTAGTTTATAAGGAGAAGAATGAGTTTGAAGCTACCTTAACTATTGCGGAAGATGTGTTGGTGTTCTATATGCAAACCAATGTCTTCATGTTCGACCAGAGCCATCATGCCTGGCAAAATTCGTATGTAAAGAATAATGAATCAAACGCTTATTGCGGAACTATTAATATATATAATTTCCTATCCGATTCTTTTACCTATAACCGTATTGATGACTTTGGATACCTGATAGCCCGCATTTTTGTAAATCACGAAATGCATTATTTTGTAGAAGGCAAACGTCAACTGGGTTTCCTCTATAATGATTTTGGCCATGCTATTTTGGATAAAAAAGCTATGATAGAGATAATTAATTCGGCTATTATCTACACGCTTTCGTTCAACTTGTTTGTTCCGCCTTTCGATAATATTAAAGAGGTAAGTGTATCGGCGATGGAAGAAGAAACCAACCGTATGCAGGTGCAAACAGGCAAGCGCCTGGGATTCCGCTTTAGCGCGGATAATGATAATGTTAAATAACTATGAAAGTAAGAGCAATAATAACAGGCGCTACCGGAATGGTAGGTGAAGGGGTATTACATGAATGTCTTTTACATCCGGATGTAGAGCAGGTGTTGGTAATAAATAGAAAACCTTGCGGGGTTACACATCCTAAATTAAAGGAAATTATTCACAGTAACTTTTTAGATTTCTCACCAATTAAAGAGCATCTGGTTGGGTACAATGCTTGCTTTTTTTGTTTAGGGGTTACTTCTTTAGGAATGAAGGAACCTGAGTACTATCACCTGACATACGAGCTTACTATGCACGTAGCTCAAACACTTTCTACCCAAAATAAAGATATGGTTTTCTGTTACGTTTCAGGTGCTGGAACTAACAATACAGGTAAAAGCATGAGTATGTGGATAAGGGTAAAAGGAAAAACAGAAAACGATTTGATGAAATTGCCTTTTAAAAAGTCGTATATGTTCCGTCCGGGTTATATGCAACCTACCAAAGGATTAAAAAATACGCAGAAAATTTATCTCTTCATGGGTTGGATGTATCCTATATTACGAGCTCTTTTTCCAAAAACTGCCTGCACATTAAAAGAGGTAGGTATTGCCATGATTCATACTGTTACACTTGGTTATGAAAAACCAATTTTAGAGGTGAAAGATATTGTGGAATTGGCGGGGCGGGATACTGTTTCCCATTAACACAATTTAACAGCCTCCTATCTCTCCTTTGCTAGTGCCTTTAAACAAGGTATATTAACACAAATTCATAATGTATTAACGGTTTTTTCAAGAAATAGAGGAGATTTATTCTATATTTGCGCATATAATTACTTATTGCTATACGCCCACATGGGAGAAAATAAATTCCTTGATAATATAGAATATCCTGCAGATCTGCGTAAATTAAAATACGACGACCTACCGGAGGTATGCGCTGAATTGCGCCAATTTATAATTGACCTCGTTTCGGAAAAAGGTGGCCACTTTGGCGGTAGCCTTGGGGTGGTTGAGTTAACCGTTGCATTGCATTATATTTTCAATACCCCGTACGATCAACTGGTTTGGGATACCGGACATCAGGCATACGGACATAAAATACTTACCGGAAGAAGAGAGGTATTTCATACAAACCGCCTCTACAAAGGGATTAGTGGTTTTCCTAACAGAAGGGAAAGCGAATACGATACCTTTGGGGTAGGGCATACGTCCACTTCTATTTCAGCCGGGCTTGGAATGGCTGTTGCTTCCAAGTATAAAAAAGAACTCGACCGTAAGCACATAGCCGTTATTGGCGATGGAGCCATGAGCGCGGGACTTGCCTTTGAAGGGTTGAACAACGCCGGAACTTCTCATGCTGATATTTTAGTGGTGCTTAACGATAACTGCATGTCCATTGATCCTAATGTGGGGGCATTGCGGGAGTATCTTACTGACATGACCACTTCTCCCACCTACAATAAAGTGAAGGATGAAGTATGGAAATTACTTGGTAAGGTAAGCAAGTTCGGGCCTAATGCGCAAGAGATAGCGGCTAAAATTGAAAATGCCGTAAAATCATCTTTACTCAAGCAAAGCAACTTGTTTGAATCATTGCATTTCCGCTATTTTGGTCCTGTTGACGGGCATGATGTGGTTCATCTTGCAAAAGTGTTGAACGACCTTAAAAAAATACCCGGCCCTAAAATATTGCATTGCCTCACTGTAAAAGGAAAGGGATATAAGTTCTCCGAAGGAGGAGACCAAACCCTTTGGCATGCTCCCGGTATTTTTAATAAGACTACGGGAGAAGTTATCAAGTCTTCATCCACCAAGCCACAGCCGCCAAAATACCAAGATGTATTTGGGCATACTATAGTTGAACTGGCTGAGAAGAATGACCGTATTATGGGTATAACTCCCGCTATGCCTACAGGCTCGTCGCTAAATATTATGATGAAAGCCATGCCTGACAGGGCTTTTGACGTAGGCATTGCAGAGCAACATGCCGTTACCTTTTCAGCAGGGCTTGCAGCAAATGGATTAATACCTTTTTGCAATATATATTCCAGCTTTATGCAAAGGGCGTATGATCAAGTGATACATGACGTGGCCATACAAAATTTAAAAGTGGTTTTTTGTTTGGATAGAGGCGGATTGGCAGGTTCTGACGGGCCCACTCACCATGGTAATTATGACTTAGCCTACTTTAGATGTATACCTAATATGATTATTTCTGCTCCTATGAATGAAGTGGAATTAAGAAACCTAATGTATACTGCTCAGTTAGATAAAGTAACAAGTCCAATTTCTATTCGTTATCCGCGTGGTAATGGCGTTATTGTAGATTGGAAACAACCCTTTATGGAGATAGAAATAGGCAAGGGTAGAAAAATAAAAGACGGTAGCGATGTTGCCATTTTAACGATAGGGCATCCCGGTAATTTTGCTTTAGATGCTTGTAAAGCTTTGGAAAATGAAGGCATCAATGCAGCTCATTATGACATGCGTTTTGTGAAACCTATAGACGAAGAAATGCTTCACGAAGTATTTAAAAAGTTTGATAAAATAATTACAGTGGAAGATGGCTGTCTTATGGGTGGAATGGGTAGTGCTGTATTGGAGTTTATTGCAGATAATAAATATAATTCAACTATTGTAAGGCTTGGTATACCCGATAAGGTAATTGAACATGGCACACAACCGGAGCTTTATAAAGAGTGTGGATACAGCACAGAGGATATTCTTATTGCGGCAAGAAATTTAACAGATAAAAAGAAAAAAGGAAATAAGGCTTTATTTTTAACTCTTTAAATAGTACTAAATCTAAATTTTAATAAAATTATCATGGCTTCAAAAAAACAAACATTTCTGTTTATGCTTGGATTGGCTGGTGTGCTAACCCTACACGCTCAGGAAGCACCGAAGCAGACTATTCAAAATGACAATACGCCTGATATACCACTTACCAACAAAGCGGGCAGTAAATATCAGTTTACTATTATTAAAGACAATGGTGCAGCCAGCGTTAAGAACCAAAATAAATCAGGAACATGCTGGTGCTTTTCCACGCAATCTTTTTTAGAATCGGAATTGATGCGCATGGGAAAAGGTAGCATTGGCCTTTCTGAAATGTTTGTAGTACATAATATGTATCTGGATAAAGCTAAAAACTATATACGCTATCAAGGACATACCCAATTTGGGGAAGGAGGAGAGCCGCATGACGTAATTAATGCCGTTCGTGAATATGGAATTGTACCTGCCGGCGCTTATTTCGGTTTGCCCGATGATCAAATTAATAAAAGTGAACAAACTACTAAGCCTGATATGGGCGAAATGGATGGGGTGTTAAAAGCCATGTTAGATCAAATGAATAAATCTGCTGAAAAAGATGGAAGACTTAATGCTAATTGGTTTAAAGCATATCAAGGCGTTTTAGATGGTTACATGGGTACTGTTCCTGCTGAATTTACGTATGCTGGAAAATCATATACACCTCAATCTTTTGCAAAATATTTGGGTATTAATCCAGATGATTATGTGGAGATTACTTCTTTTACACATCATCCATTTTATTCGAAATTTGCATTGGAAGTGCCGGATAATTGGGCACACTCAGAAGTTTACAATGTTCCGCTTGATGAGTTTCACCAGATAGCTGATAATGCTATTCAAAATGGCTATACTGTTGAATGGGGTGCTGATGTTAGCGAACCAGGCTGCTCTCCTGCTAAAAATAGTCTTGCCATTGTACCCAAAATGGATATAGGTAGAATGACATCAGCAGCTGCAAAGGATTCTATATTTACATATCCTGTTGAGCAAGACTCAATTACACAAAAAATGCGCCAGGATGCTTTTGATAACTTAAGCACTACCGATGATCATGGTATGCAAATTACAGGCATGGCCAAAGATCAAAACGGCAATGAATTTTATATCGTGAAAAATAGCTGGGGAACCACCAACTACTGTAAAGGATACTTTTATGTTTCATCTCAGTACTTCCTTTATAAAACCACTTGCATAATGGTTAATAAAAATGCGATCCCTAAAGAGTTAAGGAAGAAGATGGGGTTGTAATCATATTCATTATATAACTAAAAAAGCCTCGTTGTTTTAGCGAGGCTTTTTTTAGTTTAGTAAGTTGGTGACTATTAATTAAGTGCTGTTAAAGCAGCCTTAAATTGGGCAGTGGTTGTGGCACTCATAGAAAAATTTACTGTTTGATTAGCACCGATAGTTATCGGTGTAAAAGAACTATAGACCGTTCCATTTTTAACACCAACAGCAACAACTGTGCATTGCAAACCTATCGGGACACAATTTGAATAGCTAAAGGTATTACCATTATATGTATGGCAAGCATCTACGGTAGTAATTCCTTTAAATATAAGGTATACATAGGTATTATAATCACTTGCGTTATCTGTTTCCTGTAAAATTAAAGAACCTTGAGTGTAAGAGGAAAAATAATATGGGTCATCGCTATTACACCATGCCCCTGAAGCATTAGGATTTCCTATTGTATAAAGTGAGTAGATGTAACCATTAACAGTTGAACTTACAGTTGCATTATAATGAGCAAGGGCCCATCCTAGTGTATCAATATTAACCGGGGTTGAAGTTGAGTCGGTTTTTATATATGGCTGCATAAGTGAATCAACAGGCAATGAATTAAGTGGTTGTTTGACAGTGATTGTATTCGCCATATTTACTGCTGTACCCGCGGAAGTAGCTTTTATGAAGAACTCCCCACCCGATTTTAAAGGTGCTCCGGTTGTCATATTTGTAGTTATGTTGGAAAGCAACATGTCGCTCTTTTTATAGATATCCTTAAAGGTAATTGTTACCGTTCCTGCTATTTGTTGGTTAAGGTTGTTTACAAAAGTATTTGCAGGTATGGTTACCACTGTACCCTGAGGGGTCGTAAAGCTTCCTCCTGCTGAGTTTGTAATGGTATAGGTTTGAGCAACTACTCCATTCTTGGCAAAAAAGTTGGCCATGGAAGAGTAATTGTCAGTGTTTGTAGTTTGGGTCGTTGTAGTGGGACTTGGCTGCGTGGTTGAATCTTTATGGCAACCTATAATTAAGGTCAATGCTACAAATAGACTACCTGTTGTTGTTTTTAGGTTTGTTTTCATTTGTTTAATTAATTTTAATAGGTGTGATGAACTAAATTTTACCGTTTAACTACACTAATACGCCGGGAAGTGTCGAAAGGTTGGGGAAAATGAAAATAAAATGATAGCCCCTATTTAAGTAGGCATTTCCCCATCTGTCTTTTTTTGTAATTTCGCAAGCCTTGTAATAACAGTTGTAAGTTATAAAATACTATGGTTAACATAAAATTTCCCGACGGAAGAGTAAAGCAATATAACGAAGGCATAACCGCTATGGATATTGCCAAAGAAATAAGTAATTCACTAGCTGCAAAAGTAATTGCGGCTAAAGTAAATGGAGAGGTGTGGGATGCATCACGTCCTATTCATACCGATTCTCAACTCGCGCTTTTAACTTGGGATGATCTAGATGGAAAATCTGCCTTTTGGCACTCCTCTGCTCACCTTATGGCCGAGGCCCTCGAAGCTATTTATCCCGGAATTAAGTTAGGCATTGGCCCGCCTATCGATAATGGTTTTTATTATGATGTGGATGCAGGCGACCGGGTAATTTCTGCTGATGATTTTAAGAAGATAGAAGATAAAATGCTGGAGCTTGCCAAGCAAAAGCAGTCCTTTATAAGAGAAGATGTTTCTAAAGCTGATGCTATAAAGTACTTTACTCAAAAAGGCGATGAATATAAACTGGAGTTAATAGATGGTCTCCCCGATGGAAGTATTACTTTTTACAAACAAGGCAATTTTACCGACCTGTGCCGTGGCCCGCACATACCTAATACTGGCATTATTAAAGCAGTAAAACTGCTGAATGTTGCCGGAGCTTATTGGAGAGGCGATGAAAAAAGAAAACAACTTACCCGTATTTATGCCATCACTTTCCCTGATCAAAAACAACTTACAGACTATCTCACTTTATTAGAAGAAGCCAAAAAGCGCGACCATCGTAAGTTGGGTAAGGAATTGGAGCTATTCACTTTTTCTGAAAAAGTGGGAATGGGTCTCCCTCTCTGGTTGCCAAAAGGTACTGCCCTTCGTGAACGTTTGGAAGGCTTTATGCGCAAGGCTCAGGCAGAGCTGGGCTATGTGCAGGTAGTAACACCTCATATCGGACACAAGGACTTATATGTTACTTCAGGCCACTATGAAAAATATGGCAAAGATTCTTTTCAGCCGATAAAAACTCCGCAAGAAGGGGAAGAATTCTTTTTAAAGCCAATGAACTGTCCGCACCATTGCGAAATATATAAAAGCAGTCAACGTTCTTACAGGGATTTACCTGTTCGATTAGCTGAGTTTGGAACGGTTTACCGTTACGAACAAAGTGGAGAGTTACACGGATTAACCCGTGTACGTGGCTTTACACAAGATGATGCCCACGTTTTCTGTCGTCCCGATCAGGTGAAGGAAGAGTTTACAAGGGTGATTGATTTAGTGCTTAAGGTATTAAAAACGCTTGAGTTTCCAAACTTTACGGCTCAAATTTCGCTGCGCGATAAAGAAGACAGAAGTAAATACATTGGTACCGAAGAAAATTGGGAAAAAGCCGAAAGTGCTATTATTGAAGCCTCTGCCGAAAAAGGATTGAAGACTACAATTGTTTATGGCGAAGCTGCCTTTTATGGCCCTAAGTTAGATTTTATGGTGAAGGATGCCCTTAACCGCTCCTGGCAATTGGGTACTATTCAGGTAGATTATAACCTGCCTGAGCGTTTTCAACTGGAATATGTGGGGTCGGATAATGCAAAACACCGTCCTGTGATGATTCACCGGGCTCCATTTGGTTCCTTAGAAAGATTTATTGCTGTATTATTAGAACATTGTGCCGGAAATTTGCCTTTGTGGTTGGCTCCGGATCAGGTTGCAGTACTCCCAATTGGAGAAAATCAGGGGGAATATGCAAAAAATGTGTTGCAATTACTAAAAAAGTACGATATTCGCACCCTCTTTGACGAAAGGAGTGAGAAAATTGGTAAGAAAATAAGAGAGGCCGAATTGATGAAAGTACCGTATATGCTGATAATTGGGGATAAAGAAATACAAGAAGGCAAAGTAGCGGTTCGTAAGCATGGCGAGGGAGACAAGGGGACAATGACGACAGATGATTTTATCACTTTAATTAAAGAAGAGACAAATAAATATTTTTTATAACTAACAAAAACAGGAGGAATTTATAGCAACACCGTATAACCCGCGCCCAATGGGAAGGCGCAGAATGGAGCCCGAGCACACGATTAACGACATGATTCGTGCCCGAACAGTAAGAGTAGTAGGAGATGGAATAGAACACGGAGTTTATACCATTGATATAGCTATGAAAATGGCTCGAGACGCAGGTCTTGACCTAGTGGAAATAACATCGAATGTTGATCCGCCTGTTTGTAGGGTAGTTGATTATAGAAAGTTTCTTTACGACCATAAGAAGAAACAAAAAGAAATTAAGGCAAAAACCGCTAAGGTTGTAGTAAAAGAAATACGTTTTGGACCACATACAGATGAACATGATTTTAACTTCAAGAAAAACCACGCTGAAAGCTTTCTCACTCATGGAGCAAAGGTTAGGGCATTTGTGTTTTTCCGTGGAAGAACTATCCTGTTCAAAGAACAGGGCGAAGTACTTTTACTTAAATTTGCACAAGCCCTTGAAGAAGTTGGCAAAGTAGAACAACTTCCAACTTTAGATGGAAAACGTATGAGTATAATATTATCGCCAAAGAAAAAATAGAACTAACTGACAACTGTACACTGATAACTGACCACTAACAATAAACAAAATGCCAAAAGTAAAAACCAATTCCGCAGCAAAAAAGAGATTCAAGTTTACCGCCAGCGGAAAAATTAAGAGGAAACAAGCTTATAAGAACCATATCCTCACCAAGAAATCGAAAAAGCGTAAACGTCACTTAACCGGTACCGTGTTAGTTAGCGACGGAAACATGGATAAAGTAAAAGCACTTTTGGGTGTTTAACCATAATTTACAAATTACAATTCACAATTAATAATTAAAGACCATGCCACGTTCAAGTAATTCAGTAGCCTCTAAAGCCAGAAGAAAAAAAATATTAAGTAGAACCAAAGGATATTGGGGCGCAAAAAAGAATGTCCTAACCGTAGCCAAAAATGCTTTGGAAAAAGGGTTGGGGTATGCTTACCGCGATCGTAAAGCTAAGAAGCGTGATTTCCGTGCTTTATGGATACAACGTATTAACGCACAAGTTCGCACACACGGACTTACCTATGGTCAGTTTATCAATAAAATAAACACCAAAGGGGTATTGCTTAACCGCAAATCTTTGGCTGACCTAGCCATGAATCACCCGGAAGCTTTTGAAG
>Ga0207023_10138_pt1 | contig 21894 bp, 23 predicted proteins | sample Alteio_BWMinCont_47_FD_153464 | JGI IMG/M metagenome (GOLD analysis project Ga0207023, IMG submission 153464) | Enriched cells from forest soil in Barre Woods Harvard Forest LTER site, Petersham, Massachusetts, United States -... | ecosystem: Environmental > Terrestrial > Soil > Temperate forest >... | reverse complement strand
TCCGGAGGTGAAGGAGGTGCGACAGCAGATGATGTAAAACCACTTCTACTATAAACTTTAGTGCTTTTGGTAAATAGACTGCGGATGAAAGTATATGGAGATTACATAAGAAAAAGAAGATACTATCATTAATGGCACAAGCAAGGTATATCCACCAGTAGATTCAGCAATCAAAAATATAGCAGTAAGTGGAGTGTGCATTACGCCGCTCATTAGTCCGGCCATAGCCACGGCAATAAAGTTAGGTTCATTCAATTTATCAACGCCCATAATCTTTCCTATGTTAAAATAGTTAATACTATATACATAGAAAAAACCAATCATAGAGCCCATAAAGAGCGAGGGAGCAAAAAAGCCTCCATTACCTCCGGAACTAACGGTAAGTTGCGCGGCAAATACTTTTACTAAAAGAATAGCAACCGTTATAAATAGCAAAGCATATTGGCTAGTGTGAAACTTAAAGAGCAGGCTGCTGTCAAATAGTCGTGTGTAGTCTGAATTTAGGAGTAGTTGAACCGTATGATATCCCTCGCCAAATAAGGGTGGTAATAGAAATATTGCGCCACCTAATGCTATTCCACCTATGAGTGCTTTTTTATATGGATTTTTTATTCCATCCAGCACATTGGCAGAATAGGTTATGCTTTTCAGCACATAAAGCGAATAAAAACCTGTGAGGATACTGAGCAATAAATAAAAAGGCAAGGCCCGCATATCCCACCCTTGGGTAAAAATATAAAACAGTTGCCCGCCATGATAAAGCAGTTGCGATATAACAGAAGCCACGGCAGAAGCAATAAGCAAAGGAACAAAATGAACGGTAGAGAATTTTTTCAATAATACTTCAATGGAAAATAGCACCCCTGCTATGGGAGCGCCAAAAATGGCTGAAATGCCTGCCGAAGCGCCACAGGCAAGTAATAGGATTCTTTCTTCATCGGTTAACTTAAATAAACTGGCAATATTCGAACCGAAGGCTGCGCCCGTTACTACAATAGGAGCCTCTAATCCCATAGATCCACCTAGCCCTACTGTTAATGAGGATGTAACCATGTGAGAATACATTTTGTCTTTCTCCATGTATCCACCCTTGGTATTTATGTTTTCCACCACATTGCTTATTCCTCTTCCCAATTTTCCTTTACGGAAAACCCAAGTGTAGGTTGTTGCTAATAAAATGCCAATTACCGGGGCAATAAGCAGTACAAAATTCCCACTTCTTTCATATACCTGAAATAAAGACTCCAATGCTCCCGTTGCCTGTTTCAGTGCCACAGCAGCAAGCCCTGCCACTATGCCAACAGCCACACTGAGAAGAAGGAAAAAGTTATTTGCACTTAGCTTGAGCTTATGCCTCCATTCCGAGACTTTATGTAGAAAAATGCTAACCTTCATTTGGCAAAAGTAAGAATTAGTAACATAACGGGTTACTTTAAGCTTGGATTTATAAACCCTATAACTTCAATATACCTACCTTTGTAATTGTAATTTTAAAAATTATTGTCTCTTAGAAAGTATGAAACCGTATCTATTATATATAGCTCTAGTATCAACTTTATTAGGAGGTTGTCAGTCAGCTTCAACTAATAGTAGTAAGACAACCATAGGGCAAAATCAAGCTATCTTGGGTGTAACTTTAAAAACGATTGAAGAAAAAGATGTTTCTTTAAATATAATTACCAATAATAAAGCATCGGTATTTATTTTTCTATGCCCCGAATGTCCTTTGTCTAAAAGTTATTCGCTTACATTAAATGACTTCCATAAAAAATATCAAAAGGATAGTATTGATTTTTATGGAGTTTTTCCGGGTACATTATATACGGTAGATGAAATAAAAAACTTTCAAAAAGAATATGATATTAACTTTCCTTTGTTGCTTGATACCGCATATACTTTAACCTACATAGTTAATGCAACTATAACTCCTGAGGTTTTTGTCGTAGATAATAAAGGTACCATTTTATATTCCGGAAGAATTGATAACTGGGCTTACGAGGTAAGCAAAAAGCGGGAAGTTGTTACCGAACATAATTTACAAGATGCGCTTGATTGTATAGCTAATAACACTCCTATCGCTATTAAGAAAACCCAGGCTGTAGGCTGTTTTATTGAAACTGAAAAAAAATGAAAAAATTTTCTGTTGTAATAATTCTAACTATTGCGGTTGCTTTATCGGTAAACTTTTTGGGGTGCAAAAACACAAAAAGAGATACTTCAAAAATTACCTTTAATGAACAGATTGCACCTATTCTATATAAAGACTGTACACCTTGCCATAGAGTAGGTGGGTCCGGACTCTTTCCGCTTGTTACGTATGATGATATTGTAAAGAGACTACAAATGATTCGGTATGTAACCGAAAAAAAGATAATGCCACCTTGGCCTGCCGATCCTTCTTATAGTCACTTTTCAAATGAATTGTATTTGTCAGATGATGAAATAGAGCTGATCAAGGATTGGATAAATGGCGGAGCGAAACAGGGAGACCCTAAGCTTCTTCAGCCGCCGCCTATTTTTCCTTTGGAATCAAAATATGGTAAGCCCGATTTGGTTTTAAAAATGACCAAGCCCTATTATATTAAAGGGAATAATCAGGATCATTTTATTGTATTTAAGATTCCATACCAAATGGAAAAAGATACGTTTATCCGATTCATTGAATTTGTTCCTGATAATCGCAAGTTGCTTCATCACATGAATGGCCATTTGATACAATATAAGCCAGGAGCAAAAAAAGATGTTTTTAAAGGCGAGGATTATGTAGATGAAGAATTATTCAATGCTAAAGAAGTACATGAAAAATTGGATTTAGCAAATGATGATGGCTCTTATCCTATGCTTACACCTTCCATAGCTGACTATTTGCCGGGTGTTACAACTCCTTTGTATCCGGCGGGGATTGGTGGGTATAGAATGGCAAAACAGGGAGTGTTGTACATTAATGATATGCACTATGGTCCATCTCCAGTTGATGATAGCGATCAATCCTACTTCAATATCTTTTTTGATACGAAACCACCCAAGCGGCCGGTAGCAGAATTTCAAATGGGAACTCTCGGTATATCCCCGGTTGTTCCGCCACTTGTAATTCCTCCTAACACCATTAAAACTTTCCATACCCAAGCTACCATGCCAGAGGATATATCCATTCTCACCATTAACCCGCACATGCACTTACTTGGAAAATCATTTCTGGCGTATGCTATTAAACCGAACGGTGATACCATCCACCTGATAAAAATAAACAGTTGGGATTTCCACTGGCAATATTTTTACACTTTTAAAAAGATGGTGAAAATTCCGAAAGGAACAACTATACATGCAATAGGTACATACGATAATACTTCCGATAATCCGAATAATCCATTTTCACCACCCCGTACTGTGCAAGAACATGGAGGCAGTATGAGAACTACCGATGAGATGTTTCAACTTATAGTTACTTACATCCCCTATAAGCCCGGGGATGAGAATATCCGTTTAGATGGCGCTTCTATAAGATAATGATATAATCCCCTTATAAGGGGGATTATTATGCAAAGAAAGGATTAGTGTGTATAAGCCTGAACCCGCAGGTTTTCAAGACCACTCTGACATCTCTCCAAAAAAGACGGGGCAAAGATGTAATCTACATCTTTGCCCCGTTAAAAATTACTTATTTGTTTTACCAAATAACAGCTCTTGAAGCACTGTCTCTATACATTCCATCACCTGGTTTAACACCAAATGCCGCATAGAACTCCTTCATATCTGATGGAGGGCCTGATGCTCTGAACATATTAGGGGAATGTGGATCGGTTTGCACTTGCAATTTAATTCTTTGAGGGCGATTGTTACCTCTCCATGCTTGAGCCCATCCAATAAAGAACCTTTGTTCAGGTGTAAATCCATCTTTTACAGGTTCGGGATGCTTTTTCATTTCATTTTGAAGTGCATAATATGCAATGGTTAATCCACCTAAATCAGCAGTGTTTTCGCCGATGGTAAGTTTACCTTGAACATGAACAGAATCTATTACATAGTTATCAAACTGATTAATGAGTGTAGTGAGGCGTGCATGGTAATTTGCTGAATCTTTAACAGTCCACCATTTATGCATGTTTCCATTAGCATCGTATTCACAACCTTGGTCATCAAATCCGTGGGTCAGTTCGTGTCCAATAACACCGCCCATTGCTCCATAATTCATGACAACATCTCTGCTTGGATCAAAGAATGGAAGTTGCATAATAGCCGCAGGAAATACTATCTCATTGGCAGTAGGATTGTAATAAGCATTTACTGTTTGTGGCGACATTCCCCATTCTGTTTTGTCAACAGGTTTTCCATACTTACTAAAATTATATTTAGATTCAAATTCATTTGCCCGGAAAGAGTTAAGGACCCATGCATCCTTTTTTATTTGTAGTGCAGAGTAGTCTCTCCATTTATCAGGATAACATAACTTAAGGGTTACCTTATCTAATTTAGCCATAGCAGCACGACGGGTAGTCGTATCCATCCACGACGCATTGTTTAAACGCTCTCTATATGCAGCAATTATATTATGAACCATGTCATATACTTTTTGTTTTGCTTCAGGGCTAAAGTATCTTTGAACATAAAGCTGTCCAAGTAATTCACCCATAGAACCACTCGTTGCTTCCACAGCTCTTTTCCATAAAGGTCTCATAACCTTTGCTCCGGAAAGTGTTTTTCCATAAAAGTCGAAATTGATTCCGGCAATAGTATCACCAAGCATTCTGGCACTACTTGTAAGAAGGTGAAATTTTAAATAGGTTTTCCAATCATCTAAAGAGTATGCCTTAGTAACTGAATCTAAGGTTGCAAAAAACTTAGGTTGACGAACAAGGACGGTATCAACTCCTTTCAACCCGAAACTATCCATGCAGGTCTTCAAATCTACAGAGCCTACCATTTTAACAAAATTGGCATAAGGCATTTTATTGTAAACTGCATGTACATCTCTTGCTTCAATAGGAGACATGGAGCCCTTTGCAAGGCTGGTTTCAATGGCCATTATTTTTTGAGCATCTTTCTCAGATTGTTCAGCATTTTCATGCATTTGCATAAACATCTTTCCGGCAAACTTCAAAAACTCATCTCTTACAGGTGCAAAGTTAGGGTCTAAGTAATAGTTCTTATTTGGCAACGATAATCCGCCTTGTTCAAAAGCACATGCTTCTTTGTCGCTAAGCTTATCATCCGGTTCAATACCTGAACCAAATAATGCATTAATGCCCATGTTTTGCAATCTGGCTGTTTCCCCCCAAAATGAAGTCGTATTATTAATAGCAGCAATTTTTGCCATCTCATCTTGTAATGGGCTTATACCGGCTTTATTTTGACCAACAGAGTCAGTAGCGGTAGCAAAATAATCACCTAATTTTTGTTCCATACTGCCCGGCTGCCCTTGTTTTGTAGCAACATCAACTAATAACTTGTGCAAGCGGGTTACGGTACTATCTCTTAAAATCAAAAAGCTTCCCCATGAACTTTCAGAAGCAGGAATAGGATTGTTTTTTAACCAATTGCCATTTACATACTCGTAAAAATCCTGTGTTGGACTTACGGTAGTATCAAAATTTTTCTTGTCAATATTTGCCGGTAGGTTATCGGCGCTGTTGCAAGAACTAGTTGTAATTGTGTAGCCAAGTATTAAACAGGCCAGTAAAGAGAGTTTGATTGGTTTTTTCATGAAAGTATTGTTTTTAGGAGCGTAAAGATAGAAAAATATCTTAAAAAGAAGTCAAAACTATGAGATATGTTTAAAGTCAGGTTATTTCTTCTATTTCAAAAACTTCTTGAAGGTGCTGCTTTAGTCGCTTTTTTACTGCCTCCATATCAGGAGCCGCTTTTAGTTCCTTTTCCATAGATGTTACGGCTTTGTCTGTTATTCCGCAAGGTACAATTAATGAAAAATAATTCAAATCGGGAGTAATATTAAAGGCAATACCATGCATGGTTACCCAATGGCTTGTTCGTACACCCATAGCGCATATTTTTCGGGCTTTGCCGGGATGGTCTGCATCCAGCCATACACCAGTTGAACCTTTTAGTCGTTCGCCTTTGATTCCATATTCAGCAAGGGTAAGTATTACCGCATCTTCCAGCACACGCATATATTTATGGATATCTGTAAAAAAATAGTCAAGGTTAAAAATAGGGTAGACTACTAATTGACCCGGGCCGTGATAGGTAATATCTCCACCCCGGTTAATGCGATAATAGGAAATACCCCTTTTTTTTAATTCTTCTTGGTTAATGAGCAAATTACTTTCTGCACCACTTTTACCAAGCGTAAACACATGTGGATGCTCACAAAATAGAAGATGGTTGCCTGTGAATTCTTGTTGTTCTGCCGGAAGCGCCCTATTGGCTAACTTTTTATCTATTACTTCCCTGAAAAGCTTTTCCTGATAATCCCAGGCTTCTTTGTAATCAATTAGGCCCAAGTCAATAAATTTTACCTTTCGGTTCATTTGCTTGCAAGCTCTTGTTTTAGGCTATCAATTACCCGTATATCCATAGCATCTACCTTTCTTTCTTCAGCAAGAAACATGGAAATCCAGTCGCCCAGATGAATCCAATGTAGTTTTTTTTCAATGGAGTTAATTCCTTTGCTTGGTATTTCAATTATCTCGGCTGCATATTTAGTAAAAACTTTTCTGCAAAAATCCATACGTAATTGGTTGCGCGGATTTTCATCGGTATCGTTGAATAAGATAACGGTTTTATCGGAGTATGGTTGGCTCCAACCTACAAGTTCATTATGGTTCATTTCAGGAACAACATGGTGCCAGCAAAGTATTTTAGCATTCTCATTAAACTGCTGCCTGAGCCTAATAGCAATACCTTCATGTAACGAGGTACAATAAATTACAGGAAGTTTATTGAGAAGTTTTTTTGCAATTTGACGGGCATCATTCATGATAGATTCTTGTTCCTTTTCAAGAATAGCTGCTGCTATTGCTATACTTGCTGTTTTTTGCGGAGCAAATTGATAATGAGATAGTATATGAAGGAGTTGTGTAAAAGAGTATCCTAAACAGCTTCTGGGAGGCATTCCGCCAGGTACCAAAATAAAATCATTACCGTCTTTTTTGGCTGATTCCAAAAGCTTTCCACCCGAAGTAATACAAACTATTTTTGCTTTTTTATTTTGTGCTATGGAATAACATTCAAGCGTTTCTTCTGTATTGCCGGAATAGGAAGAACAAATAACCAGTGTATGTTCGTCTATATAAGAGGGGAGGGAATAGCTTTTTAGTACTTCGATAGGCACAGTTGCCTCATCAAAGAGGATTTCTTTAGTGAGAGTTCCGCCAATGCCAGAGCCACCTAAGCCACAAATGATTGCTTTGTTTATAGGCGCTTTTAAAGGAGATAGTTTAGCCTTACTTGCAATTTCAACTGCTTCTTTTAATTGGGCAGGGAATTGCTTTATCAAATCTGTCATCATGTTATTCAGGAATAAATGTATATGCAAAAATATACTTCTCCGTGGAATTATGGATAAAAAGCTTTTTATCCTGCTAATGGCTTTATGCCTGCTTCTTTAAATGCTTTCGCAAATCATCTACCATTCCTGTATCATCAGGAGAAAGAACGATTTTCCCTTTTCCATCCTTAAGTATTATTAATATCCTGTTTGCTTTATTAGTAGCATACATTCTGAAACTTCCTAAGGTTTTATTGGCATAAAGTCCATAATAACCGAATAGGCCACCATTCCCAAATGTTCTAACGGTATATTTAAAATCTGCTTCATTAGGAATACTTACGCTTTCAATTTCTGCTAACGGAATTGCTTTGTCAAATTTTGAAAATGCTCTTTTAATAAGCAGGCTTTCATCCAGTATTTGATAAGCTTTTATACTGTAAGCATATGTGCCGATAATGAATAAAGAGAATGCTATGGAGATTGGTATGCCTACTTGCCATGCACCTTGCAAAGCTGTTGCTAAAATCTCCCAAAATATGAGTGAAAAGACAATAAAAGTTATAATTTTTGTTGTAATATCAAAACTTGCTCTATATATTTTCATAGGATTAATAAAATTAAATAATAGAATTAATAATAACTTTTGAAAGTATTTCTGCAATTACTACCGAAGCGATAAAACTCCATACTGCTTTTGGTCCTTTTAAATTTGCCGATAAGGAATAAGCATTATACATCAGGGCAACAGTCCATACTATGAAAGGAATAACTAGTATGCCTATTACGGTAAGTTGCATAAGCACATGAGGATTGGTTTGAATAGTATTTAAAATCTTTTGTTCGTCTGTGGGTAGGTTTGGAGAAAGCATGCATAAAAGAACTACAAAAAACATAGGATAGCGGGCAAGTGCAGATGTCCCCGCCACATCTATAAATCGTATTGCTGATACTGAAAAGCTTTTTCCAAAAATATAAAGAGGTATAACTAAACATAACCAATCAATAAGGGGTTCTATAAAATAGAAATAAGAGGGGGCTTCTCTACCTTTGTGAACGTCAAGTACTCCATCTAAATGGATTGTTTCTAAAGAACACACTATAGCTGATAAAAGCATTACACCAATGCCGAGTAATAATGCCCTGTTTCCGGCAATAAATTTGAAGGGGTTAAATAGCCATGTTTTCATTTCGAGGGTTTTAAAGGTTTTTCAATTTCATTAAGTCTTGTAATAATATCGTCAAGCATATTCCGGACAGTAGGATAGCTTAACTTCATTTTTTCCGCCATTAACTTGAGGCTGCCGCTGCTTTTCACAAAATCAACAATAAATTGCCTGTCAGCAGATTCAAGCCTTGCTAGTGGAGGCAGTTCAAATTCTCCCGTTACTTCTGTATGGCAGCTCCCGCAAGAAAGGCTTTTAACATTCAGCGGCGAGGAACACGAAGGGCATAAATGGGGTAGTTTTTTTAACATATCGTATAATATAGTGCACAAAGATATACATAATTTTAATATTATTTAGTTAAAACTTAATTTAATTGAATATTATTTACTATTATTGCATCTTCATTTAAATATTAGTACTATGAAAAAGCTCATTTTTAGCATTCTGTTCTTATCCGCCCTTTATTGGAATGCACCGCTAGTAGCTCAAAGCGATAGCAACTGGGTAGAAACTAAAACTACGCTTGATACCAAAACCGGAGAGATATACGGTACTCTTTGTGTGCCAAAGGGCTTTAAAAAAGGCCCCGTTGCCCTTCTTGTTGCAGGTTCGGGACCTACGGACAGGGATTGTAATAGTTCTTTAGGGTTGAAATCAGATGCATTTAAAATCCTTGCCCATAAATTAGCGGACAATGGTATTGCTACTGTGCGCTACGATAAAAGGGGTGTTGGGGAAAGCCATGCAGCAATGAAGAGTGGTGAAGCTGATTTGCGATTTGACGATTATATAAATGATGCTGCTGACTGGATTAATAAATTGAAAGCAGACAAGCAGTTTTCTAAAGTTATTGTTATAGGCAATAGTGAAGGTTCACTTATTGGTATGATAGCTGCCAAAAGAGCAAATGCCGATGAATATGTCTCTATTGCCGGAGTTGGAGAGGGTATTGACAAAACATTGAAAAGGCAATTGCAAGATATGCCACAACAAGGCAGAGATACCGCTTATAAAATTTTGGATAGCCTTAAAGTAGGGAAAACAGTTAGCCATATAGATCCAACATTATATTCTCTCTTTAGGCCAAGTGTTCAACCTTATATGATATCATGGATTAAATATGATCCGGCAGTAGAGATAAGCAAACTAACCATTCCTGTTTTAATTCTTCAAGGCACTAATGATATACAGGTAACTGTGGATGATGCTAAAAAACTAAGCGCCGGCGATAAAAATGCGAAGTTAGTTTTACTCGAAAACATGAACCATATTTTCAGGGTAGTAGAGGGAACTGACAGAAAAGCCAATATAGCAACCTACAATATGCCGGAACTGCCAATTGATCCGAAGCTTGTAACTGCAATTACTGGTTTTATAAATAAAAATTAAGAAGCTTTTTTCTTCTTCTTTTTTGGCTTAGGAATTTTCCCGATTCGTTTATCGCCTTTTAAAACCAGCTCGCAAGCTTTAATGGCTGATGATTCAAAATCATCACTATTGGCAGGTATCATTTGCCAAGCTGTTTCTCTAGAACCTTCATTCAAAACCGAAACAGAAGTGAGTGAAGGAAAGTCTTTTTTCAAACTTTTATGATGTTCGTGAGAAGTGGCAATCCAAAGCCCGTTACAATCGGTGCGGGTAGGTTTATCTCGGAGAATAAAAATAATTTGTTCTCCCACATATATTCCATAGCAACCAAAGAAAGGTTTCATGTATGGTTCAAGCGGAAGTAAATAATCCAATATAAAAGGGAAAGGAATATTTTTAGAACGCGGCATATCTTTTATTTCTTTTCAATAACGAGAACTACTTTGTTAAAATCAGCCGATGCGTTTATCACCTTGCGGAAATCTTCGTACATACTTACCGGGTAACGTATTTCGCGATAGTCTTCATCAATAATTACCTTGATTTTATTTCCATCTGCTATGTAATAGGAATGGAATTCCATGTCTCTTTCTCCCGCTGTTTTATGGAAAACATCCATAAAAACTGTATTTAAGTTGGTTACCTTATATCCATCAGGCACTTCAAATTCCAGTTCGCGGTGATATCCGTGGTTATAATGATTTTCAATTGGAGTATATCTTACCGTGTCATCATATAACTCGCTTTGAGGGCCAATTAGCTGACCAATTTTCAACAGAAATTTATCTCCTGCTTGTTCCAACACACTGTTGGTAGATAAATCTACTTCTAACGAAAATGGTTGGCGGAATAATTCATTTTCTTTATATCCGGTTACATTTATATTAGTGGGTTTAGCGTCTTGAAAAAGGGCTTGCATAAATCTGTTCACAAATTCTTTTTTATCTTCATCTGATAATTTAGAATAGAAAGGTTGGATCTCATAAGCCTCATATCCGGAAAGGGTTTCTTTTAAATGAATATTAGCTACACCCATATCCAAGTCGAATTTAATATTCTCGTAAAGATTGTTCATGCTTTTTTTCCAGTCGTTACAATAAATATCTCGTACTTGCCCAACACCGGTATGGAAGTTTTTCCCGATGGTAACAGGGTGCATAAATAAACCTTTTTGGCAAATCCAATCGGAAGGTACAAAACCATAACGAGAAGCTAATTCCAGAGGAGCCATATAATTATCTGTTTCCGGAAAATAGATCAAGTATTTTTGTAAATACGTCCACGAGTCAAAATCTCCATCAAAAGGCTTTTCAAAACGATTAGTCGTAAGTACAATTTCATGTTTTATACCGGCGCTATTAAATAGCTGATCATATAATTTAAGTATTCCTAATTCATCGGCCATGCGGCTGGTCAGTATGGCCTTTAAGGTATAGCTGTTTTTTTCTTTCAAGTCTTCTTTTACTGCAATATGCGTTTTAATAAAACTTTCCACTTTTCTAATTTTATTTTCCTCACTCAAGCTCCTTAATTTCATAGTATCTACAACCTTGTGGGCCATCTTTATATCTTCTTTTGTAGCTTCTTTATTAAAAATTGCATAAAGAGTCTGACAGAAATCGCTCCATGTATCAAGTCTTTCATTGGTAGCTAGGTTAGTATTGTATGCATATTTGTATTCCATTCGCCTTAAGGCACCCTCTTCTTCCGAATACTCTTCTTTATCGTAGCCTTTAATATTGGTATCTTCGCAGAAAATATGATGCTTGGCTGTCATAGTGGTATCTGTCTGCATAACCGGGAATCCATTATAGCTTTTAGTATCAAATATCAGTGCGGGAGGAGAATATATATCCACACTAAAATCTTTAATTAAAGAATTAATGCGGATAAATTCAGTACCATTTTTTTGCGATGGTTCCGTAACAGTATACATAAATTCTACCTCGCTACCTACTTCAATCCCATCAATTGCAAATATTTTATAGTGCCCCATATTTGCATAATTATCCACATCTTTAATATTTGCCGAATTAAGTTCTGTTACTTTTCCATCTTTTGTAATGCATCGTGCTTGCACATCTTCCAATGCAACTCCATCCTGCATAGGAATATAAACAGTATTAACTTCTTCTATTGCTTTATCTGAATTAACACGTATAATCATGTGATGCGTTATGTACATCGTTATATTATTATTCAGTAGGGAGTATTCAATTATCCGCTTATCTTTAATTATCACCATCCCCATTTTTTGTTCGGTAGGCGACAGTTCATGGAGTTTAGGTGTAGCATTCCAATGATAATTCTTATATTCCGGGTCGGGGCTATTGGTAGGAGCTTGCACTTGTGCAAAAGCACCATACGCCATAAGGATGATAATCAAAACGGGGATATATTTCTTCAAAAACATTTTCTGCAAAGTTTACTCTTGGGTTAAGGTCACAGTTTCATTATACGCTTTAGTAAGCTGGCGAATCATTTTATTCCAACGATCGAAATCCTCTTTATTAAGCATAAGTGTATTTATGTATACATAGCTTTTATATAATATAGTGTTATCTTTTACCTCGTAGTTTATTTTAAATCCGAACATAGGGTCGGAGTAGCTACTACTAGCAGGCAGATACGATACTTTATATCCTTTAGGGATTTCAAGCACATTGATATTTTTATTAATATTCTTATATTCAAATTCCCTCGGCGCTTCCCTGCCTGGCTGGATAATATCATTTTGGTATTCTTTTTCAAGTTGCATATTTATATATACATCTTTATCATTTTTCTGGAGGTAGTTATTAATGGTAAACCTATAATGAATACCTAAATCTTTATCTCTGTCTTTTAAATTATCAAAGGAAGAAGAATCCACCCTGAATTTATTATTTCCTTTCCGTAATAAATCCACAAGTAAATCTTTTTTTTCTTTATTTTCATAATTAAGAAGCCGCCTTCCGGTTATTATTTTTTCATAACCGCGAGCCCTTAAATAACCGCTGCCTTTTATCTCTGAGTTATTAATGGTTAGGTAAGTAGAGTCAATGAATTCATTTTTATTGGTATCCATAATAGGTACTTTTAAAATCTCAAACTTCCCCGGACCTATCCCTACAAATGCTTCTTTACCTTGTATCATGGAAGTGAAAAAATCAAAAGGAGCATCTTTCCCGGTGGCATCTAAAAAGTAATATTTCCCATTCTCAACATACGTGCAAATCATGTGATTGGTGGACATTGGAGAAGGAACATCAGTATATGAATAGGGAATATCTCTTGTGCCAATCCATGTTCTATATGCATCTAACCCTGCTGCTTTTATCATCTCCACTAATGTACTTGCCATATCCTTACAATCGCCAAAGCGGCGCGAACATACCAATGCCGCCTCACGGGGCACAAATCCTCCTAGGCTATCTTCATAAGCTATGTAGTTAATGTTATCTTGAACCCAATAAAAAATGCGTTTCACTTTTTCTAAATTGCTGGTGGCTCCGGCCGTAATAGAGTCGACCACTTTTATAACCGTTGGAGAAATATTGGTATCTACATTTTTAACCATACTATAAAACCAATCGTAAAGCGTCGAAGGGTCCGTCATTACTTTTTTTTCTGCTCCATTTACTGTATATGAATCTAGCAATACAACAATATGAGGGACGTAGTAAGTTATGGGAGGAGCCTCCTCCTCATTTTTTATTTTCCCCGCATTATGAGCGGTCCAAGTATACACTGTATTTTTTCCAATATCCTTAGTTGTAAATTCAATACTACTGTCTTTTACATTAAATAGTTTATATCGAATTTTAACTCCTTTAGGTATCGTTATAGAATATTCAGCCTCATCGGTAGGCGCATACGTTTTGAAAAGAAATTGCCCGTATATGTGCGGATCTGTAATTCTTTCGGTGTAGGATAGTATTTCTCTTGCTCCATTTTTTAATCCCGGATATGTAAACCGGTAGGCGCGTGCATCATCATAAAAAATACCTTCTGTTATTTCATTAGTAGGTGTAAAACTAGTTACCTTAATGGTTTTATATTTATCTCCATCCGGTATTAAAGAGCGTGCATCTAAATTTTTAATGGAAGAAAAATCTTCCCAGTAAACTTCCCTATCTTTATATTCCGGAGTATTATCAGTCAAAATAAGAAGCTCCTCCGATATGGTGGAATATATTACCGGAGCATTGTTCTCTATCTTAATTACCGCATCTTCCTTGCGCGAGACAAATACCGCATTTTCAGAAGTGTATTTTTTTCGTAATTGAGAATAGATATCTTCTTTTTGAGAAAAACATGGAATTGCTCCAAGCACAAAAAGCATACCGGAAACAGCATGTATCTTATATTTTTTTATAGGAGATAGATGCGTCACTTTCCTGTATGTTTGGCTATATCTTCATAAGCCCACCTTGCAAAGGTCCTTATCCCTTTGCTGTTTTTAGTAATTCCTTTTTCAATGTTTGGATCGTTTATGGATGACATTATAAAATAGAGATAGGGCTCAAGATATTTTTTTTGTTGCAGGTCTGTAAAAAACGGCACATACTTTTCCATCCAATAATTCCCAGTGCTAGGAACATATTTAAGCTGTTCCAGAAAAAGTTGAATTTGCTTTACGAAATTATAATTGATTTTTGTGTTAGATACATACTGGCTATTCATAGCTATTTTCGAGCGAATGATAAGGTCTAATTCTGTAAATGAATTATCATGGTATGTCCATGGGTTTGCTGTATAGGCAGTGTCATACTGATACCTGTTTTTCACCAGTTGTTCAATTAATCCGATGGTTGTATAAGAACGACTGGTTTGTGGTTGCAAAACAAGATAGAATTGTAATGAAAGCAATGCCGGAATTAGCCGCCCTTGCTCTAAACAACATCTGCCAAGAAAATAGTGACTTAAAGGGTCGTAGATATCAAGGTCAATAGATTTTTCGAAAGAATTTATTGCGTCCGAATATGCGTGCATTTTATATTGAGCCAACCCCAGTGTAAAATATAATGTGGGTGCATTTGAATACTTTGGCAATGCAGTATCTTTTAACAGTTTTATGGCAACGGCATAATTGCTTTCACTTATATAGCAACTGGCAATAGTATTATAGAAAGCAGAGGCATATTCACTTCCTTGCTTAAGCCCTTTATAGCATATAGTAATTGCAACGCTATCTTTTTCGGCCAATTCTTTAGTTACAGCATCTTCTAAAAGAGCTCGTGCATAATTTGTATCACCGGGTGGAACTGCTTCATAAAGTGCGCTGGCTTTATCGTATGCACCCTTATCGGAATAGGCTATGCCGAGGTTAATCGAATCTGCATAATTAACAGTGGGAATTTTTTGTTGCCCATAAACTTGACAATTTAGTAAAATGAAAATGAATGCAAAATAGAAGCCTATATAACGTAGTGTATTCATGAAATTATTTCCCCCGTGAAGTTGAATTGCTAATATACGATTTTTACATGCCTGCTGTTTTCCCAAGCAAGAAAACCGCAGGGTGGTCATTGAAGGATTGTTTAGCGGTTTTCCATTGCCGTATAGATTGTGTTTTTATACTTTCAGTAGCAAGTGTAATATCGGAGGCAACACATAATAAAGTTTCTTCTCTGCATGTATTTATAAGGTCTTTAAGCAGTGCATCGTTACGGTAAGGCGTCTCAATAAAAATTTGGGTTTGATTTTTTTGAGATGCTAATAATTCCAACTGCCTTATGGCCTTAATACGGTCAGGTTCTTTTTTAGGAAGATAGCCATTGAACGTAAAATTTTGCCCGTTTAGTCCCGATGAAATAAGCGCCAATAAAATAGAGGAAGGCCCTACTAATGGAACAACCCGTATGTTATTCCGATGCGCGAATTGTATTATTTCTGCTCCCGGATCGGCAATGGATGGACAGCCCGCTTCACTTATCAAACCGGCGTTTTGACCATTCATTAGGCCTTGCATGGTAAAGTTAATATCCGCATTTTTTGAGTGTTCGTTGCATAAATGAAAGGTAAGAGAGTCTATCGGCTTGTCAATTTTAGCTTTAATTAAAAAGCGCCTTGCACTGCGGATGTCTTCCACAATATATTCATCTATAGACCTTATAATCTCTATGTTATATGAAGGCAAACTGTTTTCCACAGGGCTATCTCCCAATAGGGATGGTATCAGATATAATGTTCCTCTTGTTGGGTTACTCATGCTTTTTCGTCGAATTGAATTTTATCTACAATAATATCACAGGCTTTATCCAACATAGTAAAAACCTTTTCAAAATCTTTTTCTCCACCAAACCAAGGATCTGGAACAGACAAATGAGCTCCGGGCTTTAACTCATCCAGTATAAGTTTCACTTTTTCAGTTTCTTCTTTTGTGGTAGCCAAATCAATTACATCGGCATAGTTTTGGCTATCCATTACATAAATCTGGTCAAAGACATCAAAATCCCGTTTACTAAACTGCCTCCCCCTGTGTGAAGATAAATTGATTCCGTTTTTCATGCCATTTTCAACTGTTCTTTGGTCCGCTTTTCCACCGACGTGATAATCGGCTGTTCCGGCTGAGTCCACCTCCACCCAAGTAATGTTTTTATCCTCTAACTTTTTAATGAGTATTCCTTTCGCTATAGGCGAACGACAAATATTACCGAGGCAAACCATTAATATCCGCTTTTTCATAATGACGCAAAGGTAAGGTAAGATTAATGATGATAGGGTTCCCCTTTCAAAATGGTCATAGCACGGTACAATTGTTCTAAGAAAAACAACCTTGCCATTTGGTGGTTAAAAGTCATTTTCGACATGGAAAGCGTTTGATTGGCACGCTTTTTTATTTCATCTGCAAATCCATAAGGGCCGCCAATAATAAATACCATTTTTTTGCCTGGCATGTTCAAGTATTTTTGAATTTGCGTGGCAAACTCAATCGAAGAATATTCCTTGCCTTTTTCATCTAACAAAATCACTAAATCTGTAGAGGTTATTCTTTTCATTAGTTCATTCGATTCTGCCTGCATAGCAGCTTCTTTGCTATTCGACTTATTCTTTTTCGATGGAATAGTTATAGTATCAAAGCCCACATAGTGCTGCAGCCTTTTGGCGTAGAGCTCAAAACCAGTAGCCAGATACTTATCTTCACTGTCGCCTATAGTAATTAGAGATATTTTCATAATCAGTTCGAAAGTTTATAAAGTGCAAAGTACATAAAGTACAAAACTATAACTTTACGAACTTTATAACCCTTATGAACCATAAAAACTCACGTATACCACCTGTTTTCCATTCTAAAGATTTTCAAAAGAAACTGGATACCTTTATTGATTTGGCTCTGAAAGAAGACATAGGAGAGCGTGACCATACTTCATTTGCCTGTATTCCTGCCCATATTAAAGCCGAAGGGAGACTATTGGTAAAGACGGACGGTGTAATAGCCGGCATAGAAGTTGCCCAACGTATTTTCAAAAAGCTGGATAAAAAAACAACGTTCGATCTTTTTGTAAAGGATGGTGATGAAGTGAAAAAAGGAGACATAGCTTTTATGGTAGATGGCAATGCCCGTATGCTCCATACCGGCGAGCGGCTTGCGCTTAATATAATGCAACGCATGAGCGGTATTGCTACTATGGCGCATAGATATACTAAATTATGTGAAGGAACGAATGCGAAAATTTTAGATACCCGAAAAACTACACCCGGTATAAGATTGCTTGAAAAATGGGCTGTTTCATTGGGTGGTGCAACCAATCACCGTTGGGGATTATATGATATGATACTTATTAAGGATAATCACATTCATTGTTCCGGTGGAGTAAAAAACGCGATTAAAAATACAAAAGCGTATCTAGAAAAAGCAAAGAAGAAATTGGCGATAGAAATTGAGGTAAGTAATTTTGATGAGCTGAATGAGGTATTGGAAATAGGCGGAGTTCAACGTATACTGTTAGATAATTTTACGCCTGCTAATATTTCAAAGGCTTTGAAAATTATTGATGGCAAATATAAAACAGAAGCATCGGGAGGAATAACAGAAAGTACGGTTAGGAAATATGCTTTAACAGGTGTTGACTATATCTCGGTGGGTGCCCTTACACATAGTGTGCAGAGCTTAGATTTAAGCCTGAAAATATATCCGTTAGAGTAATTAATTCTACCATGATATTTAAACAACCAAACGAAAAAGAGTTTGAGCAAGTCAAACAATGGGTAGAAGATTTTTGGTTGGATAATGGCAATATGCAACCTGAACAATTCAGCGTATTATCAGATAATGGAAAGGTAATTGCTTTTGGCAGATTAAAAGAACATGCCGATGCTACAGAGCTTTGCACGATGGGTGTTGCAAAAGAATTTCAGTCAAAAGGCTTTGGAGAAAAAATGGTGAAGCATCTTATTAGTCAAGCTACGCAAGACGTGCATCTTGTAACCATAATTCCCAAGTTCTTTGCTAATTGTGGTTTTGCTTTGGTGGAAAATTATCCTGTTTCACTTCAAAGGAAAATAGACTTATGTAAGACTCATTATCATGTAGAGGAGCCTTACCATGTAATGAAGTGGGAAAAGAAAGATATTTAATGTATATTTGAATAGTATGAAAAGAGTTTTTTTACTGCTGACACTTACTTTTTTCACCCTCTCTCTCAAGAGTGAGAGAACGGGTTCATATACCTATCAAATTGCCCGTATGAAATATAATGGCGGAGGCAATTGGTATGTAAGTCCTACGTCTTTGCCAAACCTGATTAGCTTCTGCAATAAAAATTTGGGAATGAATATCAATCCTCAAGAAGCAGTAGTAGAGCCGGGTAGCCCTGAAATATTTAATTATCCTTTGGTGCATATTTCCGGTAATGGTAATATTTCCTTCTCCGGCGATGAGGCTGAAAACCTTCGGAATTATCTTATGGGTGGCGGTTTTCTGGAAGTGAATGATAGCTACGGAATGGACTCCGCATTTAAAAAGGAAATTAAAAAAGTGTTCCCTGAATTAACGCTTGTGGAGCTTCCATTTTCACATCCTATCTACCACCAGAAATATGATTTCCCGAATGGATTACCCAAGATACACGAACATAATGGCAAAAGGCCAATTGGCTGGGGGCTTATTTATAATGGACGTTTAGTCTGCTTTTATAACTACGATGCCGATATAGGTGATGGCTGGGAAGACCACGATGTTTATAACGACCCACCCGAACTGCATGAAAAAGCTCTTAAAATGGGCGCTAACATATTGCAATATGTTATGCTTGGGCAAATGAATAGTAAGAAACCGTAAGAAAGCTAATTTATTAGCTCTTAAACCAATTTTTATATACTAAATTCCGCTTTTCTAAATAATCCCATAGGTTATCAAATACCTTCTCTTGTTTCCAATTCCATTTATCATATTGTTTTATGTTATTCCCTTTGTATATTATATTAATAGAGTTAGACTGAATTATTCTATTGCCCAGGCGAAGTCTAAATACAAAATTTTCTATAGAATCATCAATCTCAAAAGGTTTATTCCTTTTTGTACCAATAATGTGTACACGTTTTTCTGTGATTTCTATAAAGTGTATATAACTAGAACATGCTGAATCACAGAAAAAAAGTAATATTATTAAAAAAGGGGCATAGAGGATAAAAAAAAGAACAAAAAAATCATTATTGTTACGAGCTTTTCCAGTAAAGAAATACAGGAAAAGGATATAACTGTTTAATAGAAGAAACCTCAAGAATAATACCCTTCGCATTCTTTGCCAATAAGTCTTTGTTTCTTCAACTTCTATTTTAAAACTTTCCATAAAACAAAGATAAATTTATTTCCTCAATTTATTAACTACTTCCCAAACTACAATCCCTGCACTAACAGATATATTGAGTGAATGTTTTGTGCCGAATTGAGGTATTTCAATACAGGCATCGCAAACATCAATTACTGTTTGTTCCACGCCTGTAACTTCATTGCCAAATACAAGTGCTATTTTATCCGAGTTAAGGGTAAGCTTATCTAACATAATGCTTTTGTCCGCTTGTTCTACTGCATAAGCTTTGTAACCTTCATTTTTCATCGCAATAACAGCTTCCAACGTTGTTTCAAAATATTTCCAGTTGACAGTCTCGGTTGCGCCAAGTGCAGTTTTTTGTATGTCTCTATGAGGCGGTTTGGCAGTTACTCCACATAAATAAATAGCTTCTAATAAAAAGGCATCGGCTGTACGAAATACCGAACCCACATTGTTCATGCTACGCACATTATCCAATATAATAACAACAGGAAGCTTGGAGGCTTTTTTAAACTCCTCAGCAGACTTGCGGTTAAGCTCATCCATAGAAAGCTTTTTCATAATTAAAAGATATTGACTTCTCTTTCCAGTTCCACTCCAAATTTTTCTTTTACCGAATTAATTATTTGGGTAGAAAGTTCGTAGATTTCTTTTCCGGTGGCATCTCCATAGTTTACCAGTACTAAAGCTTGATCTTTATGAACACCTGCATCGCCAATCCGTTTGCCTTTCCAACCGCATTGTTCAATAAGCCAACCGGCAGCTAATTTTGTAAAACCATCCATCGCCGGAAATGAAACTACATCCGGATGATTTGTTTTTATTTCTTCAAATAGTTGATTCGTTATAACCGGATTTTTGAAAAAGCTTCCGGCGTTTCCAAGTTTATCAGGGTCTGGTAATTTGCTTGAGCGTATTTTAATGACCGCGTTACTTACATCTTTTATCGTGGGTTTTGTAACTCCCATAATCTCCAATTCCTTGCTCAACGTACCATACGATACATTTACTTTTGGATTTTTGTGGAGCTTTAGAGTAACGCCCAAAATAATATAGTTGCCTTTTTCTTCTTCTTTAAAAATACTGTCGCGGTAACCAAATTTACATTCAGTATTGGTGAATTTACGTATCTCTTGCGTACTAATATTCATTGCTTCCACTTCATGTAAAACATCTTTTAACTCTACCCCGTATGCCCCAATATTTTGGATAGGCCCCGCACCTACAGTGCCCGGAATTAATGATAGGTTCTCAATACCGCCATAGTTGCGGTTTACACAATAAAGGACAACATCGTGCCATTTTTCACCTGCACTTGCTTTAATGAAAATAGCATCCTCGTCCTCTTTAATAACTTCAATGCCTTCTATCGCATTGCGGATAATTACTCCGTTAAAATCTCCTGTAAATAATACGTTGCTGCCTCCACCCAAAAGTATAAATGGCATTGTTTTTAGTTCAGGAGAGGAAAGTATTTGTCTTAAAAATTCTACCGAAGAAAATACAGTATAGTATTTAGCAAATACCTTTGCATGAAAGGTAGTAATATCTTGAAGCGGGTAATTTTGAAATAATTTCATTAGGCTGTTTTTTTAGCTTGGGCTCTCCTTTCTTTTTCCTTAATAATCAGGCTCAACTCCCTTCCTGTTTGTCCTTTTACCGACGTGTTTTCCTGCGCTCTGCGAATAAGGTACGGAAGTACATTTTTAATAGGCCCATACGGAACATACTTGGCCACATTATAGCCTTCTTTAGCTATGTTGCAACTAATATGATCGCTCATGCCCAGTAATTGCGAAAACCAAACATTCTGGGTTGACGGAGAAATATTATTTTGCTGCATAAGCTTCACTAATAATAGCGAGCTTTCTTCATTATGGGTACCGGCGCAAATAGCAATCCTATCAATATGTTTAATGCAAAATTCAAGTGCGGAATTATATTCCCTGTCGGAATCGGCTTTGGTATCATTAATAGGGGAGGGGTATCCGGTGCTTGCTGCTCTTGCCCTTTCTTTTTCCATATATGCCCCACGAACAATTTTCATTCCTATGAAATAGTTTTTTTCTTGGGCATCTTTTAATAGGTCATCTAAATAAATAAGCCTATCCTTCCGATACATTTGAGCTGTATTATAAATTATGGCTTTTTGCTT
>Ga0207023_10126_pt1 | contig 22342 bp, 26 predicted proteins | sample Alteio_BWMinCont_47_FD_153464 | JGI IMG/M metagenome (GOLD analysis project Ga0207023, IMG submission 153464) | Enriched cells from forest soil in Barre Woods Harvard Forest LTER site, Petersham, Massachusetts, United States -... | ecosystem: Environmental > Terrestrial > Soil > Temperate forest >... | reverse complement strand
CGATACTGGCCTACCTGCGCACACGCTCTATCAAGCTCACCATCACTTCCAACGGCCACAGCGTTGCCGTCTTGGAAGATAACGACGTGCGCGCCTTTCACGATATTGAGTTTTCGCTGGATTACCCGACGCAAGCTCAACAGGATGCACAACGCGGAAAAGGTAATTGGGAGTTGATCCAGCAGCAGGCAGAACGTTGTGTCAGGCTGGGTGTGCCAGTAACCATCATCGCGGTCATGATGAAGGCGAACTACTTGCGTCTGGCGGAGGTCGCGCGAATAGCCAAACAGTTTGACGCTCCCTTGCGAGTGAACGTGTATCAGGCGGTGCGATCCGACCTCTATGCGCTGTCCTACGGAGAGTATTGGGAAGGGTTCCAGAGTCTCTTTGCGGAAACGGATGTGATCGCGATTGGCGAGCCGCTGGTTCGAGCGATGGCCGGGCTGCCGCCACTTCGGGGAGGATGCGGCGTAAGCACTGTGCGAGTGACGCCGCGTGCTACTACACAGCCTTGCGTTTATTGGCCAGGAGCGGGAGAGCCGCTGTCGGACTTGATCTCGACGGGGCCCGACATTCTGGGCTCTGCGCCCTTCGAAGAAGCCCGCACGCTACCTCACGCGTGCCAACCTTGTGAGTTTCGGGAATCATGTCATGGGGGATGTGCTGGACGACGACGCCTGCAGGGCGCACTGCCGGAACCTGACTACTATTGTCCTATCGTGCGCGGGGAACACCCAAGGCTGCAGGTCCGCATGGCCGCGACCCGCGAGCTGCCCAAGCTGAGCAGTTCGTGCACAACCGTAGTGATTGCCAGGTAGGCTGATTCGTGAGGAAAGAGTGGCGCCTCAGTTTGAATCTGTTTTGAAAGGGCACGGGCTTCAGCCGTGCCGCAAGCGCACCAAATCATAGCGGCTTTAGCCGCTATGGGAATGTTTTCTTTCAAACGGATTCTCTACCGAAGAACGAATTCAGTTGCCTGAATCAGCCCTACCGTTTTTATTGCGCGTTGACCCATTTGTCCGAGCCCGTTAGCTTAACTGCTACATCCGACATAAAGATGTGCAGGGGCTTGCCATCGGCGTTGCCGCGGTGCTCGGTTGAGATCAGAAGAGGTCCTGCCTTTTTGTAGCCTGTCCAGGTTGCCTTGACGAGGCTCGGCTTCTTGTCTCCGCCGTGATGGAAGATAAGGTACTCGACGCGATTGTCTTTGCCGACGTAAAGGTCCCAAGTGTCGCCGGGTGTGTATCCGCCGAGTTCTGCTCCATACTTCACCGAGACCAGCGTCGCTGACCCGGCCCCCGCCGGCAGTTTCTTCATACCTTCATCGGTCACAGTGGCGCTGGTGTCCCAGTAAGCATGGAGGGGGAACAGGAGCCAATAATTGTCGTTGGTGAAACCGGCATCAGCTTGCTTCTTCGCGTCGTCGTTGATCTGGGAGCGCATGTAAGTCACGTTGACCGGCTTGCCGTCTTTGTCTTTTCCCTCGTAGGAGACCTTGCCAGTTTTGGGCTCCCACTCCCACTTGCGGGAAGCTTTGAAGAGTCCGGTGATCTCTCCGTTCCAGGTATAGCGGATCGCTTCGACTTGCCCGAACGAATCGACCCCATAGGTCTTGGCGATTTGATCGAGAATTGGCGCGCGCGACTGCGCCCAGGAGGTTGATGTAAAGACCAGGACCCCAAAAGCCAGAATACGGATCATCGTTACACGGCTCACATTTGTCATGGAGTTTGCTCCTTCGTGAATTGAACGGATGCTGCGTTGGATGACGGGCAGAGGCTTCTGGATACAGGATTCGCGTGTGGGCGCCGCACGCCTCCCCTACGCCGACCATCCATCCTTATTCTCGGTTGGCCGCCCATTATATAGGTAGTATTCGCGACTGGCACCTACTCCGTTGAGCATACGGACACTACCGGTCGTGTGAGTCGTCGCCACCCGATAGTCGCACCGGCCACCGCGACCGCTCCGTATTCCAGCAGCATGATCCAGCCAGGAACCAGCCACGGACGTCCAAGTGCGCGCAGATGCCAAACGTAGTAAGTAGGGATAATGCTCACGGTCCAGACGATGATCGGTAGCGTCGAGGCCGACCACAGGAACGGCAGCAACCAGAGCAGGTACCAGGGATATATCACCGGCGCACATAGAAGCGATGCTGCCATGGGCCACGCGAATGCGTCCGGAGAACCTGCAGGGAGTTTGATTCTCAACCAGGTTGCGATAAGAAAGCCGACGAGCACTGCCAACCCAACTACAAGCTGCGGAGGCGCGACCCGCTCGAGCATTGCAAACACCGGATCATTAAAGCGGAAACTCTGCGCGTAAGTGCCGAGCGAGCCGATCGGAATGCGACCGTGATTAAGAAATGGCACGTATAGAAGTCCAACGACGACTGCCGCCAGCGCGCCATCGCGCACACGAACGCGCCTCCAGTAGAGGGGCAACAGTACAATGGGTAGAAATTTCACTGCGACAGCCAGCCCAAATGCCACGGCTGCAAAAGTACGCCAGCGCCGTCCGAGCGCGGCGAAAGACATCAACAACAGAAGCACGCCGACAATATCGATGTGACCGCTGCCCGCCACTTCAATCGCCAGCAGTGGGTTCCATGCATAAGCCAGAACCCAGTGCGCTTCTTGCCTACTACTACGAAAGATATCGAGCAAAACGAGAACGATCGCCAAATCGCAAAATACAAATGCTACTTTCAGCGCCGTCACAGACTCATGAATCGCGGTTACGGCGCGAAAAAAAAGCTCAGCACCCGCTGGATATGGGCTCGGTAGATCCGGGTGGTTCAGCGTGCGGGTCTCGGGTGTGTGCAACGCGGCGAACGCAGGATCGCTGGGCACGACCATATAAGGGTTATAGCCGAGTCGCTGCACGCGACCATCCCAAAGGTATCGGTGAATGTCATCATCGGAACCCGGCGGCATCAGTAGAAATGCAACATGCCACAAAGCAGCCAACACGAGCCCGATGACGATCACGCGGCGCGGGAACTTCGGGGTGGAGAAGAGTTCGCGGATGGCGAGAAGGTATGCGATACCGGCAACTGCCAGCGGAATGAGGAATGACGGTGCACCCATGCTGCCGAGCTTGCGTGAGCAGATGGTCAGCGCCACAAGCAAGATGACGCCGAACCCGTACAGCCTGGGCGATGGCGTGAGCTTCACAAGTCTCCCGTGCCGGTCCGCAACTGGGCCACCGCTTGATCCCACTCCGTCAACCAGGCCGCCGTGCGCGGCGCCCTCGCCGGCGCCAGCCGTAGTTCCTCAGCGAGCCGAGCCAGGTCACTAGCCACGTCGATGTCGTAAAAAGGGGCGGTGAAGCCTACTGAAAGATCGAGGGCTCGAGCACGCGCCATCAGCGCTTCAAGCGCATTCGTAGTACCCATTCCATCATTCTCGAAAAGCGCTGGATGAGTGGCCTTCGCGCCGATGAGATAGTAGCCTCCGTCGTGAGTCGGTCCGAGCACTATATCGTGAGCAGCGAGGATCTTGAATGCGTCTTCCAGAACAGATGCCGGCAGGTGGGGGCTGTCGCTGTTGAATGCGATGACGCGCTGATGACCGGCTGCAAAATGGGCGAACACCGAAGTGAGCCCCGCCGCGAGGCCCTCACCCTTCTGCGCCACCACGCACACCTCGTCACCCGCCAAGCACGCTAGCTCGTCGAGATCGGAGCCGGGGCACATAATGGCGACTTCCACATTACCCAGCGACCGCGCCAGCGTCACCGTATCGTCCAGCAGGCAGCGATAGAACGCCGTGACCGCAGTTAGAGGAAGACTCTGAGCCAGCCGGGTCTTGACCCTGCCGGGCTTCGGTGCCTTCGCCATAATTACTAGCGTGCAATCGTCATCGCGCGAAAGCATGGTGCTCCGGCTAGAGGATTCCATAGAAGATCGTTCTCAAGGAGATCGTTCTCACGACCAGACTGTGCTGAGACTCACGCAGGCCGTGGCATTCCGGCCCTTCGATGCCGAAAATAATAGCGCACTATCAGAGAGAGGATGAACCATGCCGCTCCGACTGTGCCCCTCAGCGTCCCGCTAATCTTCGATTTCCCGATCCGCGGATAATAGCTCACCGGCACCTCAACGATGCGGAATCCACGAAGCGTACCTTTTAGAATTATTTCAACCGCCCAGCCGTACGTGTTCTCTTTAAGCTCGACCCGGCGAAGAACATCTGCTCGCGCGGCGCGAAACGGTCCGAGGTCAGTGATCCTTAGACCGTACAAAAGCCCGATCAGGCCAGCGGCGAGTCGATTACCAAACACTTGATGCCAGGGCAACGCCCCAGCCGAACGCCCGCTCTGCAGGCGGGAACCGAGCGTGATGTCCGCGCGCCCCTCAGTGATTGGCGCTAAGAGAAGAGGCAGTTCAGCTGGACGATCACTGTAATCGCCGTCAAGGAACACTACAACGTCAGGATTAGTTGCAGCAGCGAGTCCGGTCAAACAGGCACGACCGTATCCGCGACGAGGTTCGTGGAGTACGCGGGCTCCCATCTTTGCGGCGATCTCGGGAGTCCCGTCGGTTGAATTGCTATCTACAACCAAGACCTCGGTGACAATATTTGCCGGGAGATCGGCTAAGACGCGGCCGATGGATTGCGCTTCGTTGTGCGTAGGGATGACGACCGACACTCGCACGTGATCTGGGTTCAAGTAAGCACGCTCAAGTCACCACCAAGGGGAGGATGGCCGGCGTCGCGCCAGCAAGACGTCGACACCCCAAGCTCGACCGGCCCGCCCCACCGCGAGTGCGAGCGATGCAAGCACGGGAACCAGAAGCTCCCAAATCCACGCGGTGCCCCACTCAGAGATCCAAAGGCTGCCGAGATATAGAAATGCTACGAAGGCGGCGGGACGGGTCAATAGACCGACGACGAGCAGGATCCCGAGAGCCATCTCGGTAATCGCCTGCATGGGGGCCGCCATCGCAGCATGACTCGCCGCCACACCCATGACTGCCTTCCACGCAGCCGGCGAGTGACCCGACTTTATATAGTAGTCGATCAGGCCTGCGTAGCCCGCTGGGGTGTAGAGTCCTTTTCCCAGATTCTCGAAGAAGACCCACACAAACATCGCGCCGATGGTGATACGAACGATTGCCAGGCCGTTCGCCGCGGGTAGTTGCTTAGCCACATTTTGAGTTGGGCTTGCGTTCGTTTTCATCGTGAACCTCGTCAATCGATGCCGTGCTAGTTTGCGACGGAAAGAGAGGCACTCGACATCTTAAGCGGTTCTCTTTGTTCTTGCTAGTGGAACCGCAAGGTCAGTAAATGATCGGTACCGATAAATGGAATAGGCAAATTCTTCAGATCGGAGAGACTGTTACCTATGAAAAACCCGTCGCAGCTCCTCTTCCCTGGAAGATGGACATTTGCGGGTTTCGGCATAAGTGGAGAAGTGCTCTTTCAATAACGTTAAGGCGTGAAATGTGTTGTCATAAGCATCCACGCGGCAGCGTTCGGGTTATGAACGGCTCGGTCAAAACATCTGTCGCCTTCACAGGCAGGAAAGACTCGAGCAGCGACCTGATGTGAGGACTCAGCTGCAGTTCCGCACTTTGCTGGTCGAGCAGGCTGCGAGGGTCAGCGGCAGTCTTCAGGGCGTAACGCAGATACGAAAGCCGCATAAGCCACACCGCATGCTTGAAGTCATCTTCGCTGCGGACGTGAAAAGTAGTCCAGCCTGAGCTGGGAACCCAGCGGTGTTCTTCGGCCAGACCCTCCGCCAAGAGCGCGTCGCGAACTGGACGCGGAAAGGGTATATCAACGGCGCCGCCCTCGTGCACATGCCCGACCTCCGCGCTTCCGAAACGGAATTCTCTGCCGCCAAACCTGTGCGCGTGAACCGCTATCTGCGGCCACGTGGAAACTTCCTCTTCCAGCCTCTTCAGATGCGTCATGTCCCGAAAACCTCGCCGCTGCTTTTTCGATGCCCGAGACAGTCGGGAGATTCAGTTGCACCATCTCAAACGGTGCGAAGGCCGGCCGTCACGAAACCAAATTGCGCTGAACTGGTTATGCGCGGTCGTTCGTCCTGAGCATTCCCTTCCCGGCTCAGATCGGGAGCCAATTGAAATATGTCAGACTGATTCTTCGGTCCACCCGCTTGCGCCGGTGCTGTTTTTGGGAAGGTCAAGTGAGATTCGCAGACCTCGAAGATGGTATCCAACTCAGTGAGCTTCAATATTTCTCGCACCGGTCGCGTGGGGTTCATCAGCTTCAGATAAACGCCAGCGGCTTGCAGAGAAACCAAGGCTCCGATTCCGGCGGCGTCGATTGCATCCACCTGCGCCAGGTCGAGCACCATATTCCGTCCCACCTGGTGCGCAGCATGGCACAAAAGAACGTGGTCGTAACCGCGCACGATCCTACCCTGGCAGTGCACAATGGTGATTTCATCGAAGTTTTCGACAGTTATCGTCAGCATGCTTTCAACCTCCCGATATTCGCAGCCACAGCGGCGGCCCTATCATAGACGAACAAAAAGCGAATATCAATCTCTTCGTGAAGAACCGGGCCGCATTGGGTCGTAAATCCTTTCTCGCATCAGGCCTTCGGCTCCGCTGCCGCGGGTCCAAATGGTCCGCAGCGTCCGCGCATCCCCTGACGAAATTTCTCTCGTTCTTCGGGGGTCATCTGCTCCCATCGCTCCATCATGCGGCGACGCCAATACAGGTGACGGCCAGGATGGCCCCGGAATCCACCAAAGAGAATCTTGCTAAGAACCAGAACGCCAACGGCTTGCCAGAAGTTAATCAAATGCCAGCCAAAGAGAACGGGCATGAGCCAGTTCCACAGGCTCATCACTACAAAGCCAAATACGGTGACGAAGAGTGCAGCAAACAGTACGAACTTCAGTCCCCGCACAAAACGATATCTTTTCATCTCTATTGTCCTCATGCTTTCCTAAAGTCGTCGTAGATGGTTTGAAGGCGCTCGCGAAGGTGCACGACTGCGTAACGCTTGCGGGAGAGCAGTGTGTTCACGCTGACGCCAGTCTGTGCGGCCAGTTCTTTGAAGCTGTAACCCAGAAACTCGTGGGCCACGAACACTTCACGCTGCTCTTCGGGCAACTCATCAAGGGCGGCCTCCATCTCCTCCATCAACACACTTCGTGCGTAGGCCGCCTCGGGCCCAGCGTCCGGCGAGGGCAGCAAGTCTTCCCACTGGAGTTCTTCGCCATCCTGTATTTTGACCGCTGCTTCACTTGATGCCTCCCGCTTTTTGCTGCGGAAAAAGTCCGTGATGCGATTACGGGCCACCTGAAATAACCAGGCGGTAACTTGTTGCACCGGCTTCATCATCCGGTACGCCTCCACAAGTTCGTAGAAGACTTCCTGCAGGATGTCTTCTGCGTCGCTGCGGTCAGCCACCCGTTTGCGGATGAAGTTGCGCAGCCGAGGCTTTTCCCGCTCGACCGCTTCCGAGATCTGCTGGTCTTGCTGAACCATCATCCACTGTTTTCTCAGCGTCTCGTCCATCTACCCTTGTAGACGAACGAGCGAGAGAAATATTGTAGGTCGGCTAGACAAATGGCGGCAGGGTGGCATGCGCTTTGGGTGAAACGGAGGCAGGAAGGAACAAAATGAGAACCGGTTGGGAATATCTTTGCGCTTCCCAGGTCTTCGTTCGGCGATCCCGCGCCAGACTGGCGCGTGCCTCGATTCAAGCAAATTGGGCGAGTATCCAATGTTCTTCATCGCGCCTCCGCAGCTCGCAACAGCTCGATCAACTGCTCTTGCGTGCGTTCCAGTTTTCCGGCGACACGGGAATGAACGACGACAAGCCCGTTTAGCGGTACCGGCCTGGCAGCAGGGTTGAGCGATTATTGCATCGGCTGTCCCGACGCCAGCACCCCTTTTCCTGTTCCCCACGGATGGATTTCAGTCTTGAGCAGACCAGCCTTGACGGTCGGATCGTCTTTCAACAACGTCGCGGTCTGCTCCGCTCCTACGCGGAAGATGTCAACTGCCCGCAACTCGCCCGCAGTGCTCAACGGGAACAATCCGGCAACGGCCAAATATCCTTGCGCCCCCATCTGTTTGACGAAAGCAGGATGCTCCTTCACTACGAAATTAAAAGCAAGCGCATCCGATTTCCATTCTCCACCTCTCTTCATCAGAACAAGCGTGTATTGCTCCATTCCGGGAGGCTTATCCGGATCGTGAATGGCGCTCGGACCGATCAGCCACGGCCCATGCACCTCGGCCGATAGGCGGCCTGCTTTGACCGCAGGATCGCTGTTGGCCCACTCTTGTGCCTGCGCCACTGAGTCTGCTTGGAACACAAAGATTCCACGGAGTGTCGTGTCATCCATGAAAGGCCCGGCAATCACGAGCTTGTGTTCGGCGCCCAGCTTGCGGATGTTGGCCATGTGCTCTTCCTGAAGCTTTTCGCCCGCCTCTTTGCTCAGCTGAGGAGCATCGGCAGGACGGTTCAACAGTACGAAGAAATACTGGGCGGGCTTGGCATTCGGCTGGTTCTGGGTTTGCGCGAAAGCCGAGCCTGCAACCGGGAGCTCGGCTTTGGCTTGGGCAGCTTGAATCTGGGGTATCAGGATGTCGCGAAGGTAGTGCCAGTATGGGACTAGTTTGAGAGCAGCTTGTGCGTACTGGTCGGCGGCCTTCAAGTCCGGCGTGGTTCGGTTCAGATTCGACCAGGCGAGATTCATCAGCAGCTCGGGTTCTCCCCACGAGGGCTCCAGTGGATCAACCACACCGCGCTTCTGGTTGCGGACTGCTTCCAATCCTTTGTTGTAAATTTCAAACGCCTTGTCCTGACCCCCTCCCCGTTCTGGAGGCGACGACCAACGAATGGGGCCGAGTACCCAAAGGAGCCGAGGATTGTCTGGGGCTGTGGCCATGGCTTCCTTCAAAAGCGGACTCGATTGTTGGAGCAGTTCCTGCATGAGGGTTGGGTCTTTCCTGTGCAAGAACATCAGGTAGCCCAGACTAGAGCCTGCGCCAATCTTAGGTTCCACGAATGCAGGGTCCCGGGCAATGGAATCTTTGAAATCGGCGACCGCCTGCGTGAGGTCCGCTTCCAGATCAGTTGGAGTCGGAGAGTCGTTGAAGCCGTTAATCGCTCTGCGCCACAACGCAAATCCACGCCAGTAGAGCACCCGCGATGCCAACTTGTTGTCTTCTGCGATGGGCGTGAGCTCGTCGTGAAGGCGCTTCAGGGTTGCGCGGTCGCCTTCATAGTCTGCCCTTTGAATCCGGGTGACGATGCGGATGATGGAATCGCGTGAAGGTTCAAGGCTGTTCTCATCGGCGGGGTAAAGCTCAGTCGCGGCGGACAAGATGAATATGGTCAACGCGAACAAAAAGGCTCTGCCGTTTCTCATTCACTCCTCCTTGTCATTCCGCGGAGCGACGGCCAGGGCCGATTCTATCAAGGGCTTCGGGGATTGCGCCCAGGTGACGGCAAACCTTAGACCCTTAGCGAGCCACGGAACGCCCTAGCGGCATAGTAAGATTCCGCACCGTTGTGATACACAAAAACAGTGTCGTAGCGGCGATCACAAAAGAGGGCGCCGCCGAGTTTTCTGATATCAGAAGGTGTTTTCACCCAGCTCGACGTTTTCGTGTCGAAGTTTCCAAGTTTCTGCAACTCTCGATATTGTTCTTCCGTTAAAAGCTCAATGCCCATGGCGGCTGCCATATCCATAGCGTTATCTTTCGGTTTGTTTTCTTTCCTTGACTCCAGCGCTTCACGGTCGTAGCAAAGACTTCTGCGGCCTTTAGGACTTTCCGGTGAACAATCATAAAAAATATATTCGCCCGTCTTTTTATCGTGACCAACTACATCCGGTTCACCGCCAGTTCTTTCCATTTCATTGAGTGACCACAGTTTTTCAGCATTAGCTTCCAGCTTTGCTTGCACTTGAGCCCATTCAAGGCCGTTATTGCGGTTCATGTTTTTCTCAAAACGGGCTTTCAGTGCTCTGAGCAGTTTTTCACGTTGTTCTAGTGACAAGTCTTTTTTATAGCTGTCAATGTTTCGCGCGCTTGTCGCTCTCATAGTCGTCGCTTCCCGCGTTTCTCATTTGTTACTCCGCTGCGCTCCCCCACATGAGTTTTGTTGCCGGCTATGGAGCTAAAGCGGACCGGTCCTCTCCGGCTTCTGATCCAGGCCTACTGTTTCTTCTTCGGTCGCGGCGCGACCTGCGAGGCGGCTGCTGCGCCTGAAGACGCATTTGTGAGCGGATCGGCCAGGAACTTGCCGATAATCTGCGGCACCTCCGCCGAGCTTGTGAAATTGTAGTGACTGTAGCCAGGCACGACCGCCAGCCGCGACTTCGACAGCTGGGTGTTCAGCCAGCCCGGCTCCCTGACGCCGCCCCCCAAGAGCCCGAAGAACTCCGCAATGTGCTTCTGCGAGACAGAGTCGTTATCCGCGAACACCAGGAGCACCGGCATGGGCAGCTTCGCGATGTCTGCGGACCAGTCGTAGTCCTCGCTCATCAGGTTGCCCATCTTATCGAGGAATTGCGGGAAGCGCTGCGGTTCGGGCCATTGCTTTGAAAACTTGCCCGTCGGCGTCTGCATCATGTTTTCAGCCATCGCCGCACTCACCTGGCTCATGCCACGCTGCGCCTCCGGATACCAGCCCGACCTGGCATAAGGCGAGGAGATTACCGCCAGCCGCCGCACCCTTTCCGGCTTTTGGATCGCCGCGCGGATCGCACTGGTGCCCCCGAACGAATGGCCGACTAGGTCGGCTTTTGGAATATCGAGATGGTCCAGCAGCGCCGCAATGTCGGCGCCCAACGTGGTGAAGCTCATCGGCCTATCCGTGTCCGAGGTTCGACCGTGGCCCTGCATCTCCACCGCAATTACCCGCCGCGTCTTCGCCAGCGACTGTACCCATCCTTGGATCTCGCCGATCGTCGTCAGACCGCCATGGATCAGCACTAGAGGGTCGCCCCGGCCGTAGATCTCGCGATACAGCTTGATGCCATTCACATCAGCGTAGCCGCTGCTCATCAGTTTCATCTCCAGCTCTCCTGCTGGAGTGACTGTTTCAGACGCGGCGGTCTTCGTCTTCTGCCCATCACTTGTGTATGTTCACCCAAATCGCTTCTGTGAGGCGGGACTGCCGGTTGTTTTTCTCGAAGCTACTTTTCGCACCGGACCACCAGCGGCAAGTTCTTTGCGAACGATGGGCGCGACACGCGTGCCTAGGATCTCGATGGCATGCAGCATCTTCTGATGCGGAAGCGTAGAGACGCCCATTTGGAACGTGATGCGCGAGATGCCGCCGAGGACTTCATTGTCATACAGTATTTTCTCCGCAACCGTTTCGGCATCGCCGATGAGCAGCGCGCCGGTGGGCCCGCGTACCGCGTCGAACTGTGCCCGGGTCGTCGGCGGCCAGCCACGTTCCTTGCCGATCTCGGTGAAGGTGTGCGCGTATCCCGGATAAAAGTCGTCGGCGGCTTGCTCGGTGGTGTCGGCGAGAAAGCCGATGGCGTGGAAGTCCAACAGTTAACTTCTCGGCGGGGTGACCGGCGCGGCGGCCGGCCTCGCGGTAGGCGTCGATGAGAGGACGGAATCGTTTGGGTTCGCCACCGATGATGGCGACCATGAGCGGCAGCCCTAGCGTGCCGGCGCGGATAAAAGAGGAGGGTGTGCCGCCCACGCCGACCCATATGGGCAGGGGGTCCTGCAGCGGACGCGGGTAGACGGCTTGGCCGGTGAGCGGCGCGCGGTGCTTACCGGACCATCTGACACGCGTGTGCTCACGGATGGCGAGGAGCAAGTCGAGCTTTTCGGCGAACAGTTCATCGTAGTCTTCGAGGCGGAGGCCGAAGAGCGGGTAGGATTCCACGAATGAGCCGCGGCCAGCGACGATCTCAGCGCGGCCGTGGGAAATCAAGTCGAGCGTGGCGAATTCCTGGAAGACGCGCACAGGATCGGCAGCGCTAAGAACGGTGACGGCGCTGGTGAGGCGGATATTTTTGGTGCGCGCGGCAGCCGCCGCCAGGATCACTGCCGGGGCGGAATCGAGGAACTCGGCGCGGTGATGTTCGCCGATGCCGAATACGTCGAGGCCGATTTTGTCGGCGAGTTCGATCTCTTCCAGAAGATGCTGCATGCGCTCGACGGGCCTGAGCGTGAGGCCGGTTGCTGGATCAGAGATGGCTGCCGCGAAGCTGTCGATGCCGATTTGCATCATTCCCGGCTCCTGATATCCGGTCTCCCATTGGATGACGCGTCTGGGCTTTTGTTGCAGATTTATAACCGATATGCAGCAGTATGACTCCACACTACCTTGCCGTTTTGCATCGGCGAACCGCGATGCAGGAGGGGCGACGCGGTCGTATGACAGCATCCGCGTCGTTATTATTTTGTCTTGGTTCACTTTTGATTGGAGAGGCGCTCCCCGTTAGTGAATATTCCGCCCTGGGGGATCACGAGGAAACGCGGAAGCTCGGCTGCGCTCCAGAGCAGCAGGTTGGAAGACGGCGATCTTTCGCAAGACTTCTGCGAAGTGGATCTTCGAAATCGTGGCGTAGACTCCGCATACGATGTGAAAATTGATGGCGTTGTGCTGCAGCCAAGCCCTTCTGATGCTGAGATATTTGTCGAGATCCTTCACCGCGATCGCGAGATAAAAAACAAGCGACAAACGCCAGTAGAACCCTGCTGCTAGCGGCTTCCGGCCTGACGCAAAGAGTTGCAGGTTTTTGCAACATTCAAAATCCAGACAGGAAAAGTGACGAAACTTTACTTGACGTGACATTGGGCGACTGCTACAAGTTACGCGTCGTTTTGTGGGCGGTTTTAGTTGTGGCTATTTCGCGCCTTTCGCCTCCCACCCAACCACTACTTCTCGGTCACATTGGCCCGTGAGCATGCATTCCCAGAGTTGTATTTATCGCAACGCGGGTCTTGATTTCACAAAAATGCAGTTCAACCTGCGGAGGAGAAAACAAAATGGTAAAGAGAATAGTTTGGTCGACGGCGCTGGTTGCAGCGCTGTGTGCATTTCTCTCAGTGTCAGCGTTGGCGCAGAAGCCTAAAGTATTCAACGGAAAACTTCAGGCGGGCGCGCCCGCCGTGGGCACGGAAGAACCGTGTATCCTCAACCCCTGCCTTTTGTACGCCGGCGATTTTGATAACAACGGTCCCAACCCGAATGGCCTGTGGAACGGAAATAACACTACCTTCGGGATAACCGGAACCGTTTATGTCCCCTTCACCGTTCCGAAAGACTACAAGGGAGCGCAGGGAAAGACCGATTGGAACGTGCAAGGGCTCTTCATGAATGAACAAATGGTGGACCTCACCGGGGCTGGCTACTCGGCGACGAGCGCTGACTGGTCGATCGTTCAAGGCGTTGCCCTCAACGGTGTGCCTACCAGCAACAAGGTAAAAACCATTTGCAGCGGCACGGGAGTTCCCACGTTGACTGCGACGGGCCGTATCGCATACGGCTTCGATCCGGAGTACACCATCATGGTCACGGGAATTGCGTGTCCAATTCTTGAAGCGGGCACCTATTGGATGACTTTGGTGCCGACGTCTGAGGACCTGGCTTATGTGTCCGACGTTGAAGACGACACACCGGCGAACGTGCAAGGGCCGGGGACGGAGCCGGTCGATCAATCGTTTTTCTATGCTCCGAACTTTGGCGTCAACTCCTTTGAGCTTACAGCTCCTACGGCCTGTGCCACCACCGGTTGCGACTTGTTCTCGGCGGGTGTCATTGGTACAGCAGTACATTAACGAACTGGACCGAAGGCTAGGACCAGAAGTCCTAGCCTCGTTCTTTAGTTAAAAGAAAAAATCTTAGGGGGCTTCGGCCAAGGAAGGTTTTCGATGAAAAAACATCTGTTATGTATTGCGATCGCGATGTGCTTTTTGGCGCTGGCGATCGCTGCGCCGGCGCAGTCTGGTCCTATTGTCCGGCACGCAATTAAGCACGACGTTTCGCGGACTCTGACGGAGATGGTTGCGTCCACTCCGCGGCCAGTCGGCAATCCACACGTTGAGATCGAGGCGCCGCGTCCGACGCGACCGCTTCCGGTGGGACCGGGCGCCAAAACAGGGCGGGATACGGCCCTTCAAACCAGTACTCTGCCCTTGATCAATACCGTTCCCGGGTTGAATTTTGACGGTGTTGGAGCGAACGGCTATGCACCGCCGGATACCAATGGCTCGGTGGGACTCACCCAATTTTTTCAGATCACGAACGTCGAGTTCGCAATCTACGACAAGACCAGCGGGAATATTCTGCTTGGCCCCGCGCTGATTCACAGTTTGTGGGATGGATTTGGAGGAGACTGCGACACTAATGATGGAGGCGACCCGGTGGTGCTTTGGGACAAGGCTGCGCAGCGTTGGGTGGTAAGCCAACTGAGCGGCACTTACACCAACTGGTGCATGGCGGTCTCGACCAGCGCGGATGCGACTGGTACCTATTATCGTTATGCATTCTCGTCAGGCAGCAACCTTGACGACTATCCCAAGGTTGGAGTGTGGCCGGATGCTTACTACCGCGCGACCAACAGTTTCCAGAACGGCCAAAACTTTATCGGCGCGAATGCTTGCGCGCTGGACCGCGCACTGATGCTTGCGGGTGGAGCGGCGAACGAAATCTGTTTCCAACAGAACGCCAACGTAGCCAGCTTGCTGCCTTCCGATGTGGACGGCAACACAGCTCCTCCCGCGGGCGAGCCTAATTTCTATGTGGAACTGCTGGACACGAGCGACTTGGGATTATTCCAGTTCCACGTGGACTTCAGCAATCCCGCGAACTCCACGTTCACCGGGCCGACTACGATTCCAGTGGCGGCCTACACGGAGCCGAGCGGCATCCCTCAGCCTGCCGGTGGTACGACTCTCGATACGTTAGGCGACCGACTGATGTTCCGGCTGGCTTACCGGAATTTCGGAGATCACGAAGCACTGGTAGTAAACCACTCGGTGAACTCAGGAAGCGTTGTGGGGGCCCGTTGGTATGAGATTCGCAGCCCCAACTCAACGCCAACGTTGTTCCAGCAGGGCACCTTCGCACCCGACTCGACCTACCGCTGGATGGGATCGATTGCCATGGATTTGTCGGGCGACATGGCGATGGGGTACAGCGTTTCGAGCAGCAGCGTGTACCCCGGGGTTCGCTATACGGGACGCACGACCGGCGATCCGGCTGGATCGATGGAGACAGAAGCCAGCCTGATTGAAGGCTCGGGCGTGCAGAACGGCGGCCTGGCCCGCTGGGGCGACTACAGCAGTATGAGCGTCGACCCGATCGATGACTGCACCTTCTGGTACACCCAGGAGTACATCGCAAGCACCGGCTCGTTCAACTGGAGCACCCGCATCGGGACCTTCAAATTTCCAGGTTGCGGCAGCACGGCGCCGGACTTCTATCTGTCGGCAAATCCATCGTCACAAACTGTGGTCCAAGGCAAGAGCGGAACTTACTCAATAGGAGTAAATCCGATCAATGGATATAGCGGCACGGTTGCTTTCACGTTGACCGGTTGCCCGACTGGCGCCACTTGCACGATGAATCCGACATCCTCGGGTTCGCCGAGCTATCCGCCTTCTACTCTGACGATTGCGACGGGCAGCACGACACCCGGAGGCAACTACAACATAACGATCACGGGAAGCGACGGTACGCTTACTCAGACGACGTCCGTCTCTTTGGTGGTCGTCTCTCCTGATTTCTCCATTACCGCGAATACGAAGGTGGAGACGATTAAAGCGGGCACCAGCGCGAAGTACCCATTCAGCATCACTCCGGTGAATTCGTTCAGTGGACCGGTCACCTTGACGGTTACGGGATTACCGACAGGTAGCACGGGAGCATTCAGCCCGAACCCAGTAACGGTGACTTCACCGAATGCGGCGACCTCCGCCTTAACGGTGGCCACCAAGAAGAGGACTACTGCAAAAACCTACGTGTTGACCATTACTGGGACGAGCGGCACGATCAAGCACTCGGCCACAGTCACACTCACAGTAACTGCGAAATGATTCGGGGATTTTCTCGAAGGGGGCGGACTTTACGGTCCGCCCTTTTTTTATTTGGCCGGTTGCGGCTAACGAGGGTGCCGGGCTCTTTCCTCCGCGAACGCGGGGCTGTTCTTCAACCGCTCGGGAAATTCTCTTTCATACTTAGCGAGGCTGGGGCAGATGAGGTGGTGGGAGCGGGTGAAGCCGAAGGAGCGCATCTCGTTCATGGCTTCGTCGGCGGTCCAACCCTCTTCTGCCATGCGGTAGGCGGCGACCATCATACCGGTGCGGTCGTCTCCCAGACGGCAATGCACAAAGATTTTTTTGCCTTTGTTGTCGTGCACTACCTTCAGAAATTTGGCGAATACTTCATCGTGCGGCCACGGACAGCGCCAGGGAATCGCAACATATTTCATCCCAAGTTTTTGAACGTCTTTTTCTTCCGACACATCGTTGGCATGAGTATCCACCACCACATTGATTCCTATTTTTTTTAAGGCTGTGATGCCTTGAGCTTTGAGTAGTCCTCCGCGATAAAGCGTAGGAGTAACCTCGCCAAAATTCGGCACACCCTTTTGGTTTAACCTGCGGCCGATCTCGCGCACAACCGGCGGCTGGGTTTCCTGCTTGGTCTGAGGAGCTGTTGCATCCAGCGGCGTATTTACGGCAAACAATAAGCTGAAAGAAAGAAAAGCAATCGTCCGAAAACCAGAGATCATAGGGGCCCGTTCATGCACAAGGTACATGATAACTGCGCGTGCACAAATGCTGTTCGAGATGCGTAGCGAGACGGGAGTCAGTACTACTCGGGAGGATGTGCCTTTTTCAAGCGATTCTCTTTCTCTTGCAAAAGACGGTCTATTTCTTCGACCAGAGCATGTAGCTTTTCGGGATCGTGCTCAACCGCAGCCTGGGCACAGAGTTCCATCCAGCGTTCTTTCTTATCGCCTTGCATCTTGCCGGCCCCCAAGTTTCAAGAGGGAGGACCGAGATATTAAAACGAGTTAGGATGGTTTTTCAAGATGCAAGATGTATGTTGCGGGCCGCCCACATGATTAAGCGTATCCGCAGTGAGGAGGGAGTACGGAGTGAGTGCGGCAGCGTACCGACGCTGACGCCGGTATCTGCTACATTTCAATAGGGTTTTCCTCAAGACGAGGTATCTATTATGTCTCAGATAGGCTGCCGCCTCTCAGCCGGCGCCAACCCAAGCCGAGTGTGGCACGAATTGTACCAATCGGCGATGCTGGGGCTGGAAGATGACAAGGTATTGCAGCGAATTTCTGAAGCGCGTCACGCGATATTGGATCGGGCCGAAGATCTTTTGACAGGATCACCAAGTGACGAGCGCGCCGCTCTCAACGATGCGCTCCAGGCTTTGCGGGTACTCGAACGAGTGGCGGTTAAAGAGAAGCCTGCCGCGTAGACCCGCCGCATAAGAGGAAGAGGGGGCCTGATTACTGGTTTGCGCGAGTCGCTCAATGTCCCCTAACGAACATTCAAGCGCCCCTCTGAGACTTTATAGTTCCCATGCTTGGGGCCACGACCACGCCACCTGAGCGTTGCCAAACCGCCTGAGCGTTGCCGAAATGACACAGAAAACAGTTCGGTGTCCGTATTGCGTTGTGAGCGGGGAGTTTCATCCCATGGATGCTGCGGAAGATCGATTGATCTGTCAAAACTGCGGACACGTTGTATTTCCGAACGATAAGGCTTTCCGATGTCCGTGCTCGAAGTGTCTGAAAATCAATTTTCATTGCGCACTCGCCGGGCGCTGCGACGCTAATTCGAATGGAATGTCAGGCGCAGGCGTGCCTTAATGCAGCGAGAAGATGTTCGCCGAGCAAATCGCACTTCGAAACCACATCGCTGACGCCGTGCGTTCGGGCTTCCCTTACCAGCTGATACGAAGCGTGAGCGGTAAATATAATCAGGGCTGTGTTCGGAGCGAGCCGCTTGATCTCGCGCGCGGCCTCGAGTCCGTTCATGACCGGCATTTGCAAATCCAGAATTACGATGTTGGGCTGTAGTTCTTGGACCCTTTCGACGGCGAGTTTGCCGTTCTCGGCTTCGCCACATACCTCCCACTCGGAGTGCTGTTCCAGCCACGACCGGAGCATCCGGCGCACCAGCGTATTGTCATCGACAATCAGGACACTGTGAGACACGCATGCCTACTTTCTCCTTGGCAAGGTGCTGGCCGGGCCGCGTTTGACAGGTCAACGGACGGCGACGAGGGAAGGAATCGATAGATTACGTCCGGACGAATCGAACGCGCCATACAGTATTCAACGTACGCTAGCGCACTTCGCTTAGGACGCTGAGGCCCCTTGAACTCTACCCCTGAAAGTCTGTATCTCTTTTTGTCATCTGCTTGTCCTACGCTTGTAGATAAGCCCAGGAAGGCACGACCTACAAATCGCGGGGGCCGGTCTGCAACTCGCTTCCCTCAGGGGCCTCGCTCAATAGAGCATGCAGGTCAAGGCGTCGGGTATACATTTCCAATTGCCCTGCAGGATTGCGCGGCCAAGTTTCTTTGGGCTTGTCGCAATACAGCTCGACGCCATTTTCGTCGGGATCGTTCAAGTAGAGGGATTCACTGACGCCATGATCGGCGGCGCCTTGTAAGGGGATCTTAGCGGCCAGCAGTCGGCGCAGGGCGGTCGCAAGCGCAGCACGCGTGGGGTAAAGAATCGCGGTGTGATACAGACCAGTAGTCCCAGCCGGCGGCGGAGAACCTCCCAGACTCTCCCAAGTATTCAAAGCGATGTGATGATGATAGCCGCCTGCGGAGAGAAATACGGCTCCTTCTCCGTATCGTTGCATGACTTGCAACCCAAGCACGCCGGAGTAAAAGCGCAGCGAACGCGGCAGATCGGCCACCTTCAAATGAACATGCCCGATTCGCACATTTGGATCGGCGACGTAGGTCACAGTATTGCTTGATGCGTTCATAAACAAGCCTCGGAAGTGGATGCGTTATGGCTCTAAATTGCAGCGTTGAAGCATCATTTTGTCACAACCTAATGGCACTTAATACCATCCCATATTCGCCATCTTCTCTGAAATTCCAGCACTGCACTTCAGCATAAATGAGGTTTGATTTGATTCGGAGATTTTCCCTTTTTGCTATTTTTACGGTGGCGCTGTTTGCAGGAAATACAGGGGACGCATTGGCTCAGGCAGCGGTGTCCGCGAGCGCGATTCCTGCGACCTCTTACCAACTGACGGTGACGTTAGCGGGAACTTCGAGCGGGACCGTAACCAGCAACCCCGCGGGCATCACGTGTGCTCCAACCTGCAGCGCGGCCTTTGCCGCCGGTACGGTTGTGAAACTCACGCCAGTACCCAGCAAGGGAGCATATTTCGTGAGTTGGTCCGGCGCCTGCAAGGGGACCGGCACCTGTACGCTGACGATGAACGCGGCCGAGGCTGTCACTGCGACTTTCAACATTGTGCAGACAGTGAACGTGCTGAATCATATTATTTTTATGGCTCAGGAGAATCGAAGCCTGGACCATTATTTCGGCGCGTTGCGCGCTTATTGGAAGGCCCATGGATTCGCTGATCGTTCTTTCGACGGGCTGCCCCAATTCAATCCCACGTCGGGCCTAACTCCGTTGTATGGGCCACCGCCGAGCAATCCAGGTTGCGATCCCGCTTATCCGCCGCCGAGCGATTGCACGGTGGACAGCAATAGCCCGCAGGTGACTTCTTATCATCTGATCACGCAGTGCATCGAAAATCCAAGCCCTTCATGGAATGAAAGCCACGAAGACTGGAACCTGAACAATCCGTATTCGTCGACGCCGACTCTGGATGGCTTTGTGTGGACCACGGCACACGATTCCCGCAACATTTCGCCGCCTTACAACGACACCAACGGCATTCGCGCCATGGGTTACTACACCGACGCCGATCTTAATTACTACTACTACATGGCATCGCAGTTTGCCACGTCGGACCGATGGTTTTCGCCGGTGATGACGAGGACTTCCCCGAATCGCGAATATCTGATTGCGGGCACCTCGCAGGGCGATGTGTATCCCATCGGCACCGACGCGGGAGATCAGTCGTTGCTTTCGACCGAAACCATCTTTCAGAAGCTTGAGAGCGCCGGGATCAGCTGGAAAATCTATGTGAACACTGAGAACACTTCATGCTCGTCCAATCCCACCCCGCAATGTTTGCTGACGCTCAGTTACGTGCAGAATTTTCAGTGGGGGCAGTCCATCCCAACGACTTATCCGAACAACATCACCACCATGACGCAGTATTTCAGCGACGTGCAAAATGGCACGCTGCCGCAAGTAGCCATCATCGAACCGGCTTCGGCGGCGGGTCTCGACGAACACGGGTCTGATTCCGACCAGTATCCGATCGACATCCAACTTGGGGCCAAGTACGTTTCCTCGCTGATTAACGCGCTAATGACTAGCGTGTCATGGAAGGATTCCGCCTTTATTCTTACCTTCGACGAGTTCGGAGGGCTTTATGACCACGTGGCGCCGCAGCCGGCTGTGAGCCCCGACGGCATCAAGCCGCAGGACCTGATGACCGGGGACATCTGCACCACAAGCACGGGTCCGACCTGCGACTTTACTTACACAGGTTACCGCCTGCCCCTGATCGTGGTCTCACCCTACACGCGGCCGCACTACGTTTCGCATACCGTAATGGACACCACGGCGATCCTGCGGCTGATTGAAACACGATTCAAGCTGACGCCATTGACCAAGCGGGACGCCGCGCAAAAGAGCATGACGGAGTTTTTCAACTTCAATAACGCGGCATGGCTGAAGCCCCCTACTCCTCCAGCACAGACCACCAGTGGAGCTTGTTACCTGAATAAGCTTCCGTAGGACCCGCCGAGCCGGTCCCTCCAAAGGTGTGTTATCACTGTTTCAAAGATAGGGGACAGACCTGCCGCGGAAACGAATGGTAGTCATTTCAAGCCCAAGCCGCCGTTAAAGTACTGGATGACCCCGTAGCATTCGCACGCAGTCTCCTCCAGGCTTTTGCGATTCAGGATCTTGACCGTGCCGCGCATGTTTTGAATCAATCCGGCATCTTCCAGGGCTCCAGCGGCCAAGCTTACACTGGGACGTCCGGTGCCAAGCATTTGCGCAAGGAAGTCGTGAGTCAAGGGGAGGAACTGGGAGTCGAAGCGATCCTGACACATGAGGAGCCAGCGCGCCAAGCGCTGCACAATCTCATGCAGGCGATTACAAGCAACGAGTTGGGCGACCTGCATGCCATGCACCAGCCCGAAGCGGCCGAGTTGGGAGCGCAGCGAGGCGGCGTTAAGCAGCACTTCAAGGAAAATTTCGGAACGTATCCGCACTCCGCTTCCCGCCATCTGCACAATTGCGCGGAAAGTTTCGCGCTGCAGGCCCGCCGTAAGGGACATTCCCACCATCCCCTCTTTGCCGACAATGCCTACCTCAACACTTCTGCCGTCGCGACTGATCGCGACTAACGAAACCATACCGTCATTCAGGAAATAAGTGAAATCGATCTTTTCCCCAGCCTCGTGAAGAATCTTATGCTGCGACAAGTCTAGTCGTTCCAGATGAGGACGGAGGAGGTTGAACTCTGTGTCAGGAAGCGACAACAAGATTACATTGGAGATCGCTTTACCGGCCGAGTCGGTGCGAGAGCCCGGTTGCAGGGGGGCCACCTTCGTGGGTCTGGTCGGCGTTCCATCGCTAAGATTTCCGTTCATCAAATGATTGGATGCAGCTTCGTGATTCGGTTCATTTCGGCGAGCCTGTAGTTTGGAGCATAATTTTACGGATATTTAAGTAGATACGAGAGGCGAAGATACAGGGAAAATAACGTATCCCGTAAAATCGCGCCTGCTGCTTCTTGCCAGGAATGCACCACCCGCGCTGAAACTACTCACGTTCCCGTTCGTCGAGTTGAAGCCTTTGCGGACGATCGTCTTTGGCGGCTAACATTCTATTGAGCTCTTCGACGAGAGCAAGAAATTTATGCCGGTCTTTCTCTACCGCGATAACGGCGCAGAGCTCTTGAATGCGGTCGCTTTCGGCTTTGTTCATAGTTGAAACCGGCGACAATTAAAGCATTTACGGCGGGACTCCGTATGTTCGACACCGAACAGGCTTGGGAGGGATCTGGAGTGGATCAGGTGCGCGAAAAGCGGCGTTCCGGGGCCACTCGAGGTTCGCTAACTCGTGTTCTGATGCGTTCCACCTGATCATGAAGAGCGGCCGAGAGTTGCTCGAGAATTGCATTCAGCTCGGCAGGATCGGTCGTCACGACGGCTTTGGCGCACAAATCTCGAATGCGATCTTCGAGACGGCGAGACTTGAAATGCCAGCGAAG
>Ga0207023_10128_pt2 | contig 22616 bp, 18 predicted proteins | sample Alteio_BWMinCont_47_FD_153464 | JGI IMG/M metagenome (GOLD analysis project Ga0207023, IMG submission 153464) | Enriched cells from forest soil in Barre Woods Harvard Forest LTER site, Petersham, Massachusetts, United States -... | ecosystem: Environmental > Terrestrial > Soil > Temperate forest >... | reverse complement strand
GGTCCCCTCGGGCAACGGCAGAATCTTCAACGACATCCGCCCCGCCGCGGAAACGGTGAGCGCGGTCATCGCCGGCGGTTTCCTTCCGGCGGCGCTGGAAGTGATGGATACGATGGCGCTGAAGGCCGTGAACGACGCCTACAAGATGGGCATCCCCGACGGAGCCGGCGCCGCGCTGATTATTGAGGTCGACGGCGTAGATGACGGACTCGACGATTTGCTCGTGGAGATTGTGAACATCGCGAAGGAAAAGGGCGCGATCGAAGTGCGCCCGGCAAAAACACCCGAGGAGCAGATCAGGGTTTGGGCCGCGCGCAAGAACGCCTTCGGCGCGATGGGCCGCCTCGCGCCGACTTATCACCTCGTCGACACGGTAGTCCCGCGAACCAAGCTCCCCGTCATCATGGACGACGTGAAGCGCATTTCGAAGGAGGTGAATCTCCCGATCGCGAATGTCTTCCACGCCGGTGACGGAAACCTGCATCCGATTGTGCTCTTCGATGCCTCTGATCCCGATCAAAGTGCGCGCGCGCACCGTGCGGTCGAGGAGGTGATGCGGCTCTCGATCGCGTACGGCGGAGTGATCAGCGGAGAGCACGGCATCGGGATCGAGAAGCAGGAGTTCATGCCTTTCATGTTCAACGACGACGATCTCGGCGCGATGGCAGCGGTCCACGCGGCGTTTGATCCGTTCGATCTGCTGAATCCGGGCAAGATTTTTCCGCGCAAGATGAATCCAAACGAGCTTGCCGCCACGCGTCGGCAGACTGGGTCCGGACAGGATGCCCTCGCGGCGGTCGTCGCCAAGCACGGGGAAAAGGTTTGGATCTAAGCCATGAGTGAGCTTCTGACCCAATTGGGCTCCGTCGTCGGCGCCGAGCATGTCACGCCGGGCGCGGGCGGCCTTTCCGTCCAGGGCGTGGCGTCGAATTTTGTGGTGTCCCCTGGCTCGGCCGAGGAACTCGCCGATGCCATGAAGATCGCGGCGGCCGCGCGCGCCGCGGTCATCCCTTGGGGTGGTGGCACCCGGCAGCGGCTCGGCACGCCGCCGGTCGCGCTCGATCGCCCGGTCATCATCATGCGCACGGGCCGGCTCAACCGCGTGCTCGATTACACGCCGGATGACATGACGATTTCTGTCGGCGCCGGCATGACCCTGGACGAGATCGATCAGGCGTTGCGACCGAACGGGCAGATGCTGCCGATGGATGTGGCGCTGCCGGGACGGTCGACCATCGGCGGCGCGCTGGCCTGCGCGGCGGATGGTCCGCGGCGCCACGGTTACGGCACTTTTCGCGATTTGTTTCTCGGCACGCGGGTGGTGGAGGCGGGCGGCCGCATCAGCAAGGCCGGCGGCATGACCGTCAAAAACGTCAGCGGCTTCGACATGATGAAGCTCTACATCGGCAGCATGAGTTCGCTCGCGATCCTGGCGAGCGCGAATTTCAAGCTGCTGCCCATGCCGCGCGCCGTCGCCACGATTGCCTGCGAGTTCGACACGCTCGAAGGCGCCTTCGCGATGGTGGACGCGGTGCACACGAGCAAATTGCTGCCGGCCGCGTGCGAGCTGGTCAGCGCCGAGGGCGGAGTAGGCTTCGGACTTTGCCTGGCCACCGACGGACTCGAACAAGCCGTCGCTCGCCACAAGCGCGACTTGCCCGCTTTTGCGCAGAAGGCCGGCGCGAGCGCCTCCCATGTGCTCGAAGGCGACGAGCATTCCTCGCTGTGGGGCCGAATCAACGATCTCCCACAAACTGCCGAACTCGGTCCAAACGAAATGGTGCTGCGCGTGACCTGCCTGGCTTCGCGCCTCGGCGAATCGCTTCTCGCCTTGGAGCGCGTGGCGCGCGAGCACAGCATGCGCCTGCAAATCAGCGCGCGCGCTCTGAATGGAGTCGCCTACGTCCGCGCCGACGGCGAGGCCTGGAAGAAATTCCACGCGGCCGCACTGGCCGCCGTGCCGGACGCTTTTGTCGTCACGCTCGGATTGGGCACACCGGAACCGTCGCTCAATGTGTGGGGCCGCCCGCCCAACGGGCTCGAGGTCATGCGCCGAATCAAATCTGAGTTCGATCCCGGCAACATTCTGAATCCCGGCCGCTTCATCGTCTAGTTCCTCCTCCACTTAATTTCATGGTTTCCGATCTCACCGCCGACGCGCCAGCCGATCGAACGCTGGTCGGATTTTCCGGCAAGGACTCGCCGGAACCGGCACTGATCAATACCTGCGTGCATTGCGGGCTGTGCCTCCCGTCGTGCCCGACTTACCGCGAGACGGGGCTGGAGATGTCCTCGCCGCGCGGCCGCATTTACCTCATGCGGGCAGTGAGCGAAGGGCGGATGTCGCTCGCGAGTGACACGTTTCAAGGCCAGATGAGCCAGTGCCTGAACTGCCGCGCCTGTGAGGCGGTCTGCCCGAGCGGCGTGCAGTATGGCGCGATCGTCGAATCCAGCCGCGCGCAGATCCAGACCGCGCGCGAACACGCCAGCGGCACGGGCGCCGTCCGGCCGCAGGGCACGATGACGCGGCTCATCCGCGCCGCGGTGTTTGGTCGGCTCTTCAAGAACATGGCCCTCTTTCGCGGATTCTCGCGGATGATGAAGTTGTACCAGGTGACCGGCGCGCAGTGGCTCGCGCGGAATCTCGGCATCTTGAAGTTGATGGGCACGGCGGAGATGGAGGCGATGCTGCCGAAGTTCTCGTCTTCATTCACCGTGCCGAAAGGCCAGGTCTATCCGGCCGGGGGAACGAAACGCTACCGCGTGGCGATGATGCCGGGCTGCATCATGAGCACGGCGTTTGCGCACGTGCACGAGGCGACGATTCGCGTGCTGCAAAAGAACGGTTGCGAGGTCGTGCTTCCGCCCAACCAGGGGTGTTGCGGGGCGCTGCACACGCACGGCGGCGATCTCGACGGCGGTCGCGAGCTGGCGCGCGCTAATGTCGCCGCGATGGAAGACGCAGGGCTCGACGCGCTCGACGCCATCATCATCAACGCCGCCGGCTGCGGCAGCACGCTGAAAGAATACGGCCACCTCCTGCACGATGATGCCGCGTGGCACGAGCGCGCGAAAAAATTTGCGGCGAAGGTCAAGGACGTCCACGAATTCCTCGCCCAGATCGAGTTCAACCGCGCCGACCTCCGGCCGCTTGCCATCAAGGTCACCTACCAGGAGCCCTGCCATCTTGCGCATGCGCAGCGCATCACGGTCCAGCCGCGCACGCTGCTGCAGGCGATTCCCGAGCTGAAGCTGATCGAGATGAATGAAAGCTCGCTCTGTTGCGGAAGCGCCGGCATTTACAACATCACGCAACCCGAGCTCGCCGGCTCACTAGGCGCGCGCAAGGTGGAGAACGCGCTCGCAACCGGTGCGGAGGTCATCGCCACCGCCAATCCGGGTTGTGCGCTGCAGCTCGCCGGCGAGTTGCGAAAGCGCGGGCGCGACGTCCAGGTCCGCTACATCGTCGAGCTGCTCGACGAATCCTATCGCGGCGGACGATCGGGCCCGCGCGATTGAGCAGGTCAGGTGCAAAAACGACGTGTCCCCGATCGAACGCGAGGAGCTTTGGTAAATTTGGCAAATCTGAAAAATTTGGTTTCTCCCACTCCGACACATTCCGCGAGTTCGCGCGCGGCACTGGAACGCCACGTCGCGGACCTGCGCGCGTGCCGGCGCTGTCCGCGCATGATTCCGCCCGTGGTGAGCGGCGGCGCGGTGGTCAGCCGAATCCTGCATGTCGGGCAGGCGCCCGGCGACAAAGAGCCGAAATTCGGCCTCCCATTCGCCTGGACGGCGGGACGCACGCTTTTCCGCTGGTTTCAAGAGGCGCTGGGCTGGTCGGAGGCGGAGTATCGCTCCCGCATTTACATGGCGGCGGTCTGCCGGTGCTTCCCGGGCAAGCGCGCGAGCGGGGGAGATCGCGTCCCGGATCCCGAGGAAATCGGCAACTGCGCGTCATGGTTGCAGCGCGAAATCGAGATTTTGCGCCCATGGCTGGTTGTTCCCATTGGCAAGCTCGCCATCGCGCAATTTATCGAAGTGCCGCGGCTTGACGTCGTGATCGGTCGGCAGTTTTCCGTCACGCAGCATGGTCATCGTTTCGACGTCATCCCGCTGCCGCACCCGTCGGGCGCGTCGCCCTGGCATCGGATGGAGCCGGGTGTCTCGCTGTTGCGCCAGGCCATGACGCTCGTCGCCGCGCATCGCGCCGCGGCCTCGCGTCGTTCCCGCTAGACAATGCATCGAGCCGCCGCATCCTTTCCTTGGACCAAAGCGGCGCCTCTTCTTCTGCCGCCCGCCCGCCACCCCAAACTTTCCGACCATGTCCGTCACGACCGCCGCTCCCGTTGTGCCCATCTTCCGCGCCGGAAAATGGATCACGCCCGACGCCCTCGATTTCATGCCGGTGCACAATCCATCGACCGGCGAAGTCATTGCGCAGACCCCATTGCTGGACGCCCCGCAGGTGGACGCTGTCGTTGAGGCGGCCGCCAGGGCTTTCGCGAGCTGGTCGAAAACCTCCTACGCCAAACGCGTGGGCATTCTCTTTAAGTTCAAGGGACTGCTCGAGGCACATTTTCTCGAGCTCTCGCAGTTGGTGACCAAGGAAAACGGCAAGACGCTCGACGAGGCGAAGGGCGACGTGCGGCGCGGCATCGAATGTGTCGAGTTTGCCTGCGGAATTCCGGTCCTGGCGAAGGGCGAAAACCTGCCGCAGCTCGCGGATATGATCGACGGCCTGACCAGCCGCGAGCCCATTGGCGTTTGCGCCGGCATCGTCCCGTTCAACTTTCCCGCAATGGTTCCGATGTGGATGTTTCCGCTGGCGATCGCCTGCGGCAACACGTTCGTCCTCAAGCCAAGCGAGAAGGTTCCGCTCACTTCCGTGCGTCTGGCGGAATTGTTCGAACAAGCTGGGTTGCCGGAAGGCGTCTTCAACCTCGTTCAGGGCGGGCGTGAGGTGGTCGATACGATCTGCACGCATTCGAAAATCGCGGCGATTAGCTTTGTCGGCTCGTCGCCCGTGGCGCGCCACGTTTATGCGCTGGGCAGCGCGAATGGCAAGCGGGTGCAGGCGGCGGGCGGCGCCAAGAACGTGTTGTTGGTCATGCCCGACGCCGATCCGGATCCGACGCTCCGCGCCATCATGGGCAGTGCCTTCGGCTGCGCCGGTCAGCGCTGCATGGCGGGTTCCGTCCTCATGGGTGTGGGCGAAGTCGCCGACGATCTGCGCGACCGCGTGGTTGCCGCGATGGACGATCTGAAGCTCGATGACACCTCAAAGAATCCCGAGGCCGGCATGGGTCCGGTGATCGACGGCGGCGCGCAGACGCGTTTGCGCGAGTTGATCACGGCGGGCGCGAAGACGGAAGCCAAGCTGGTGCGCGACGGTCGTCAGACAGGCATGAAAAGCGGATTCTTCGTGGGGCCAACGCTCTTTGACCACGTCGAGCCCGGCATGAAGCTCTTTCGCGACGAACTATTCGGCCCGGTGCTTTCGATGCTGCGGCCGAAGACGCTGGACGAGGCGATTGCCATCATGGGCCAGCTCAGTTTCGGGAACGGCGCGTCGCTTTTCACGACGAATGGCGGGAGCGCGCGGCAGTTCGTGCGCGAGATGCCGGCCGGGATGATCGGGATCAACGTCGGCGTGCCCGCTGCGCCCGCGACTTTCTCTTTCAGCGGCTGGAACGGTTCATTCTACGGGGATCTGCACGTAATGGGCGTGGAAGGCGTGCAGTTCTACACTCGCCAAAAGATGGTGCTGTCTCGCTGGGACTCCACCTACCGCCGCAGCATGGGATGGTGACCGCGGCCCGCTGGGCCGCGGGAAACTCGAAACTCGAAATTCGAAACTCGAAGGAAGCTCCAAGACTTCAATTTCAAATACTCAGCGTTCGTGATTCCGGTTTCGCGTCCGGATAACACGCGTTCAACTTAGACCTTTTTGTTTTCTGAGTTTTCTTCGAGTTTCGAGTTTCGAACTTCGAGTTTTCCAAGCATGCCCACCACGTTCAACATTCCCACCGCCATCGTCACCGGGGGCGGCGCGAGCAAGGAACTTGTCGCCCAAGTCCGGCGGCTGGGCGGGACGCGCGCGCTGATCGTCACCGATGATTTCATGGTGCAGAGCGGCGTGATTGCGCCGTTCGTGGAATTGCTGGAGGCCGGTGGCATTGCCGCGGCCGTGTTCAGCGGCGTGCACCCGGATCCTTCGGAGGAAAACGTGATGGACGGTCTGGCCGCGCTGCGGGCCTGCGGTGCGGACGTGATTGTCGCGATCGGCGGTGGCAGCCCCATCGACTGCGCCAAGGCGGTCGGCGTGCTTGCCACTAATGGCGGAAAGGTGCGCGACTTCATGGGCTACGAGAAAATCCCGCGCGCCGGACTTCCGCTGATTGCGATTCCCACGACTGCGGGCACCGGCAGCGAAGTGACGCGGGCGTCGGTCATCACGGACACGGCGCGCGACGAAAAGATGCTGCTGATGAGCGTGCAGCTCGTGCCGCAGGTCGCGCTGGTGGATTTCGAATTGACCATGACAATGCCAGGCCCGCTGACCGCGGCGGTCGGAGTGGACACGCTGACGCATGCGATCGAGGCGTACGTTTCGAAAAAGGCGAATGGGGTGACCGATCCGTTGGCGTTGTCGTGCACGAATCTGGTGGCGAGGAATCTGCGCACGGCGTTTCGCGAGCCGGGCAACCGCGCGGCGCGCGAGGCGATGTCGCTGGCGGCTTGCCAGGGCGGCATGGCATTCGCGAACAGCAGTGTCTGCCTCGTGCACGGCATGAGCCGGCCGATCGGCGCGCTCTTCCATGTGCCGCATGGCATCTCCAACGCCATGCTCCTGCCGGCGGTGACGCGTTTTTCCATTCGCGGGGCGGTGGCGCGCTATGCCGCAGTTGCGCGGGCGATGGATGTGGCCGGCCCGGCGGATTCGGACGAGGCGGCGACCGCGAATCTGATCCATGAACTGGAGTCTTTGAACCGCGATTTGGCCATCCCGAGATTGCGCGAGCACCCGCGCATGTCGGAGTCCAAGTTCCTCGCGTCGTTGGAGAAGATGGCCGCCGATGCCCTCGCTTCCGGCAGTCCCGGCAACAATCCGGTAGTGCCGACGGCCGCGGAAATCGTGGCCCTCTATCGGTCCGCCTGGTGACCAGGTGGGCGCCCGCAACAGCCTGCCCAAGAACGGTGGGAACAGCGGTAAAAACCCGGAATCTAGCGCGATTGGCCCTTGCTATGAAGCAGGATTGTATTCAATTTTTACCTCGTCGTTGTTCCCTGGTACCCCCCCGGGATGGTGGGTGAGCCCAGTTCACAAAACCCCAAGTAACCCCTGTCGAGTCATGATGAAACGAACCCTTCAATTATTTCCCGCTTTGAGTCTCGCGATCGCCGCGCTGACCATGGGCGGCTGCAACAAGGCGGAAGAGAAACCTAAGACTACGGAAGCCAAACCCGCGACGCCTGCCACCAACGCAGTGGCCGCCGCCCCCGCTGCGGCCGCGACCGACCCCATCAAGATCGGCGTGATCGGTCCGTTCACCGGCGGCTCCTCGCCGATGGGCTTGTCCATGCGTGATGGTGTGCGCCTCGCCGCGAAGCAAATCAACGCCAGCGGTGGCGTACTCGGCCGCAAGATTGAGCTCATCGAGCGCGATGATCAGGCCACCAATGAGCGTGGTGCGCAAATGACCCAGGAGCTGCTCGCCAGCCAACACGTGGCGGCCCTCCTTGGCTACATCAACACCGGCGTGGCCAAGGCGTCCGTCCGCTATCCGAACGAGAGCAAGACGCCCGCTATCATCAACGTGGCGACGGGCATCATCGTGAATGAATATTTCAAGGATGCCGAAGGCAAGCCGCAGGAGAACTACCTATTCTCCATGAGCGCAAACGACACGATTCAATCGGACCTGGTCGTGTCGGAATTCTGCGACCACAAGGGCTACAAGAAGATTGCCATTCTGGCGGACGACACGAATTACGGCCAGAGCGGCCGCGAGTTCGTCGAGAACGAGCTGAAGAAACGCGGCATCACGGCAGTTTACGTCGGCAAATTCAAGCTTAAGGACACCGACATGACGCCGCAGCTGCAGGAAGCGAAGGCGGCGGGCGCGGATGCGCTCATCGTTTATGGCATCGGGCCGGAAAATGCACAGATTGCCAATGGTCGCGCCAAGCTCGGCTGGATGGTTCCGATGATCGGCTCATGGACCATGTCCATGTCGAACTTCATCGATAATGCCACCGTCAACGGCGAGGGCGTGATGATGCCGCAAACCTTCATCCAGGATTCGGCGAAGTCTGATCGTCAGAAAACATTCGTGGCGGATTACCTGAAAGAATTCAAACCACAGGATGATCGCATTCCAGTCGCCGTCGCCGCCGCCCAAGGTTACGATTCCATGTACGTGATGGCCGCGGCAATCAAAGAAGCAGGTAGCACGGACGGCACCAAGGTTCGCGATGCCCTCTGCGATTTGAAGGCGCCGGTCAACGGCGTGGTCACCACCTACAACAAACCGTTCAAGCCGGACGATCACATCGCCCTTAAGAAGGGTGACGTGGGAGTGGGTGTGGTCAAAGGTGGCCGCGTCGCGCCCACCAGCCTCTAGCCACAGCGAAGATACATTCTGCCCCGGCGGACTTGGTTTCGCCGGGGCATTTTTGCTGACGGGCCGCGCGCGTCATCGCCGGCTTTACTTCAATTGCTCGTAGGCCGGCACGGTGAGGAATTCCTCGAAGATGTCGGCCAGGACCAGCTCGTCGAGCAGATCGGCGGCCTGGCCAATCTGGCCCTTCTCGCGGCCGCCGAGCTTGGCGATCTCCTCGTCGCGAATCTTGGCGTACATCTCGCGGGTGATGGCGCGGCCGTCATCGAGCTTCGCGCCGCGGTGGATCCATTGCCAGAGCTGGGCGCGGGAAATTTCAGCGGTGGCGGCGTCCTCCATCAGGTTGAATATAGCCACCGCGCCGTTGCCGCGGAACCAGGCTTCGATGTACTGCAGGCCCACACTCACGTTATTGCGGAAGCCCGCCTCCGTGATCTTTCCGCCGGGAATCGTGAGGTCGCTAATCTGCTCCGGCTTCACGCTCACCTCCGAGCGCAACTTCTCCTTTTGATTCGGCCGGCTGCCGAGCACCTCGTCGAAACAACGCGTGGCCAGCTCCACCAGGTCGGGGTGCGCAACCCAGGTGCCGTCGAAGCCGTCGTTGGATTCGCGCTTCTTGTCCGCTTCGACCTGCGCCATGGCGCGATCGTTCACCTCTTTGTCGCGCCGGCTAGGAATGAAGGCCGACATGCCGCCCATGGCGTGTGCGCCGCGCGTGTGACAGGTCTTTACCAGCAACTCGGTGTAGGCCCGCATGAACGGGACAGTCATCGTAATCATGCTGCGATCCGGCAGCGTCAGGTCGGTGCGCCAGGAGGTCTTCTTGATCGCGCTGAAGATGTAGTCCCAGCGTCCGGCGTTCAGGCCGGAGGAATGAACGCGCAACTCGTAGAGAAATTCCTCCATCTCGTAGGCGGCCGGCAGCGTCTCGATGAGGCAGGTGGCGCGAATCGTGCCGCCCGGCAGGCCGACATATTCCTGCGCGAAATTGAAGACCTCGTTCCATAACCGGGCCTCGAGATGGCTCTCCATCTTCGGCAAGTAGAAATACGGGCCGGAGCCGCGGGCGAGGAGCTCCTTCGCATTGTGGAAGAAATAGAGTCCGAAATCGAAGAGGCTGCCCGACATCAATTCGCCGTCGAGCGTAACGTGCCGCTCATTGAGGTGCCAACCGCGCGGACGCACCAACAGCACCGCGATTTTTTCCTTCAGTCGGTACTGTTTGCCTTCGGGACTGTCGAACTGCACGGTGCGGCGCACACCCTGAGTGAGCGTGACCTGCCCGAGGATGCAGTTGGCCCAGGTCGGAGAAAGCGAATCCTCAAGGTCAGCCATGAAACAACGCGCGCCGGAATTGAGCGCATTGATCATCATCTTTGGCTCCGAAGGACCGGTGATTTCCACCCGCCGGTCCTGCAGGTCGGCCGGGGTCGACGCCACTTTCCACTGGCTTTCGCGCACCGATTTCGTCTCAGGCAGAAAATTGAAGGCTCCCCCCTTGGCGAGCTGCGCGGCGCGCTCATGGCGCTTAGCGAGCAATTCCAGGCGCCGCGGATTGAAGCGTGTCTGTAACTCCACCAAAAAAGTCTGGGCTTCCGGCGTGAGAATCTGGTCGAGGCCGGGTACGTTGCGATCAAGAATATTCAAGGATTTGGACATGGCGGCGGGTCGGTTGAAAGTTTGCGCAGTCGGCCGTGAAAGCACGGCACGGAAAGCCAGATTTACCGCAGAATCCCCCAATCAGGCAAGCCTTCTTTTTCGACAGGCGAGATGATATTTCCATATGATGGAAAACTTTTTCCAGCTAAGAGGTCACCATTTCGAAGCCGGCGAAGGGTAGGGGACGGCGGGGGAAGGTGGTTTGGCCGACCAGGAGATAGCCGCGCCGTTGGTAGAGCGCCATGGCGCGCGGGTTGCCGCAGTAGGCGTCGAGTCGTATGCAGGCGTAGCCTTTTTCGCGGGCGTGCCGCTCGGCGAAGTCCATTAGCTCGCGCGCGAGTCCGTGGGCCTGCCAGTCGGGATGCACGCACAGCCGGTGAATCACCAGCACGCGCCCTGCGGTGCAGCGCCAGGGCAGGTCGCGATATTCGTCCGGCTGCACCTCGTTCAGACAAATGGCCGCCACGCAGCGATCCCCGGCTCGCACCACATGCAGCGACCGCGCGCGGATGTCGTCCGCGATCACCCCTTGATCGGGATAGATCTCATCCCATTGCTCAATGCCCTGCGTGCGCATCTGCGCGAGGCAGCGCCGGATGATTTCCATGACCCCCGTCGCGTCGGCGGCCAAGGCTTCCACGATGTGCATGGGCGGCGACTGCGCTACTTCACCCATCCATTCTCCCGGAGGTAGCGCTGGACGCCGGGATGAATGAGTTGGAGGCCGGGTGCCGCGGCCACGGTATTTGCGAGCGTTGTTTCGCGCGCGGCCCGCAGATTTTTTCCGAGCGCGGGCTGGGCGTGATCGAGGGCCCGGGCGAGACGATAGGCGATGGCCTCCGACCAATCCTCGCGCGCCAGCACGTAGCTCCATGAGCCGACCGTTTCAATCGGTGCGGTCTGGCCGACGTAGCTATCCGCCGGCACGGTCAGGCGTCGCAGCGACGGTTCACGGGCGAGAATGCGGGATTGTTCTGTGGCATCTGGGACGATAAAGCGCGCGCCCGCCGGTTGTTGCGAGATGGCGACAAAGCTGGGCCAGCCGAGGCCCGCGCCCCAGAGCGCGGCCACACGTCGCTCTTCCAACATCAATGGACCGTCGGCGGCGCGTTCCAGATAAATGGCGCGGAAATCGCGATCCGGATCAAGGCCCAACCCCGCCAGCACATTGCGGGCTAGCAGCACCAGTCCCGAACCGCGCGTGCCGAAGGCGACCGGCTTGCCCACTAGATCGCGAATTTGCCGGTACGGACTGTCGGCGCGCACGACAAACATTCCGGGCGACGTGTACATGGCGGCCACAATGCGCAATTTTTCGCCGTCGCGGTCCAGCCCCGCAAAGGCCTGCTCCGCTACTTCACCCTGAACCAGCGCGAGATCGATTTCGCCCGATTCGAGCAGGCGGACGTTTTCAAAGCTGCCCGAGGTCTGTCGCGGCTGAATCTCGATCGAGTTGTCGGCCTCGTGGATGGCTTGAGCGAAAGCGGACCCGAACACGGGGAACCCGCCGCCCGGGGTTGCCGTCCCGAGCGAAATCTGATCGGCCGCCGGAGCAGTGCGACCGGCGGCAAACGCCAGCGCGCAGGCGAGGACCACTCGAAGCTTCGCCGGCGCCATGAGACCACGTGCGCGGATCACGGCACTACTAGCAGCCTGTTGAAATACTGGCATCGCCCAAGTTGCCGCCGATTTTTGGCTTGGGCAAGCAGCGCGCGAAGCGGCTGGATCCGCTGCGATCCCGCCCCGCGCAGCGACGCCGCCCAATGCCCAAAAACGGCGCAACCCTTCCGGGCGAGCGTGGATGGGGCCGTCAGCCGGTGTTGCTCGTCGGTCACGGGGTGGGTGCCACCCGCTTCCTCTTCCCGCCACCGTCAGCCAGCCTCATCGACGCTCGCGCGGGCCATGCCAGTATTTCAACAGTCTCCTATGTGGCGCGTTTGCGCCGACGCTCCATCGCCCACAAGGCGAGGACGGTCAGCACATCGCTGGTGATATGGGTGGTGCGGACGGAACTGATCGACGCGGGCGTCAATGTGGGTTCTAGCGCGGCCTTGACGTCGACACCGCCGGTCGCTGCCGTGGCTGTGGTCCGTTTGATCGCGTCGAGCGCGGCAAGGCGTTGCGCGGTCGTGTCCTGCAGGGCGTCGAGATTCTTGTAGGCGAAAATGACGAACAGCACAGTCACCAGCATCGTCGTGAAAAAGTCACGCTGCTGGCGCTGGGCCGAAAACGCCAGCAAGCCCCCGACGATCACGACATAGAGCGTCCAATACCATTGGGCAGCGTTGGATCTTTCGAAGAAGAGTTGAATGAGTTCGTTGTAGGTCATGGGAAGATTCGGACTTTGGCGCGGTCCGGTATCCTTTCAGAGGCGGATTGGGCGGGCAACTAGCGATTTCAGGCTGAAAGCAGAAACTCAGCGTATCGCCGATCCAATGGGCCTACGAATTGCTTTCGATCATTCATAGACAGCCCTTTATACCCCCAGGCCGACTGAACAATCGCCATGCTTACCAGCAGATTCTCTTGTGGACGGAAGGCCCTCTTATGCGGGCTCCTGACCGCGTGTACAGCCACCATCTTGGCCGCCGCGTCACCCGTTGTCCTGCCCGGCCGGTCGGTGGCGCGCGATCCCGCGATGTTCGCGGAGATCGACGCCGACAAGGACGGCAAGATCACGGAGGTGGAGTTTGTGAACTACGAGTTGCGCCGGAGATTCGCGGCGGCGGACGTCGATAAGGACGGCCGACTTAGCCACGATGAGTATATCGCTTCCATCAAGAACGAGGTCGGCGAGCGGAACGCGGAGACAGCGTGGAAACTGATCAACGGCGGAAAGAAGTACGTCACACTCGAAGATTTCCTGCGTCACGACCGCGCCAAGAAGTTGGTGTCGGCAGAATTCCAGAAGCTCGACCTGAACGGTGATGGCCATATCTCGATGACCGAATGGTCCAAGGCGAAGCATCCGGCCAAGCGGTCCGGTGCGGGAAAGTAACCGGCGGCGGAATCGCAAGATCGGAGCGCATTACGGGCTTTTCGCTGAGGAGAGAAACTCGCAGGATTGCCGACTGTCGTTTCGCCCCAGGGAGCGATGGTATCCGCGCGCCAACCACGCGGATGCGGATTGGTTTCCTTCCTTCTCCTGAAAATTCCATGACTACGATTCATCCTTTGCCAAAACACTCCCTTGGTCGCGACGCTGACTTGCGCTCGCGGCGTGGCCGGACCGGCGGCCTCCTTCTAGCCGGCGCATTCAGCCTGGCGCTTGCCGCAATGGTTGACGCCCAAATGGTGCTGTCGCTTCCCGAAGTGAGCCAGCGTGCCGTCGTCAAACAGCGCATCTCTTTGACAGATGTCACCATCATCTACCATCGACCGCTGGTGAACGGCCGGAAAATCTGGGGCGGCCTCGTGCCTTACGGCGACGTCTGGCGCGCGGGTTCCAACGAGAATACCACCATCGAGTTCAGCAGCGCGGTGACTGTGGAGGGCAAGCCGCTCGCCAAAGGCATCTACGGGTTGCACATGATTCCGACGGCCGACTCGTTCACCGTCATTTTCTCCAAAACAAACACCGCGTGGGGAAGTTACGGTTACAAGGAGGCTGAGGACGCGCTGCGCGTCACTGTAGAGCCGCAACCCGCCGAAATGCACGAGGCTTTGGTGTATGAATTCGACGAGCTGAAGCCCACCTCCGCGAACGTCTCTTTGAAGTGGGATAAACTGGCCGTGCCGTTTGCCGTTGCGATCAACGACGACGAGACGACCCTCCCGAACATTCGCAATCAACTGCGGGGCATCTTTCAGTATTCCTGGGAGTCTTGGTACGCCGCGGCAAATTTCTGTCTCGAGCGAAAGATTAATTTGGAGGAGGCGCTGAAGTGGGCCGACAAATCCATTCAGCTGGAGCCGAGATTTGAAAACTTGGGGCTCAAGGCCAACATCCTGAAGGCGCTGAACCGGCCGGAAGCCGCCGCCGCGCAGGCCAAGGCCATGGAGGTTGCCACTGCGCAACAGCTCTACTTCTACGGCCGCCAGCTCCAAGGCCAGAAAAAGGGCGATGAAGCCCTCGAGGTCTTCCGCGGCGTGGTGAAGCGATTCCCCGATGGCATCTATGGCCATCTGGCAAAGGCCCGGGTGGCGTCTTCCACGGGCGACTTCGCGACCGCGCTGAAGGAGGCCAAGGAAGCCCAGACGGCGTCGCCCGACGATCAACAAAAGGCGGCGATCCAGGCGTTGATCAATCGCCTCGAGAAAAAAGAAGACATCAACAAGTAGGCCACTGTTGAAAGGACCGCGCCTTGTCTGTCTCGCCTTCGCGAGCCGGGCACGGCGCGGTGCCTTTCCCCGCTTTTGCTTGTCTTTTGGGGGGGAATCCTGTTCGTGGAGGCATGAGCGCGGCATTGCTTAAGTTCGGCCTCGCGGTCTGGATCCTGGCCACACTGACGCCGTCAGCCGCGCGTGCGCAGAAGTCGGATTTGGACAATGACCTCAAGAACTTCCCGAAGGATCCGGGAAGTGAGAAGCAGCCCGCGCCGCCGGCGAAGTCACCAGGGGATTCCGCAGCGGGACCGCAGCACATTCAACCGCCCGGAATCTACACCCAGCGTTTCACGGGCGTGGCTTTCCCCAAACGGGTGGGCGACTTTGTGCGGGTGGCGGTGGACCTTTATGATGCGGAGGCCCGCGACGTCGGGGCCAGCTACGACAAGAAGCGCGGAGGCAACCTCGTCTGCATCATCACGGCGTTCAGCTATCCGATTCCGCCGCAGTTTGCCAGCCGTGGCGCGCCGGCGGTTTTTGAGGACGCAAAGCTTGCGATTACCTCGCGGCAAAAGGACGCGAGACTGCTGCGCGAGGGGCCGTACCGCGCGCCGGACGGATCGATCGGCGACCTGGCGGAATACGAATTCAGCATCGGCAAGGGCGCCGCGGGCCGCGTGTACTCGCGTCTCTATCTTTTTGAGAGCAAAGGCTGGCTGTTGAAGTTTCGCGTCACCTATCCTGCGGCCCGCGCGCGCGAGGGCGCGGCGGAAGCGGAGAGCTTTCTCCGCACCTTCGGGACGGGCGTATTGCGCAACCAGGTCAACACCTGACGCACCGGCGCGGCCCCGTCGCGTTCAGGTCGCCTCGGCGATAATCCGCGCACGCAGATTTTCGTCGGGCAGCCGCCCGTGTCCGGCCTGCAAATTGTCGCGGATGTGTTCCGCCTTCGCGGTTCCAGGAATCGCGCAGGTGATCGCGGGATGGGAAATAATGAACTTGAGAAGGACCTGCGCCCAGCTCGTGCATTCGATTTCGGAGGCCCAGGCCGGCAGCGGCTTGCTGCGCAGGCGGCGGAACAGATCCCCGGCCGCGAACGGCCTGTTCGCGATCACCGCCACGCCGCGCTCCTGCGCCAGCGGCAGGATGCGCCGCTCCGCCTCGCGCTCGCCCAAGGAATAATTGATCTGCACAAAATCGACCGCCTGCGAGGCGAGCACCCGAGCCACCGCCTCGTGGCCCCCGGCGTTGTAATGCGTGATGCCGAGGTAACGGACGCGTCCGGCGCGCTTCCAGTCGCGCAGCGTTTCCAGCTGAGTTTCGACGTCGACCAGGTTGTGCACCTCGATCAAATCCAGCGGATTCGCCTGCAGTTTGCGCACCGAGGCTTCCATCTGTTCGATGCCCGCGGATTTGCCGGAGGTCCAGACCTTGGTCGCGAGGAAAAGTTTCGGCCGCAAGCCGAGCTTTGAGACCAGGTCTCCGACCACCTCCTCGGAGGAGCCGTACATCGGGGACGAGTCGATGACTTTGGCGCCACCTTCGACAAACGCGTTCAGCACCTCTTCAAGTGGCGCGCGCACTTGTGGCGTCGGGCCCACGTCGAAGGTCTGCCAGGTGCCCAGGCCGATGACCGGCAGGGCTTCGCCGGAGGAGGGGATGGCCCGGGTGAGCATGTTTTTTTGTTGCGGGGGTTCGGCCGCCCACGCATTGGACAACGGGCTGGCGGCGCAGGTGGCGACGCCCGCTCCGAGCAGTCGCAACGCCTCACGCCGACTGATTCCTGCCTGGTTCATTTCCGTGCCACCGCGGAAACGGGCTGACCGCGCCCGCTTCCCCGGGGGTTTCTCCGATTCGTTCGAGCTGGAGAATCGCCGTCCTGACGCTTTCGGTCCAACCGAAATTTGTTTCTCCTCGCGGGACCGCCGTCGCGTCGCTAAAATCCTTTCCGGCCTATGAAACTACTCGTGGCTTGGACTTTGTCGCTTTGCGTCGCGGCCCCGCTGCTGTCCGCCGGGGCTGCGCGAAAGCTGGCCTTCGAGCGGAGTGGCGCGGTCTGGGTCGCAAATTTCGATGGGACGAATGCGAAGAAGATTGCCGCGGGCGTGCGACCGGATCTTTCCCCCGACGGCACGCGCCTCGCCTTCAACACCGAGTCGGCCGAGGGCAAGCCGTTTGAGCGGCGCATCGCCGTCACCGAACTCGCCACCGGCCGCGTCAGCATTTTCGGGTCGCTGCCGAGCAACAATGCCTTCGGCCCCAAATGGTCACCGGACGGCAAGAAACTGCTCTTTGAGATCATGGACAGCGAGAACTGGCAGCTCGGCGTGGCCAACGCGGACGGCAGCGAGTTTCATTATCTCAAAATTCCCGGCGTGACGGTGGGCCTCTTCAATCCCGGCTGCTGGGCGCCTGACGGACGATCCGTATACACGCAGGATTTGACTTCAGTTTATCAAATCGGCCTGGACGGCGTCGTGCTGAAGAAATGGGAAGTCTCCAAGATCATTGCGGGCGGCGACATGAGCAGCGAATCGTCCCTCGCGGTCTCTCCGGATGGAGCGACCCTGCTGCTGGAGGCGGAAATGGGCGACGAGGATCCCGGCCGGAAGAATTGGGACGGGCCGCCGCCGGCCATTTGGTCGTTCAACCTCGCCACGGGTGTCGCCGCGCGAATGACACCGCCAAAATTCTTTGCCTGGCAGCCCCGTTGGACGGGGCCGGGAGAGTTTGTCTTTGTCAGTCAGGCCGAGAACGAAAGGCAGCCCTCGATTTACGTGGCACCGATCGCCAATCTGAAAGCGCGCAAGCTTCTCGTGAAAAACGCGAATATGCCGAGTGTTTCGCGTTAGCGGTGCGCCGGAAACGTGAGGCGACTCCTTCGAGGGGCGCGTCATTGGGCGATGTTGCCCACCGCCAAACCCTTCTTCAGATCAAACGTCGCGCCAACCGCCCCCACGAGGCAAGCGCTGCGCTCCAGCCCGAGTCGATCGCGAAAATAATAAACCGGCTGCAACCCGGTGCAGTGCGCTCCCATGATCTGCACAACACCAAGTTCCTTGAGCTTGTCGGCGGTCCAGCGAAGCGACTCTTCCTTCGCGGCAAACAAGTGCATCCCGCCTAACACGGCGTAGATCGGTGCTTGGGACGGGGCCACCTTGCGCGCGTACTCGGAAATGTTGATGACGCCGGCATGTCCGCATCCGGTTAGCACGACGATTCCCTTGTCGGTATCAAGCACCAGCGACTGGTCCTCGGGAACATTGTCCTCGACGAGATCTCCCACCACGTCGCGGATTTTCGGGCCGGGTGACCAGTTCTTTTCCGGATGGGTTCGTGGGACCGGTCCGGTCAACCAGGCGCCCGGGATCCACTCCCTGGGCGCGGACAATTCGATGAACTTGCCGCCGAGCGCCTCGTAGTCGCGCTTCACCTCGGCCATCGTTACCTTGTTAAATCCGCTGACGCCGCTCGGGATGATCCGATCGAGAAAAATGCCGCTGCCGACGTACGCGCGCGAAAGCGCCCGCGGGTTCTTCTTCATCATTTCCCGGCGCAGCGTGACCAGTCCAGAAGTGTGGTCCCAGTGATTGTGCGAGAGAACGACATCCTCGACGGTGGACAAATCAACGCCAAGCTCCGCCGCATTCTTCAGCACTGTGTCGGGACGCCCGCCCGTGTCGAAAAGCAAGCGGCGGCCATCCACTTCGACGAGCGCGGCGAAGCCCCATTCACCGACGCCGACCGAGTCGGTTAACATGGACGACAGCACGGTCACCTTCGCTTCGTGCACCTTGGCGGGTGCGGGCGCCGGGGCCCGCAGCTGGGACAGCAAAACGCCGCCTGGCGCGATCAAGAGGGCGACCGCGGTTAGGATGGCTCGGCTACGCATGATAATCGGAAGAGAGCGCGAAGGCAGGAACCTAGTCAAGCCGCCTGGGTTTGGATTGCTTCCCGCGCAGCGGCGAACCTCCGACGCGAATGCGAAAAGTGAATAGGCTGAGCCGGCCGCGCACTTCGCAAGAATTGCGTGGTCTCAGATGAAGTGCCTTTGCGGGCGCGCCTTGCAGGTGATCGATGACACGGACGTATCGACTTTCGGCGTGTCATTTTCGGCTCGAGTTTATAGGCTGGCGCCCATGAAGCGCTGCCTGTTTTTGTGCGTAGGTAGTTTACTTGCATTTAACGGCGCGTGGGCCGCTGACTCGCCACGGCAGGAGCACGGGATCACTCCGATGATGCGGCCGTCGCTGCCGCTGCACCGACTTTCATCCGGCGCGCTGTCGCTGCTCGATCAAAACGGAGATCTCGTGGCGCCACCGGCGGCGCCGCTGCCTGCATGGCTTCGGCCTGCAGCCGTCACCGAGTCCGTCACGCTGGATCTGCGGGTCGGCAGGAACATTGCGATCGGAAGCGATCCCCCGCAATTACCGGCGAACCAGAGGGCGCAGGCGGAGCCGCACATCATCCGCTCGACGACCGATCCCGATTTTCTCGTCGGCACTTTTCAGGAGGGCCGCTTCGCGGTCAACGGCGGCGCGCTCGACTGCGGCTATGGCATCAGTCACGACGGCGGCTTGACCTGGACGCGCAGCCTGATCCCGGGTCTCACGCGATCCTTGGGCGGAACGTACTTCCGTGCGACTGACCCCGTGGCCGCGCTCGATTTGAACGGAAATATCATTCTCAACACGCTCACGGCCATCAATTCGAATTTCAGCACCGGCGCCGTCGTGGTGAGTCGATCCACCGACGGGGGACAGACCTTTCTGCCGCCCGTTGAAATTTTTCGGCAGACCAGCGGGGTCTTCGTGCCTGACAAGGATTGGATTGTCGCGAATACCTTCCCGGGCACGCCGCACGCGGGACGACTATTCGCCACGTTTACGCTCTTCAACTCGAACACGAACGAGTCGCCCATCGTGGGCAGCTTCAGCGACAACGGCGGCGCGACGTGGAGTCCCGTGACCTTGACGCAGCCCGGCAACACGTTTGCGCAAGGTTCGCAGCCGGTGTTTTTGCACGATGGCACGTTGGCGATGATCTATTGGAATTTCGGTTCGGCCACCCAGTCGGACGAGCGCCTCGAAGTGATCGTCTCCTCCGACGGCGGCGCGAGTTTTGGGCCTCCCGTGCGCATCGCGAGCGCGGTGGAATCGATCGAACCGAGCATTCGCAGCGGCGCATTTCTGCCGTCGGCGACTACGGATCGCACCACTTCCAGCATCTACGTTGTCTATACCACGCTGGCCTCGGACGGGCCGCACGTCATGTTCACCAAATCGAGCAATGCGGGCGCGACTTGGACGACGCCGGTAGGGATCAGCGATGGACCGCCCAACAACGGCGTCTTTAATGCGGCGATTGCCGCGTCGCCCGACGGACAAACCTTGACGGTCTCATTCTACGATCGGCGCGTGAATCTCCCGAGCACCACGCTGGTGGATCTTTTCATGGCGCAGTCGCTCGACGGCGGCCTCACCTGGCAACCGAACATCCGCCTCACGTCGGTTTCGTCGGATGCCACTCTCGCGCCGCTCACCAACGAGGGCTATATGCTGGGCGACTACCTGGCGATCGCCCCGTCGACGACGCCGGATGTGCCCGCGGTTCCCATTTGGGTGGACACGCGGACGTCGAATCCGGATCCGTTTGTCACGCGCGTTGGCATCGCCAGCCAGGTTGATTTCACGAGCTGGCAGGCCGCGCGACTTTCTCTCGCCGAGATCAACAATCCGCTTCTCGGCGGTCAAGCCGGCGACGCCGATGGTGACCACGAGGACAATCTCTCCGAATTTCTCTCGGGAACCGACCCCAACGATCCGAGTTCCGTGGTCCGCACCGGCCGTCCCGTAAATCTTTCCACCCGCCTTCCCACCCAGACCGGCCAAAATGTCTTGATCGGCGGATTCATCATCTCCGGCAGCGTGCCGAAAACCGTCATCGTGCGAGCCATCGGGCCGTCGCTGACCGCCCTCCAGGTGCCCGGCGCTTTGCCGGATCCGACATTGGAATTGCACGACGCCAACGGGGTCATTGCCTTCAACGACAATTGGCGAGACACGCAGGAGGCGGCGATTATTGCGTCGGGGCATGCGCCTTCCAATGATCTCGAGTCGGCCATACTCGTAACGCTCGCCCCGGGAGCCTACACCGCGATTGTGCAGGGCGCCGGCAACACCACCGGCAATGCGCTGGTGGAATTGTATGATCTCGATCCCACCGCGCCCGTGCAGCTCGTGAATATCAGCACCCGCGGATTCGTGGGCACCGTAAACGACGTCATGATTGCGGGGTTCATCATCGGCTCGGGCCTGGGCGTGAACGGCGACGGCAGCGTGAATGTCGTGGTCCGCGCCATCGGACCGTCGCTCGCGCAGCAGAATGTCACCGGCACGCTGCAGAATCCCAACCTGGCGCTCTACGATCAAAACGGCACCCAGTTTGCCTTCAACGAGAATTGGAAAGACACGCAGCAGGCGGCCATCCAGGCGACCGGACGGGCGCCGTCCGATGATCGAGAGGCGGCGATTCTCGTCGCGCTGCCCGCCGGCGCGTACACGGCGATTGTGCGCGGCAACGGCGGCACCACGGGCGTGGCGCTGGTCGAGGTATTTGTCGTTCCTTAGCCGGTTCGGCGCAGGTCCGTCAGGCCGCGACCTCCACCAGCTCGGCCCGCGGCCGGCCGGCGGCAATTAGGCCGACCGCGCCGAGGAAGGCCAGCACGGCACCGACCCGCAGGACGACGTTGATGGCCCGCGCATCGGACGCGGCGCCCTCGACCGATCCGCTCAGCAGTTCGACCATCGCTGCGGCGACAGCGACGCCCACCGCACCCAACATGACGAGACAAGTGAGGGTAATGCCGGATGCCGCGCCGATGTATTGCGGGGGCACGACCGCTTGCGTCGCCACGTTCGCCAGCGCCCAGCCGAGTCCGAGGCCGATTCCCGTAACCAGAAAGAGGGGCGTGTAAATCCAAAGCGAATCCACGCTCGTCAGGCCGACGATTCCTGCCGCACTGATCAACATGCCCATTGCCATCAGCCGATCCGCGGGAAACGTCTCGGCCAGCCTGCCCGCATAATAACTGGCGGATCCGGCGCCGGCGGAGAGGGCCAGAAACACGATTCCGGACTGGAACGGCGAAAGTCCGCGGGCCTGTTGCAGGTAGAGCGCCGAGAATACCGCCACGAGGCAGAAGACGACATTTGAGAGCGAGCCGGCCAGCACCACCGCGTCGAATGGTCGGTTCCGGAAGAGTGCGAGATCGATCAGTGGCGAACGAACGCGCAATTCGATCATCGCAAACGCAACCAACAGCCCGAGGCCAGCCGCAAACATTCCGATTGTCGCGAACGAGGTCCAGCCCCACGCTTCACCGCGGTCGAATGTCAGGCTTATCGCGACCAGCGCGCCGGTGACGGTCAGCATTCCCGCGAAGTCGATGTGGCGATCAGCCGCTTCGTCGCGCGACTCCTGAACGTAGCGAAGCATCAGGAAAATTGCCGCGAGGCAAAACGGCACGTTGATGAAGAAGACGCCGCGCCAGCTGAAGTACTCGGAGAAAGTCCCGCCGACGAATGGCCCCAGCGCGGTGCCGATCGCCGCAAAACCGAGAACGATGCCGATGGCGCGGGCCTGGCGCGCGCCGGTGAACGTGCTGGAAACGACGGCGATGGAGACGGGAAAAATCAAGGCCGATGCCGTGAATCACGCGCGCGACGATCAGCCAGATCTCATTGGGGGAGACGCCGCAGAGGATCGAAAGCAGTCCAAAAAGCCCCAGGCCGAGCACGATGATTTTTCGTCGACCAAAAATGTCGGCCAGCCGGCCAGCGGTGACCATGAGCGCGCCGATCGAGAGCATGTAGCCGCTGACGACCCACTGTAAATCGGTCGACGCCACGTTGAATTGCCGCCCAATGGCCGGCAGCGCCAGGTTCAGCGCGAACCAGTCCATCTGCACAATCAGCATGGAAATCGCGCACGCGGCGATGACCATGCGTTCGGATTGCGAGAAATGGACCTCCGAGTTTGCCGGTGAAATCATGCCGGCTTGTATCA
>Ga0207023_10131_pt1 | contig 22725 bp, 23 predicted proteins | sample Alteio_BWMinCont_47_FD_153464 | JGI IMG/M metagenome (GOLD analysis project Ga0207023, IMG submission 153464) | Enriched cells from forest soil in Barre Woods Harvard Forest LTER site, Petersham, Massachusetts, United States -... | ecosystem: Environmental > Terrestrial > Soil > Temperate forest >... | reverse complement strand
CGTGGCGCGAACTGGCTCGGCGGCTAGCCCACGAGTTGAAAAATCCGCTGTTTCCCCTTCAGCTTACGGTAGAAAATCTGATCCGGGCGCGCCAGCAGAGTTCAGAGGACTTCGATGAAGTATTTCGAGAAAGCTCGAGAACACTGTTGGCAGAGATTTCGAATTTAAAGGGAATTATCGAGAGGTTCAGCGAATTCTCGAAGATGCCGCAGCCCCGTTTCCAGCCGGTGCAGATGAATGAACTGATAGCTGGAGTGATACAACTTTTTCAGGCGCAACTGGCTGCGCCGGGTCGGGCGAAGATCAAGTGCGAACTGCAACTGGATCCACATCTGGAGCCAGTACAGGCCGACGCGGATCTATTGCACCGTGCGATTTTAAATCTAGTGCTTAATGCTCAAGATGCAATGCCACGCGGCGGAACCCTGACCTTGCGCACGCAAAATGAAGACGGCAGCGTAATGGTCGAAGTGGCCGATACCGGAGAGGGATTGACGCTGGACGAATGCGCGCAGATCTTCACTCCTTATTACACGAGCAAGCAGCACGGGACCGGGCTGGGGCTGGCTATTGTGCAATCGGTAATAAGCGATCATGGGGGAAGAATCCGCGTGCAGAGCGACCCTGGCCGAGGGACGACATTTGTAATCGAATTGCTGCGGAATGCAGATCGGGCGCGCATGTCTTCTTGAGTTTACATCCGGGGGAATCTTGCCTACGAAAGCACATTTGTTGATTGTGGATGACGAAGCACACACCCTGGCGTCGCTGGCACGGGCGTTCCGTCTGGCTGGACATGAAGCCACGGTATGCGACAACGCGGCTAAAGCGCTCGAACTCGCAAAGGCGCAGCGGTTCGATCTAATCCTGTCAGATGTCGTGATGCCCGGCAAAGGAGGACTGGCGCTGCTGGAAGAGTTGAAAGCGCAGGGAGTCACCGCGGCGGTGGTGATGATGTCAGGTCAGGCGGAGATCGAAATGGCAGTGCGCGCGACGCGACTGGGCGCTCTGGACTTCTTGGAGAAGCCAATCTCCACGGAAAAACTTTTGCTGACGGTTGAAAATGCGCTGAAACTGCAGCGGCTGGAAAGCGAAAACCGGTCACTCAAGCAACGATTGGGCAAGCACGAAATTATATGGCAGGGCGCGGCGATGCAGCGCATGATGGCGCAGGTGGAGCGCGTGGCCGCGAGCGAGACCCGGGTTTGCATCCTGGGAGAGACGGGTACGGGAAAAGAATTGGTGGCGCGAACGATTCATGAGCGCAGCGGACGCTCCGGGGCCGCGTTTGTTACGTTGAATTGCGCGGCGGTTCCGGCTGAACTGATTGAGTCGGAACTCTTCGGGCACGAGAAGGGATCGTTCACGGGAGCGGCAGGCCGGCATGTAGGAAAATTCGAGCAGGCAGATCACGGCACAATTTTTCTGGATGAGATTGGAGACATGCCACTGGCCATGCAGGCGAAATTGCTGCGGGTGCTGGAAGAAGGAGAAGTGGAGCGAATCGGAGGCGATAAACCGGTGAGCGTGGATGTCCGGGTGGTGGTGGCGACACATCGCGATCTGGAAGCGCGTGTGCGCGACGAGAAATTCCGTCAGGATCTGTTTCACCGAATTTATGTTTTTCCGCTGGTGCTCCCGCCCTTGCGGGAGCGGCGGGAAGATATTCCGGTGTTGGTCGCGCATTTTGCGGCGCAAGTGAGCACGCAGAATGGATGGAAAGCATTTCCCTTCAGCGCGGAGGCGATGGAACTTCTACAGTCACACTCGTGGCCGGGGAATGTACGCGAGTTGCGCAACATGGTGGAGCGCCTGATGCTGCTGGCCGTGAATGGTGAAGTAGACTCCGCGACCATCGAAGCTGCACTGCCGAAGGGTAAGAGCGGCGGGGCATCGTCCAGCACATTTTCATCGGGCCCGCTGGCTGACCGTGTGGATGCCTTCGAGAAAGAAGTGATCCTGGCGGAGTTGAAGCGGAGCCACTCAAATGTAAGTTTGGCCGCGAAGTCGTTGGGGCTGGAGCGCAGTCATCTTTACAAGAAGGCCGAGCAGTTGGGAATTGACTTGCGGGCGATGCGGCGGGAGCAGGATGCTCCGCATGAGTGACGCTGACTCAAACGAGGTCTAAGACCTGAAACTGTACCGTGGGTTAATCAGCGGAGGCAGTCGATGTCGTTAAGCCGTTTTTAAGGTCGGCGGCCAGCAGGCGATGGAATAATTGCTCTCCGGCTTCGCGGCGAACGGAGAGACGTCCGGCTCGATAGGCCCGTGATTTCAGGCCGCGTTGCACGTCTTCGCAGATACCGAGATCTTCTTCCTGCACGCGGTTGCCGACGTTCACCGACTGTTTGTTGTATTCACGGTGCTCCTCGCCGATGCCGGCAAAATAAAAATCAAAAATCACTTTACAGTGATCGACATCCACGGGGATAACAAGATTTGTATCCATGTAGCCCTCGTAGCAATTGATCATCAGATTTGGATATTGCCAGAAATACCAGGCGCGATCGCCCTTGCGTGTGGCGCCGGTGGAGGCGTCTTCCGTGCAAGAGACCATTGGGCTCGATTGCAGACAGTAGCGGTCTTCGTTCTCGATGGTGTACTGCTTATAGTCGAGAACCGAATTCAAACCTTTGTGAAGATGCGGTACGTGATACCCGCCGTCGAGATAGTTGTCGACGTAAACTTTCCAGTTGCAATTGATGTTGTAAGAACGCCGGTCGAAGTAATGCAGGTTGCCGATGCCAAGGGGAGCGACTCGTTGGACGAGGCCGCCGAGAAATTCGGTCAGCGGCGCCGCCTGTTCGTCGAGGTTAATAAAGACGAAGCACTCCCAGGTTTCGACTCGAATGGGAACCAGACCATTCTTCACGCGATCGAAATCTTCGACGCCCTCGAACTCGGGCATCCCTTTGAGTGAGCCGTCGAGACCGTAATTCCAGCCGTGGTAGGGACAATGCAGCAGAGAAGCCTGTCCACAGGGTTGAGTCACTACGGCAGCGGCGTGATGGCGGCACACATTGAAGAAGGCACGCAGAACGCCGTCATTACCGCGAACTACGACGACCGGTTCTCCTGCGACGGTAGTGGCGACGAATTGGCCGGGCTCTTTCACTTGATCGGTGCGCGCGACCAGTCGCCAGGTTTTGCCGAATACGCTGAGGCGCTCAAGCTCGGCGACGCGCGCGTCAACGTACCAAGGTGCCGGAATAGTAGACGCTCGCGCCAGAGGAGCACGGTCATCGTAACTGGAAAGAATCTGCTCGACAGATGATGGCATGGTGGTGTGGTGGTTCGCAATATCGAGCTCAATATTAGCTGGAATTTGCGGATCCGAGAAGGCGCGAGCAGACGTCATCGGGCAGGCTCCGAAGAGAAGCCCGCCCGATTGAGTTTTAACGTTGAATCAACTACGAGTGGATTAACTGGCGTTGCGCAAGCGTGTCTGATCCGCGATAACGAGAGGCTCATCCACTAGATGCTCGCTGAGGAACCAGATCTGCAATTCATTGGCGCGAAGCACATCGCTGACCACTAGATCGTTGGTTCCAGCGTCGCCCAGTTTATCGGAACGTTCCGCCAGTTCGCGGCAGTGGCTGACGATGACCTGGTGCGCGTCCAGCAGACGGGAGATCTGCACCGGCACCTCTTCCCTACCCTTGGGCGGCCGCTCGATGCGGGTGGTTTCCGCGACATCGGCAGCCATGGCAATCGAAATTCCGCCAAGAAGTTGGATCCGTTCGGCGATGGTATCAACAATCTCGGCTTGCTCTTCGTGATGTTTGTCGAATAAGAGATGCAGCTGATAGAAAGTTGGTCCGGCGACTTGCCAATGCGACTTCTTGTAGAGATCGCGCAGCGTCATGGTGTCGGCTAACAACAAGTTGAGTTGTTCAGTCATTTCCAGGCGAACCGGCTCCTCTAAATCCAGAGGCAACATGTGCGAGACGGTTCCATATTTTTGAATTTCGGCAGCACGCTGATGAAAGCGGGGTTGGGCGCTGACATTTCCTCCTGCGCCGGTGGGACCTTTTGAGTTGGAATCCTTCTTTGCCATAGATACTTTCTCCTTGTTGCGCGATCACTGTCGCGCGATCACTCCAGAATTTTCAGATTTGGTCCAAAGACACTCGACGGCTCTTCGATGCAAAAAGCCGATTATTGGATGCGAGAAGCTTTTCACACCCCCCTCGTATGGGAGCACTTCGATCCACCCGCACACCGGCCCGGGACTGGTGGCAGATGAAGCGGAGACAGAAGTTTGACGATGTCGAACTCATTGACTATGATCAAAGTGCGGGGTGGAGCAGTCTGGTAGCTCGTTGGGCTCATAACCCAAAGGTCGGTGGTTCAAATCCACCCCCCGCAACCAACGCAATCATAGGGTTACGGGCAATTGGGCACTTGAATCGACTGTTCAAAACTGTCCAATAAGGGGAACTGCCACGCAGTTCCCCTTATTTATTGAATGGCCGGAACTCCACTCTGGTCTTAGAGATCGAGCATGATCCAGGTTGGGGCATGGTCGCTCGCGTTTTCCTGTCCACGCGCCCATCGGTCAACACCGCCGTCCACCAGCCGGTCCGACAAATTCGGTGAGAGCAGAAAGTGATCGAGTCGCATGCCCTTGTCCTTCTGCCATCGTTCAAATTTGTAATCCCAGAATGTCCAGAGCGGCCCGTCCGGATGTAGCTTCCGCATGGCATCGGTCCAGCCCTGACTCAGCAAACGCGCAAAGGCCTGTCGGCTCTCGGGTTGGATTAACGCGTTGCTATCGAGCGACCGAGTCGGATAGATGTCCTGCGGAGTTGGCACGACGTTGTAGTCACCGGCCAGCACTACGGGTGCGCCGCTCGCCATGAGTTCAGCGGCGTGGGCAATCAGGCGCTCAAACCAGGCCAACTTGTAATTGAATTTCGGTCCAGGCTGCGGATTCCCATTGGGGAGGTAGATGGAAGTGATCAGGACTCCTTGAACCGCCGCTTCGATGTAGCGAGCCTGGTGATCTTGCTGATTACGATTTTCGGAATGATGCCCCTCGGAATTTTCCGGCAAGCTGGTGCGAGTCAGCACGGGAACCTGGTTTCGCGCGAGAATGGCCACGCCGTTCCAGGAGCGCTCCCCTTGCCAGACTGCTTCGTAACCGAGAGACCGAAGGGCATTCACGGGAAAGGCTTGCTGCTCTGCCTTGAGCTCTTGGAGACTCACCACGTCCGGTTCAGCTTTCGCTAACCAAGCTAAGAGGTTGTCGAGCCGCTTATTGATGTTGTTAATGTTGAAGGTGGCGACTTTCAGCGGGTCCCTTCTGTGTTATCGGCAGCATCGTGCCCGCCCTTGCACAAAACGCAAAGACGGGGCACCCACTATTTTGGTGATGTCGGCGCGATCAAAAGCCCGGGCCACCCGCCATAGCTTCCTCCCCGTGTGCAGAACAAAGCCCGAGCGACAATCAAGCATTCATTCGTGTGACTAACCGACGCCAGTTTTGGCATGACCAATTCAGCGATGGTGGGAACTGAACTCCTTGTAGCTTCCCTCTGCATATCTGGGCCAGCTTTTTTGCGGCCGCTGCCACGGACTTGCCATCCTTTACCCGACAGCCTTCTTGAGCTTCATCAGTTGATCCCGTGAGCAGGAATTCAATCCAGTTTTCAAGCCGGTCCTTGGCAAATACGAACACTACTCTGTCGAAGTCATTATCTGCAATTCCATTTTGTCTTGCCTCTTCGTGAAACTTCTGGCGCAACTGATTTCCATCATCCATATCATCGTCAAGATCAGCCCATACCATCAGAGTTGTATCAGCTCCCATTTCAATGCAGGTTTGCAACTCTCCAGGCATTTTGGCAATCAGATTACCCCGTCCTCCGCAATCTACCGCACGAATTATGTTGCTTCCCTTCCATGGCCGTATCCAGGCGGGATCAAGTTCCTTCAAGAGCGTGCGGATAAAGATCGGGTCAATACTGCGCCCCCCCACGCCTTCGTGAAGACACACGATTTGCGTACGGCTAGCCACGAACCCATCCCCTTGCAATTGCTTCGCCAGCGGTGAGCCCCAAGGGGACACTTAGCGGTCCAATACGCGTAGGCGACGTGTGGTTGTCCCGCCACAAGTACCGTCCAAAATTTTCGTCCGCATTGTTCAGAATTTCAGGGTGATGAGAAATGACGATGGCCTGATGATTTTCATCAAGCAATTCCCTAATAGACAATACCCAGGGCTGAAGTTCGGGCAGACCCACGTAATTATCGGGCTCATCAAGCAAGACTGTTTGCGCCGCCTCCGAGGCCAGGGCGGCACGCACCATATAGAGAGCAACGAGCGTCTTTTCGCCGTCCGAAAGCGTGTCAAAAAACAGAACTCCAGATTTAGGCCCATTTGAGCCCTCAAACCGCAACTGCAACGCTTTGGCGTTCGAGCCCACGTCTTCCAAGCGGAAAGACTTGAAATCAGGCCAAACTTCCCGGAGAGAATCGCGCAGGCTGTCGGTCCACTCTTGATTTAGAGAAAGCGAGCGATACCATGAAACAAGATTGCTCAGATAACGGCTAGGTTGTTTTGATTCGCCCTTGCTCTCCTTTTCCATGCTACGTGGGTCGGGACGCAGAATCAGGAGTTTTGAGAGTGCATCCTGGAGGGTTGTGATCTCGCGCCTGTCTCCCGCTGGCTGGATAGATGCCAAGGCGGCCTGTCGCCAATCGAGTGGAAAACCTGTTTGCGTGTCACCAGTTTTCGAAAAGCGCACCCCTTTTAGATCTCGCTCAAAGAGGCTCCGTCCATCACATGACGCCCGCTCTCGCACGATTCTGGGTTTTTCATAATGGGCGACTTGCTCAATGTGAAGAAGATATTCGAAGGAATGCCCTTCGGAAGTAATACCCAGCTCGAATTCCTGGATTGTACTGTCCAACCAGTTCGTAAACTCAAGGGTTGGAATATTCGACTCGCCTTCGATGCCAAGGTAGGCAACTCCAGTGGCGAGATTGCGGATCAGTTCAAGCGCGTCAAAAACAGAACTCTTGCCGGCTCCGTTTGGACCGCACAGCACCCCAAAGGAGTCAAACTGCGTATCAAAGGCAACTAGGCACCGAAAGTTATTAGCGTAAAGCCTTGTTATCATGGAATGATTCTAAATGCCTTTGATCCCAAGTCAATGGCGGCGAAATCGCTACAATTTAAGAGGCGAACAACAACCGAATAGAAAAATACCGGGACAGACAGGACGTACCCAGTTGCACAAAACCTACGAATAGATCCCAGGCGCCTCGTGTCCAAGCTTCTGCACGTACTCAACGTATGACCCGGGATAGACAGTGGGATGGCGGTCCGTGCCGCTCTCGCCGCCTAGTTCCAGCACACGTGAGCCGAGTCCGCGAAGGAACATGCGGTCATGCGATACGAAGATCATGGTGCCTTCAAAATCTTTCAGGGCGTCCACCAGCATTTCCTTGGTCGCAAGATCGAGGTGATTGGTAGGTTCGTCGAGCACCAGAAAGTTCGGCGGGTTATAGAGCATGCGCGCTATGGCCAGCCGCGACTTTTCTCCGCCAGAGAGTGCGCGGATTTTCTTGTCCACGTCGTCGCCGGAGAATTGGAATGCTCCCGCCAGATTCCGCAACGAGCCGATATTGTCCTGGGGAAAATCCTGTTGCAGCTGTTCGGTCACGGTGAGATCGGAATTGAGGACATCCAGGGATTGTTGCGCGAAGTAGCCCATGTTCAGGCTGGCGCCGAGCCGCACGCTTCCGGCATCTGGAGCGCTCGCTCCGGCAATCATTTTAAGAAGCGTAGTCTTACCCGCGCCGTTTCTTCCCATGACGGCCCAGCGTTCTCCGCGGCGGATGGTGAGATTGAATCCTTCGTAAATCACACGCGGGCCGTAACTCTTGTGCAGATTCTCCAGGACGGCCACCTGTTCGCCGGATCGTGGCGGAACACGAAAGTCGAATTTTACAACCTGCCGTTTTTGGGCAACTCGATCTTCTCGATCTTGGCCAGGGCCTTAATCCGGCTCTGCACCTGGGCCGCTTTGGCGGCGTGCGTCCTGAAACGATCGATGAAGCGCTGCTCTTTGGCAAGCATGGACTGCTGCCGGGCAAAGGCTGCCTGCTGGTTGCTCTCTCGGATCGCGCGCTCGCGCTCGTAGAAGTCGTAGTTGCCGGAGTAGGTGATGATTTCGCCGCCATCAATCTCTGCAATCTTTGAGACCAGGCGGTTCATGAACTCGCGATCGTGCGAGGTCATCAGCAGCGCGCCGGGAAATGACTTGAGAAACTGTTCGAGCCAGATAATAGATTCGATGTCGAGATGGTTCGTTGGCTCGTCCATCAGCAATACATCCGGCATTCCGAGCAGGACCCGCGCCAGCGCAACCCGCATCTTCCATCCGCCGGAGAGAGCGCCCACGTCGCCGTCAATCTGATCGTCTTTGAACCCCAAACCGTGGAGCACTTCACGGGCTTGCGATTCGAGCGCGTATCCGCCTAAATGCTCGTACTCCTCCTGAACGTGGCCGAAGCGATCGAGGATGCGGTCCATGTCATCCGCCTTGTCGGGGTCGGACATTTCCCGCTGCAAGGCTTCGAGTTCGTGGTGCAGATCGCCGACGCGTCCGCTGCCTGCGATTGCTTCATCCAGGACGGAGCGGCCCTGCATTTCCTCGACGTCCTGGCGAAAGTAGCCGATCGTCAACTTCTTTGGGACTGAGACCGCGCCCTCGTCGGGAGTTTCCTCGCCGACCACCATCCGGAATAGCGTTGTCTTGCCCGAGCCGTTGGGACCGACCAGTCCAACTTTTTCGCCGGGATTCAACTGAAAGGAAGCGTCTACGAAGAGCAACTGCTTGCCATACTGCTTATTGATGTTTGAGAAAGAGATCATTTTGAAGGAGGAACTCGCGGCACGCTCGTGCGAACAGCCTAGGCTTGGAGCTAGAGTCTCCGCGACAGGCTCGATAGACTAGTTCTTCGCGGGCGAGTCGCAAGACATGAGAGTCCCGGTTGACCAAAGTTCGACCTTTCCAAAAAGACGATCGCCAAGCCATTTGCCGCTTGGACTCATCTTGAAACCTTGCGCCGGATGTATTTGCCAACGGCATTTCACGGCGCCATCCGCCGTGTAAAGTGCTGACACCTTGAACTCATGTACGAAGAGTTGATTGTGCTCACGATCAGCACCCACCCAGTAAGTTGGGACGCTTGTTGCTTTACGTCCTTGAAGAGAGGGCAGATCGTACTTGAGGAGTCCACTTTGAGACGGAATGTATGCAAAAGTCGAAGTGCCGCTCGACAGGACTGCCAGATTAGGCGTTTGGTCCAGCTTCGCCTGATCAAGCAGGGACGCTGTGCCAACCGTGCTCCAGTCGCTAACCTTCAGACCAAAAATCTTATTCCGATTGATTACCCAGAGTGTTGTTTGGTCCGGGCTCAGCGCCATGTCGTATCCATCGTCAAGATTGGCGACTGCCTTCGGTGAAGCGCCGCTAAGATCTAGTACCTTTCCATTGTCTTGATTGACATATGCCAACCAACTCCCGTCAGGCGCGATTAGCAACTTTTGAATGTCGTAGTTGAACCGGCCCTTCTCGACTTCAATCTCGCTGACCTTCTTTCCGTTTTGGGGATCGATAAAGCGGATCACTCCGCCTTTCGTGACCACAATGATCCGTTTCCCTGAAGGATCGTCGTAGGCCTCCCAAATAGGGCCTGCAATGGGTTTGATTTCAGACACTCGCTTGCCAGTCTCAATGTCGCGGGTCTCAAGGCGGCCAGACTTCCACTCCATGAAAAGTGCGGCCTCGTTCGCGCTGAAATCGAACGCCTCTAATTGAAAATCATCAGGAGCCTCGCGAACTGTGAAGGTGTTTCCGGGACCAAGCGTAGTTGCGTTGAACTGCTTGTCGTCCTTCACGATCTTTGCGGGATCGGGAAACGGCGGCAACGTTGACTGGGCGTGGCCTGCCACGGAAAGCACGAGAACAAGAAGAGAAGAGGCGACAAAGCGCATAGTACAACCATCTTACCGCCTCTTCCAGTGTAGCCCGGCCAGAAAATTGCCGGGCAACGCTTGGCACATTGGGAACCAGTAAAACAAAAATCAGGGGTCGCAAAATCCACACTTGACATTGCCCGATAATCCACTACCATATGGTTGTGGATAAATTGGGTACAACGTTTGCCGCTTTGTCGGATCCAACCCGGCGGGCAATGATCGAACGACTCTCCCATGGGCCTGCCTCCGTGCATGGATTGACGGAACCGTTTGCACTCTCGCAGCAGATGATTTCAAAACACATCGCCTACCTGGTGCGGGCGCGGATTGTGATCAAGACAAGGCGTGGACGAGAGAGTGTGTGCACGCTGAGGCCAGAAGCGATTAAAACAGTCCGCGACTGGGCGTTTAACTATCGCCGATTCTGGGAAGAGCGCTTCGACAAACTGGATGCAGTTGTAAATCAAATGAAGAAAGAGGAGGCCAGAGATGACAAAAAGCACGGTGAACGAGACAGAGCGGATGGTTATCACAAGAATTTTTGATGCCCCGCGCGCATTGGTTTGGAAGGCGTGGACAGACCCGAAGTATGTGATGCAGTGGTGGGGGCCGAAGGGTTTTACGTCGCCGGTTTGCAAGATGGATTTTCGCGTGGGAGGAAAATTTCTCTGGTGCATGAGAACGCCGGATGGACAGGAGGGCTGGAATGCTGGTGAATACCACGAGATTGTTCTGCACGAGAAGATCGTTTACTCCATGTACTTTTCCGACTCGAAGGGAAACAAGGTTGAGCCCGCGGACTATGGAGTAGAAGATGAGGCCATAGACGATGCGCACGACGTGGTTATTTTTGAGGACTTTGGAAACGGCCAGACGAAACTCACCTTCATTGGAAATGAACCCATGGAGAGCGCGAAAAATAGCGGTCAATTAGAGGGCTGGAATGAGCAACTCGATAAAGTTGCCGCAGTTGTTGCGGGGCTGACACAGGCGAAGTAAGAAGCTGAAGCTTTGATTGCGAAACTCAATCGTGGAGAAAGAAAATGAAAAAAATACCGTTTCTCGCTATCGTCCTGCTGGCATTCGCATTTCCTGCCCATGCCCAGGACGCGATGAAGAAAGATGCAGCCGTCAAACCTGCCGACCCCGAATTGAAGGTCGTGCTGGATTCCTGGAACGAGGTTGGCCGCAAACTCATCGCCATGGCCGAGGATTTTCCTGAGGACAAATACGACTTCAAGCCCACGCCGGCGCAACGCAGCTTCGCAGAGCAGTTGCTGCACGCGGCAGGATCGAACTATTTCTTCACCAATCCCGTCATAGGGAAGGAGCCTCAGGCAGCAGAAGATCCCAAGCGCGACCAATACAAGTCCAAGGCCGACATCGTTGCGTTCGTCAAGAAATCCTTCGCCGATGGCGCAGCCGCCATCCAGTCGAAAGGCGACAAAGGCCTGACGACGGAGGTTGTTTATTTCCCTGACCAGAAAGCGCGTGTTCTCGACATAGCATACGGCCTCATCGAGCATAGCGGTGAACACTACGGCCAGCTCGTCGTGTACTACCGCCTCGCAGGTCTTGTGCCGCCGGAGTCGCGGCCCAAGAAGTAAAGCTCAAGAGACCAGGTACCGCGTCCTTATCGGCGGGTGGCCCGGCTTTCAAACTGCAGAAGCCACCACAGATGCGGGTGCTCCGTCCTTCGCGTACTTTTCGAAGAGCCTGCCCTGAGCGAAGTCGAAGGGGCGGGTACGACGACGGCATACACAACGGGCGGTATAGAACGGACAAGAGTTGCGCCGGCAGCATCGCCGCCCACTTGCAAAAAACGCAAGGAGGGGGCACCTCCGGGGCCTTATTCCGTCGACGAGACCGGCGGAGTTCCACTATCGATGAAGGTGTAGAACACAGCAAGACGGCCGTCGCGTTCCTCCACAACGTCCGTACCGGTATAGCGGAACGGTTGGCCAGGAAGTCCGCTGCCCCAGCGGCACATCCCGACAGTGTGCATCGTGTGGATATCGCCAACCACCTTGTAGCGATACTCCGGGATGCGTTTGCGAATTTCCGACGCTGCCGCATTGATCGCCGCGATGCCGACCAGGCGGCCACCCGGGTGTATCCATACGCAATCTTCCGTATAAGCCTTGCGCATCATGGCTTCGCGTTTCACTGGATCCAGCTCGATGAAGATCTGATCGAAGTTGTGGTGCATCAGTTCCGCAACTGTCATATTCGCTCCCTTGTTTTTCTTTTGCCAGTGTAACGATCCTTCCGTTGACTTTCCCAGCCATTCTTCCTCCTGGCATTTCTCTCAAAATACATAGAAGGAACAGAGAATGGCTTGTACGAAACGGCTATCATAGTATGAAAATGCTATGGGCGAGAGCCGCGATAGGAGGACGACAGATGCGGGTTTCTGGGGGACCGGACACATTTGAGTTTCGTTCTCCGCACGGTATGAAGGCGGCGCACAGCAGACTTCGAACCTTCGCTGGCATAGCGGTTCGTCACCTGCAGCATTTCAACCACCCAGGCCGCGCCTGGCACGATCTGTCGGGTCCGCAAAACACTCTCACAGTTGTGCTCGCGGAGATAGGCGGCAGATGTGAGGCCCGCACAAATCTGCGTCGTCCCGCTGCCCTGGAACGTCAACGGCCGAATCACATCAGTTTTGTCCCGGCAGAGATGAGGGTCTGGGGCTATACGGACAACATGGAGTCTGTACGCGAACTTCGCCTGAGCTTCGACAGGGAATCTCTGGGAGATTGGTTTGGCACGGATCTGGACCCGGGCAAAGCAGGAAGTCCTGAGCTGATGTTTCATGACAAGAGAGCGGTCGAGTGCGCGCGACTCCTTGCTGCCGAATGTGACGCATCGGACCCGAGTTCAGAATTGTACGGAGAAGGACTCACGAGCGCCCTCCTGAGCGCCTGCTTCCAGGGGCGCCCCCAAAAAGAGAACTCAGGACTATCGGTCTCACAACTCCGTCTCGTCCTCGACTTCATCCACGAGCATCTCGATTTATCGGTTTCTGTTTTCCAGCTTGCTCGTCTGGTCGACCTGTCACCCTCGCAATTTGCGAGGATGTTCAAGGCGTCTACAGGAGTATCCCCGCATCGCTATCAACTGAACACCCGGATAGGCAAAGCGCAGGAGCTGCTGCTGATGAAAGGAGAGAGCCTTTCCATGGTGGCTGTGGCAACAGGTTTTGCAGATCAGAGCCACTTCACGCGGACGTTCAAGAGGGTCACTGGGGCTACACCACACGAGTGGCATCAGAATCGCATTCCCTAAGAGGATGCGATATGAAACTCATGCACTCCTGGAAAGGTCGCGGTAAGTCACCGAGAGATATAATTCGCGCGTGCGACAACCTATGCGGCATGTAATGGCGCTTCGCGTTTCCAAAGCGGTTCTCGTTTTTGCAATCGCGCTTTTCTACACGATTCTGGTTCTAAACAACATCACGGATTACGGCTCCAACTATGAGTTTGTCCGCCACGTCCTGATGATGGACTCAACCTTTCCGGGGAACCACCTCATGTGGCGCGCCTTCAGTTCGCCGCTGGTACATACGGTCTTCTACATCGGCATCATCGCCTGGGAATCAGTCACTATGGTTCTGTGCTGGTGGGCTGGGGTTCGGTTGCTGAAATCGTATCGCGGGGACAGGGAGCAATTCGACGCTGCGCTGAACGTCGCCGTGATTGCGCTGACGACGAGCCTGCTGATGTGGTTGGTGGCATTCCTCGACGTCGGGGGCGAATGGTTTCTAATGTGGCAGTCGAGAATTTGGAATGGGCAGGAAGAGGCATTCCGAATGTTTGTCGTTGTCGGTGTGGTGTTCTTGATTGTGGTGCAACGCGAGCCGGCTGCCGATTAGTGAGCGAAGCTGAAGTAACGGGGAAACCGGGGAAAGTTGGAACGTTTTCAAAGTTTGAGAAGCTTCTCCAGAATATTTGGGGGGGTGGCTTGATAGAGGAGGATGAATGGCGCAGGTATGGTTAGTCACCGGCAGCTCTCGTGGTCTGGGTCGTGCAATTGTTGAAGCGGGCCTCACTGCAGGCAATAAAGTGTTGGCGACAGCGCGGGACATTAAGTCCCTGGCCGATCTGTCGGAACGATATGGAGATCAGGTCAAGCTCTTCGCAATGGATGTGACCGACGAAGCAGCAGCAGCAAACGCGGTGATGGCGGCGGTCGATGTATTTGGCTCGCTGGATGTGGTCATTAACAATGCGGGATATGGCAATCTTTCTTCCGTCGAAGACACGCCTCTATCGGAATTCCGGGCACAGATCGAAACGAACCTCTTTGGAACGATTATTGTGACGAAGGCAGCTCTCAGGTATTTTCGCGAAAAGAAAGCAGGCCACTTCATTCAGTTTTCATCAGTGGGCGGAAGGATTGGACCGCCGGGACGCGGGCCTTATTCGGCGGCGAAGTGGGGTGTCGAAGGCTTCTCCGAGGTGCTTTCGCGCGAAGTGGCACCACTCGGCATCAAGGTCACCATCGTTGAACCCGGTGGCTTTCGCACAGACTTCGCAGGCAGTTCCACCGAGCTTCGTGAAGGTCACCCTGAATACGATTCGACGGTCGGAGCTACCGCAAGATTTCAGCGGAACTACAACGGCAAGCAGCCTGGTGACCCCAAAAAGGCAGCTCAGGCGATCGTCCAGTTGACGCAAGAACGGAACCCGCCGTTGCGACTCTTGCTGGGCAGCGATGCGTACGCCGCCGCTGAGAAGAATGACCTTGCGCGATTAGAGGAAGCACGACTTTGGAAGAAACTCAGCGTCTCCACCGACTTTGAAACGAAGTGAAAGATGGGCCACCCGCCCATCCGCCCGATTCCCCGTAGGGTTTATCATTGCCCGCCCAGTTTTGCTAGAATTGCGCTTCCCCCAGGGCGTCTCTCGGTAAGGAAGGCACATGACATCCGAAAAGCTCTACGAAATACTCGCGTTCTTGGATACCCTTGAACGCAGGCTGAGCCTCCAAACGAACTTGGAGGCGGTAAAAACCGCGATGGACAACCTTGTTAGCTCCCCAGCGAACCCTCCATATCAAACCCAGTTAGCAAATGCTTTGAAAGCGCTGACGGAGGCGACTGAACAGCTTCGCGGGACTATCACGCCCTCTCAGCAATCAGCACTTGATGCTATGGGCGGATCGAAGTTCTTCGATCCCGGTATGGCGGAGGAAATAGAAGGAAATATCCAGCTGAATGCGATGACGCCTACCGTGGCTAGAGACTCGATACAAGAGTTTACTAACGAACGAGCGAAGTTCCTAACTACCTTTCGAAAGGCTAAGGATAGCCTCAGTGCACTCGGAATTAACGCCGAGTCGCTTCCTCCCGGCGGCGCGGATTTGGCGTTCTCAATTCCGAGAGACATTTTCAACAACGAGCTTGAGAGATTCGTAAAGGAACTCGGCTTCATCAGCCGATTGATGAAGGATTACAGCGAAGCAGCAACGGGGGAGATCGACAATGTAAAGCTAGAACAACTATCGTCGTCGATCCCGACCATCGCTCTGGCGGCGAAAACATCGGTTATAAACTTGGTTGCTACTGCTGTCGACAAATTCCTGGGTGCGTGGAAGAAGGTCGAAGAGATTCGGCTATTAAGAGCTAAAGTCGCCGAAATTGGCGTCAGCAAGACAGCTCTGGAGGAGATGGACGATCAGATCACTACCACGGTTGAAGAAGTTGTCGAGGAGACGACACAGTTGGTTCTTTCTACTTATCCGGGGAACGACCAAGGAAGGGAAAACGAATTGCGTAACGCGGTTCGTGAGGATACCAGACGGCTGTTCGGCCAAATAGAGCGCGGCCTTACCGTGGAGTTTCGCGCAGAGGCGGATAGCAAGGGGGATGAAGACAGCGAAGAACACAAAACCCTCGTTCGGATTGGTGAGTTGGGCCGAACAATGACGTTTCCGCACCGTTCACGCAACCCTTTACTGCTGCAGGAGCCTGCTCTTATTGAAGGCAAAGTTGAATCCTTCAAACACACGAGGAAAACAACCACCACGACCCGGAAGACGACTAAGAAGGAGAAAACGGGCACAGCGGAACAGACTTGATACGTTGAACTAATTGTGCGGAATGGAAAGAAGCACGCCAATTGGGGGGGCGGCCCACGTTGGGGGGGCCCAGGCCTTGATCTTACCAGCAGCACAGCGGGTGCCGCTCTTGCGTACTTTGCAAAGACGGGAGTCGGGAATCCTTGTATCGCTTCGCCATCGAGTCAGATAGCGCGGGCAGCATAGCCGCCCACCCCTTCGGCAAGCTCGGGCAGGCTTGCAAACAACGCAAGGATGGGCACCCTCCGTGGGAATGGTGCAATGCAAAGATGGCCACCCGCCCTTTACATCGGTAAGTGCTTGCCTTTTAATAATGGAATTATTTCATCAGCTTGCTTTTTTTCGCTCTAAGCTGCAAGCCCATATCTTATTGCCGCTTCAAGCGTATCGATGTTTATATCCTTTAGAGCTTTAAACCGAATGCAATATCCGGTCACGCTCGCCTTGCCTAGTTTGTTTCCATACGTTTTGGCTAGGTACTTCTTATCTTTGAGACCAAGAATATAGACAGAGATTCCAGTTTTGTTTCCGCTCACACCAATTTGAAAGAACTCTCTACTTTTTCCATTGGCATATTTTATTGTGTGAAATCCATATCCAATCGTAGGGTTGGAAACAGTCTGATTTTTGCTGTCTTTCCCATCGAAGAACCATAATTTGCATTCTGGTGACACTTGAAGTGTGAGCCGATGCAACTCGCGCATGTCACTGCGTTTTGACTCCGGCTGGCTGGTAATATACTCCTCGATTTGTTCTTGTACGTTCATATGTTCTGTTCCCAGGCTGCGCGCATGAGATTATACGACGTTTAATCCTTCTCCCCGCTGCAAGGGCCGTCTATCGGCGTTCCTCCGCGTTCATCGGGAGCACCGACTGGATTTGCGCTGGTAGGATTACGAGATGCGAAAAGGGTTTACGAGAAAGCCACGAGCCGACGAGCCCGGGACGCCGGTCAAGAACTACATCACGCCGAGCGGCCTCGAGCGCCTGAAAGATGAGCACCGATTTCTGCTCACCAGGGAACGCCCGGCGGTGACGGAGGTGGTGGCGTGGGCTGCGGGCAACGGCGATCGCAGTGAAAACGCCGACTATCAGTACGGCAAGCGGCGGCTGCGGCAGATCGATGGGCGGATTCGCTTTCTCACCAAGCGAATCGAAGCCGCGGAAGTCGTGGACCCGGAAGCTAAGAGAACAGGTCAGGCGGCGGCGAGGGCATTCTTCGGAGCGACCGTACGCTATGCCAACGCCGCGGGAGTGGAGCGGGTGGTGAGCATCGTGGGCACCGACGAGATTGATCTCGACCGGAACCATATCAGTTGGGTGTCACCTCTGGGGCGCGCGTTGATGAAGTCGGCAGCGGGTGACAGCGTAGTCCTTCAATTGCCGGGCGGCACAGAATACCTGACCGTGCTGGAAGTGTGTTACCAGCGCATTTCTGTGGAACCGTTCCGTGAACCACCTGGATCCGAGGCCTCGGCAAAGAGACTCCCTCGCCGACGCTAATCCACCTGATGAAGAAACAGCGGCCTTCTTTTCGATGACGTTTTTCATGATCATCTACGCCATTTACAGGACCACTTCGCCGGGTGTGGTTGTGTTTCCTATCGTGTTCTGTCTGACATTTGTTGCCGCTGTGGATGAGCAGCCCGTCCTCTTGATCCAGCCGGGGTCACTATCTTCCCTTTCTCATATCAGGGAATCTACGGGCGGTAACTTTGTAAGTGATATTTTCTTCCATGTCAGAACCGTTTAGGCTGTAAAAAGCACATCGTTCACTCCGGTTACAGAGTTCCGCACGCGCGTTCGAACCTAGGAGAATGTCTATGGCTGGCACAGCAGAAATCTTGACGCCCCTATCATCCGAGGAGCTGCGCACGATGCATGCCTATTGGCGCGCTTGTAACTATTTGTCGGCGGGCATGATCTATCTTCGCGCGAACCCACTCCTCCGCGAACCATTGAAGCCGGAGCACATCAAGAATCGGCTTCTCGGTCATTGGGGATCAGATCCCGGCCAATCTCTCGTTTGGGTTCACCTGAACCGTCTCATCAAGAAATTCGATTTAAATGTTATGTATATCTCGGGACCCGGTCACGGCGCGCCAGCTACCCTCGCCAACTGCTATCTCGAGGGCTATTACTCTGAGATTTATCCCGACAAGAGCCGTGACGAAGCTGGATTGCTGAAATTCTTCCGGCAGTTTTCCTTTCCTGGTGGAATCGGCTCGCACTGCACTCCGGAGACGCCGGGCTCGATTCACGAAGGCGGCGAACTGGGCTACTCCATCTCGCACGCCTACGGAGCAGCGTTCGATAATCCTGATCTCATCGTTACAGTCGTGGTCGGTGATGGCGAGGCGGAAACTGGTCCGCTGGCGACCTCATGGCACTCCAACAAGTTTCTTAATCCCGTTCGCGACGGAGCCGTCTTGCCGGTGCTGCATCTCAATGGCTACAAGATCGCCAACCCAACGATTCTCGCGCGCATACCGCATGAAGAATTGGAAGCGCTATTGACCGGATACGGCCACAAGCCATACTTTGTCGAAGGCAACGACCCCTCTGTGATGCATCAGAAGATGGCTTCAACTTTGGAACAATGCATCGTTGAGATTCGGGAGATCCAGCAGCACGCCCGTTCGACAGGGGATACTACGCGTCCGCGTTGGCCGATGATCGTGCTTCGTTCCCCGAAAGGATGGACCGGCCCAAAAGAAGTGGACGGCCACAAGGTAGAGGATTTTTGGCGCGCACACCAGGTCCCGGTGCTCGACCCCGCTACGAATAAGAAGAGTCTCAAAATTGTCGAAGACTGGATGCGCAGCTACAAGCCTGAAGAATTGTTCGACTCGAACGGGACCCTCATACCCGAACTACAGGAACTCGCGCCTTCCGGCACGCGCCGCATTTCAGCCAACCCGCACGCAAATGGCGGTTTGCTACGCAAGGAACTGGATATGCCGGACTTTCGCGACTATGCCGTCAAACTGAAGGCGCCCGGCAGCACCTATGCTCCCCCGACGGACGTGCTCGCACACTTTCTTGCGGAAGTAATGCGCCGCAATATGAGATCCTTCCGTGTCTTCGGCCCCGATGAAACCGCCTCGAACCGGCTCACGGCGATCTATGCGGCTTCGAAAAAGACATGGCTCGCGGAGTACAAGCCGGAGGATGCCGATGGCGGCGAACTCGACGTCTCTGGCCGCGTCATGGAGATGCTCAGCGAGCACACCCTCGAGGGCTGGTTCGAAGGCTACGTTCTTACCGGCCGCCACGGCTTCTTCTCCACTTACGAAGCCTTCGTACACGTCATCGATTCGATGTTCAACCAGCACGCCAAGTGGCTGGAGAAGTCGAAGAAGGAGATTAACTGGCGCGCGCCGGTGCCATCGATCAACATCCTCATCACATCTCTGGTATGGCGCCAGGATCACAACGGTTTTACCCATCAAGATCCGGGATTTCTTGACGTGGTCACCAACAAAAGCCGCGATATCGTCCGCATCTATCTACCTCCGGACGCGAACTGTCTGCTCAGTGTCGCCGATCACTGCCTGCGCTCGCGCGATTACGTCAACGTGATTGTCGCGGATAAGCAGGGACATCTTCAGTACCTCACGATGGAAGACGCCGTGACCCACTGCACCAAGGGCATCGGCATCTGGGACTGGGCTTCGACCGACGATGGCGCCGAGCCCGATGTGGTTCTGGCTTGCGCGGGCGACATCGCGACCATGGAATCGCTTGCGGCAGTCGAAATTCTCCGAAAGCATTTCCCCGACTTGAAGATCCGTTTCGTAAACGTTGTTGATCTCTTCCGTCTCATGCCGGAAACCGAACATCCTCACGGACTCTCAGACCGCGACTTCGATTCCCTCTTCACTGCCGACAAGCCTGTTATCTTTAACTTCCATTCTTATGCCGCGCTTATCCACAAGCTCACGTATCGCCGCACCAATCATGACAACTTCCACGTGCGCGGATACAAAGAAAAGGGCAATATCAACACACCCCTCGAACTCGCCATTCTGAATCAGGTCGATCGCTTTGATCTGGCCACCGATGTCATCGACCGGGTTCCGCGGCTACGATCCACCGGAGCCCACGTTAAAGAATGGCTTAAAGACCAGATCATCGACAGCATCAATTACGCTCACGCCGAAGGCATCGATAAAGAAGAGATACGCAACTGGAAGTGGCCGGGGTAAGCATGGACGAAGAACGGTCCCGAAAAGACGAGCTGATTCTCGCACTGAATAGTGGCTCTTCGTCACTGAAGTTCGGAATGTACTACCGTGGCGCAATCGACGAAGAGCCGCTGCTGACTGGAGCCGCGGAGGGTATCGGTCATAAGAGCGGCAAGTTACACATCCGTTCCTCCGATGGGAAGATGCTGCTCGCACGCGAGACCATTCAAGAGTCGCAAAGGATGGCCCTGGCTGCTCTCGTTGAAGCAGTCAAGGAGCATATCCCTGCGACACCCGTGGCTGTAGGCCATCGTATCGTGCACGGAGGGCCCAAGCTTGTAACGCACCAACGCATCACGCCACAGGTCTTGGACAAACTTCGCTCCGCCACACATTTCGCGCCGCTGCACATCCCGCAGTCGCTGGCGCTTATCGATTCGGCGCAATCGATCTTCCCGTCGGCGACACATTTCGCTTGCTTCGATGATGCCTTTCACGTGACCCTCCCGGAACTGGCATCGCATCTACCCCTTCCCCAGCGCTACTTTGACGCAGGGATCCGGCGCTACGGTTTCCATGGTCTCTCGTATGAGTCGCTCGTTCATCACTTCGGCAAGGAACTCCCCGAACGAGCCATCTTCGCGCATCTCGGCAACGGAGCCAGCCTGTGCGCCCTGCGCAACGGAATGTCGATCGACACTACCATGGGCCTCACTCCCACCGGTGGTATCCCCATGGGCACGCGCTCCGGTGATCTCGATCCTGGCGTCTTCCTCTATCTCCTCCGTAATGAGAAGTTCAGTGCTGATGAGCTAGAAGATCTCCTCAACCATAAAAGCGGCCTCTTCGCTCTCTCTTCAGGCGAGAGTGATATGCGCGTGCTGGAAGAACGTGCCCGCTCCGACGATCCGCATTCTGCGCTCGCACTGAATGTCTTTGCTCTTTCCGTACGCAAAGTAATTGGCGCATACATCGCTCTTCTTGGCGGTGTCGACCTTCTTGTATTTACCGGTGGCATCGGAGAACACAGCGAGCGCATACGGTCCGCAGCTACAAAGGGCCTCGAGTTTCTCGGCCTCACTGCGGGGAAGATCCGGGTTGTTGGCACACAGGAAGAACAACAGATCGCACGCTGCTGTCGCAAGATGATGAGGTAACCTTAAGGCCCGGCGACTTGCTGAACCGATCACCAAAGTATGAGAGGACACTCCAGCCATTCCTTGCGCGTGATCGCGCTGGACGAAGGCAGGCCGGATGGAGCGAAAATCATCCGAGGGGAACAAGGACTTCGCAGATTAAGGAGACGCTCACGCGTACCTGTTGGAGGGTGCGTTGCTGCATCAATCGGATTCCATCCGATCCGGGCGCCGATTTGTTACTGTGAACCTGACTGGCGACAGCGGCCATAACTCGGGACAGGGATGTCGAATCGGCTCTCGACTCTTGATGCAGTCTTTTCGACCGTGTCAAACAGGACCGAATTAATTCCTAAGCGAGCTGCCGCCTCGACGTTTTCGGCGCGATCATCCAGGTACAAGATGTCTTGCGGGGCCGCTTTGAGTAGTTCGAGACAATTTCGATAGATCGCCAGCTCCGGCTTTATGGACCCGTAGTCGCAGGAATAAATCAGGTATTCAAATGTAGAGAGCGTCGGAAAGGACTTGGTCACATGGCGACTGAGTTCGAGCGGCATGTTTGAGAGAAGGATTAAGGGGAAGCCTTCCTGGTGCAACAGCTTTGCCCATTGCACAGCGCCTTGATTTGGTCGAGTGATACTTTCGCTATCGAGCTTGATTAGCGTTGCTATCTGATCTCTGCTCAAACCCAGTTCTTGCTGGCCAACAATCGCTGTCCAGTAGGCAGGTCCATCGACATCACCCCGGTCGTAGGGCGGCCGTAGCTTCCAGTAAAGTTCCGAGAATCGCTCATGAGGAATGCCGCACACGAGCGCCATACCCTTCATATCCTCCAGGGTTTGCTCGAGGCAAAGAACGTTTCCGTAGTCGAAGACGACGGCCCGAACCGAACGCTTTTGCGAAAGACCTTGTGTGGCACTACGTTTGGCAGTATCATGCATAAATCGGATAATACACGTATATACGTGCATATCCAAGTGTATTCGTGCAAAATGGACAGCATGAAACCAGAAGCGGAAGCAGGCCAAATCGCCCTAAAGGAAGAGCGCCACCAGTACATCCTGGAGCTGCTTGGCAGTGAGGGCCGAGTCCTCGCCGCGGACCTTAGCAGTCGATACAGGGTCTCTGAAGACACCATTCGTCGAGATCTGCGCGAATTGGCGAGTTCGGGAAAGATCCAACGGGTACACGGCGGCGCCCTGCCTCGCCGTGCCGAGGCCGTTCCTTTCGTGTCTCGCCAACAAATCGACATGGAGAGCAAGATCGGAATTGCTCGAGCGGCGGCTGACATGATCCGCGACGGTCAGGTGGTGCTGATTGA
>Ga0207023_10129_pt1 | contig 22911 bp, 11 predicted proteins | sample Alteio_BWMinCont_47_FD_153464 | JGI IMG/M metagenome (GOLD analysis project Ga0207023, IMG submission 153464) | Enriched cells from forest soil in Barre Woods Harvard Forest LTER site, Petersham, Massachusetts, United States -... | ecosystem: Environmental > Terrestrial > Soil > Temperate forest >... | reverse complement strand
ACCGCACAATCTATAGGCCTGGTCGCCGTAATCATTTACCATTTGTATGCTTGATACCGCGTTAGCAGGTAAATTCTGTGTAGCGGTTTTGATATCACCCCCAAAGAAATCTTTACCATTTACTCTTACCTTGCTTACCGTTTTACCTTGAAAGGTAACATTACCATCCTTATCTACATCAGCCCCCGGTAGTTTTTTAATTACGTCCTCAACCATTGCACCATCTCTTACCGGATAAGCGGCGGTATTAAATTCTACAGTATCTTCTTTAATTTTTACCGGGTTAACAGCGGTAATATTAACTGTGTTTAAGGTATTGGTAGAGAAATTAAGCACTATTGGTTTTAAATAAACAGGTGTAGTGGCATTATCCAACATAATACGGCGGCGAATAGGATCATAACCAATAGAGGTTACCACCAAACTTATCTGACTTGCTTTTACGGATGTGAAAACGAAAGCTCCATTTGCATCTGTTGTGGTTAACAAACTATCGGTGCCGGTTAACAGCTTAACAGTTGCGCCAATAACCGATAATTTGGTTGAATCGGTCACTGTACCTTTAATTAACCTGCCGGTTTGCGCATTGGCATTTGTTATGGCCACTAATAGTATAGCAAGTAGAAAGTATTTGATTTTCATGATACAAAAAAGTCTATTTGCTTTGGAGGGAAAAAATCAAATAGACAGGCACCGTTAAAACATAGACGGAACCCGCTTTATGTACCTTTAAAAGCTTTATATTTAAAAGCTGTAACGTTTTATAGATTAGTTTTTTGCTTCTATCGGCGAATGACAAGTCCTTATCGGTTTTAATTGCTGCAAGCCACAATCATTTGTACTATTGTCCGTATGATTATTCAAAAAACCAATAGCAGGTTTATCGCCATCATCATCCATGTGCTGGTATGGGGAGTATTCGGGTTAGCCATATTGTTTTATCAACCGTTAACGGGCGATATTGCTGTACCCTACCAATTGTGGATAAAGCAGGTAATAGCCTTGTGCCTGCTGGCGAGTGCATATTATGTGAATTCAGAGATATTAGTACCCCGGTTTTTGTTGAAAAACCGTACCGGTTATTATTTCTTTTTCGTCGTTCTCGCTATTGTCTCCTTTTTGCTTCTTAATAAGTATACCGATAATTGGCTCAACCTTCCGGGTTTAATGCAGGCCGCTTTCAGGCACCAAGGGCATCACAAACCCGATGACCATTCTCGTTTTGATCTTGTGGATTTTATTATCATCGCATTAGTATTAGGTATTGGGACCAGTATAACTGCAATACAAAAATGGCAGGCCGATAAGCAATCAAACTTACTTCTACAGCAGGAAAAAACATCATCTGAACTATCATTTTTAAAAGCGCAGATCAATCCGCATTTCTTTTTCAATACCCTTAATAATATTTATGCGCTCACGTATGTTGATGCGGAAACATCCCGAAAAGCTATTCATCAACTATCACGCATGATGCGTTACCTGCTTTATGATACTCAACAAGCACAAACTTTATTAAGCCAGGAGATAAATTTTATACAGGACTATATTAGCCTAATGCAATTGAGGCTTACAGATATGGTTAAAATACATTTTGAGCAACCCGAAAATTTAGTTGATTTACCTGTTGCTCCGATGATATTCTTGCCTTTTGTTGAAAATGCCTTTAAACATGGTACAAGTGTTAATGAAAAAAGCGATATACATATATCGATAATGCAGTTATACAATCATTTGGACCTGGAAGTTAAAAATACAATTATAAATAACCAGAGTGCCGCTACCGATGAGTATGGTGGCATCGGGCTTGAAAATACCCGGCGTAGGTTGGATATACTTTATCCCGGCCGGCATGAGCTAAAAATTACTACCTCAACAGAAACCAATGAATACAAAATTCATTTAAAACTGAACCTCATATGATATTAAATTGCATAGCTATTGATGACGAGCCGCTGGCCCTTGGTTTGGTTTGCACATTTATTGAACAAACGCCATTTTTAAACCTGGTCGGAAAATATTCAAGTGCCATTGCCGCATTGAAAGAACTACATCAACAAAAGATTCATGTTATTTTTTTAGATATACAAATGCCCGATCTAAATGGGATTGAACTGGCACGTGTGCTTGAACAAAATAAAGGTATTGATAAGCCTCGAGTTGTATTCACTACTGCTTATAATCAGTTTGCATTAGAGGGATACAAGGTTGATGCTTTGGATTACCTGCTGAAACCTTTCAACTACGAAGAGTTTTTGCGAGCTGCAAACAAAGCACTGTCCTTTAATGAACTAATTAATCAGGATCATAAATCACCGGAGGAAAATCATACAGATAATAAAGATGAATTTCTTTTTTTGAAGGTAGAGTACCAGTTGGTTCGTATTGCGTTTAGCGATATTATTTACATTGAATCATTAAAAGACTATGTAAAGGTTTGGTTAATAAACAGTGAAAAGGCTATACTTTCCTTAACCAGCCTTAAGGCTTTAGAAGAAAAATTACCTGCAAAGCGATTTATGCGCATACATCGGTCTTTTATTGTTTCACTCGACAAAATAGACGCAATCACGCGAAACTCGGTGCAGATCGGTGCGATTAACATCACTGTTGGTGACCAGTACAGGGAATCCTTCGGGAAATTTGTAAGCCGATGGAACTAGCATACACATGACCTAAACTTGGTTATAAAAGTGCCATCGGTTGCTGTAGACATATCAAGGCCAATTGTACCGAATTACTTATAATGATATTTTGGATTATCTTTCACAGGTATTGGTATTGCATAAATGATTGCTAAATTTATAATGTAAATTTGACAGCCAATTATAAGTTTTATGCGTTTGAAGTTAGTTTTAGTGTTATTCCTAATTTCCGGTGGGTTTTACACTGCACTTGCGCAAAACAATAAATATCAATTTTCACATCTCGATATTACCAATGGCCTTTCGCGCAATCAGGTAAACTGCATTTACAAAGATTCAAAAGGCTTTATGTGGTTTGGCACCATGGCAGGCCTTAACCGCTATGACGGTTATACCTTTAAAGTATTCAAACACATCGCGAATAATAAGAGTTCTATCAACGATGATTATATTGAAAGTATTTACGAAGGCCCGGAGCAAAATCTATGGATAAGAACCCGTAATGGCCCCTGTATATATAATTTGGCCACTGAGCAATTTAGCAGTGATCTATCGCCATGGCTCAAATCATTTAACCTGCCCGGGAGCGATTTTACCAAAATTAGAAAAGACAGTAAAGGTAATTTTTGGTTCATCTACCCCAATTCAGGTGCATATCGTTACGATCCGGTTCATAAGCAAACGTATCACTACAGTCATGAGGTAAAGTCAAGTCCATCACTATTTTCAAATGATGTTACTGACATTTCTGAAGATGCAAAGGGCGATATGTGGTTTATTTACGGTACGGGTGTTATTGAAAGATTAGACGTTAGGCGCAATAAAGTTACCTTCAGTAGCAATGTATTAAGCAAAGTAAATAATGCGAAACTACTACCTTACTCAATAATGTTAGATAGCGATGGTGATCTTTGGCTTTATGCATCGGGCGTAAATATAGGGGTATACTATTTTGATCCTCAAAAAAATGTACTGAACCATATTGATAAGTCATCAGCAGGAACAAGGTTAAATGCAGATGTCATCAATAATGTTTACCAGGCTGATGATGGGCTTATATGGATAGCAACGGATCATGGTGGCATAAACCTGGTTAATAAAAAAGAATTTAAGGTTACCTATTTATTGAACAGGGAGGATGATGCCAAATCATTGAGTCAAAATAGCGTGGTGCTTTATAAGGACGATTTAGGCATCATGTGGGCGGGTACTTTTAAAGAAGGTATAAGTTATTACCATAAAAATATTATAAGGTTTCCACTCTACAGACATTTTACATCCGATCCTTCAAGCCTGAATTTTGAGGATGTTGACAAATTTGTTGAAGACAAACAAGGGAATTTATGGATAGGAACCAATGGAGGGGGGTTAATTTACTTTAACCGCAAAACCGGCAAATACACGCAGTATAAAAACAACCCGCAAAACAGCAACAGCCTTAGTAACGATATAATTGTGAGCATGTGCATTGATCACAACCAAACATTGTGGATAGGTACTTATTTTGGTGGTTTGGATAGTTTTGATGGAAAAACATTTACCCATTATCGCCATGATGACAAAATTGCGACCAGCATTTCCGATGATCGCGTGTGGAGCATAGTAGAGGATTCATCAAACCGATTATGGGTGGGTACACTTGCAGGCGGTCTCAATATTTTCGATCGTTCAAAAAAGATATTTCTGCACCCTTATAATGTCGCGCAAATAACTTCACCCTTCATCTCCTCTATTTTTGAAGACAGGGATGGCAATATGTGGATAGGGGGCTACACAGGTATAAATGTGATAATGAAAAGTAATGGTCGTATAATCCATTATACACATAACGATAATGATAACAACAGCCTTATAACCTATAATGTTAACAGTATTACCCAGGATAGCAGGGGCCTGATGTGGATAGCCACGCGTGACGGGCTGAGTATATTAAATTTAAAAACTAACCGCTTTATATCATTAACAAAAGAAAACGGGCTGCCTGATAATTTTATAATTAATATACTCGAGGATAATAGCGGCAAAATGTGGCTGAGCACGTCAAATGGTCTTAGCCGTATTACGCTAACATCCACAGGAAATACTTATAGTTTTCAGATTGAAAATTTTGACGAGACAGATGGCTTGCAGGGCCGAGAGTTTAATGTAAACGCCGCATTTAAAACAAGTAAAGGCGAACTGATATTTGGTGGCGGGCACGGATTCAATCTTTTTGATCCATCAAGCATAAAACCCAATATTAATAAACCCAATCTCATTTTTACCGATTTTCAGCTATTCGGCAAAAGTGTAACTGTTGATAAAGCCATAAACGGCCATGTTATACTCACAAAATCAATTACAGCAACATCGGCTATAACCCTTAACCATAGCGATAACGTTTTTACCATAGAGTTTGCGGCACTCAACTTCTTCAACCCGAATAAGGTGCAATATCAATATATACTGCAAGGGTTTGATAAGGGCTGGATTACTACAGATAATAACAACCGCAAAGCTACCTACACCAACTTGGATGCAGGCGACTATACTTTCAAAGTAAGGGCCGCCAACCCGGATAATATAGCCAATAAGGATACGATCACGTTGAAAATCCATGTGAACCCACCGTTTTTAGAATCGCCAATCGCCTATGTTTGTTATGTGTTCATTATTATTGGCATCCTTTTGTTTATTCGTCGCCGGGGAATCCAAAAAATAAGGCGAGAGTTTGCCCTGAAGCAGGAAAAAATGGAAACCCAGCTAATTATTGAGCAGGAACGGCAGGAAATTGAACGGATGCATGATATTGATAAACTGAAGACGAAATTCCTAACCAACGTTAGCCATGAGTTTAGAACACCGCTCTCCCTGATTATGGCGCCGGCTGACAAAATGTATAACCATACTGTTGATACCGAGCAAAAGCTGCAGTTGAATATGATCCGTAAAAATGCGAGGCGGCTGCTTAACTTGGTGAACCAATTACTCGATTTTCGTAAAATGGAGGTGCAGGAACTGAAGTTGCATGCTAAGTCGGGCGATATTATCAAATTTATTAAAGAGATAAGTTTCTCGTTTAGCGACATTGCTGACGAGAAGGGAATTGGATTTGTTTTTGATACAGAGGTAGAATCGCTCAAAACAAATTTTGATCATGATAAGATAGAACGGATATTATTTAATCTGCTCTCCAATGCCTTTAAATTTACACCCAAAGGCGGCCATGTGAGTGTGCTGGTTAATCTTTGTCGCAAAAAAACGGATGCTGAATTGATTGAAATTAAGGTGATCGACACTGGTATAGGTATAGCGAAAGATAAACACGATCGCATATTTGAACGTTTCTTCCAGAATAATCTTCCAGGCTCTATGCTTAACCAGGGGAGCGGTATAGGGTTAGCAATCACTAAGGAGTTTGTAAGCATGCATCATGGTGATATTTCAGTAGAAAGCGAACCAGATCATGGCAGCTGCTTCATTATCCATCTGCCTGTTTTAGCTTTAGATGATATGCAGACGGAAGAATCTTTAGATGATGTGATAACCAGATCAGATGATGAAGCCAAACCGGAAGCAAATTCCGGCAGTCGCCAAAAAACAAACAAAAAACAAAGTGTGTTGCTGGTTGAGGATAATGATGATTTCCGGTTCTATTTAAAAGATAATTTGAAAGATAATTATCATGTAATTGAAGCTGTAAATGGTAAAGAGGGTTGGCAAAAAGCACTGGCCCTGCACCCGGATATTATGGTAAGCGATATCAGTATGCCCGAAATGAACGGCAAAGAACTATGCCGCAAAATTAAAAACGATAGCCGTACATCGCATATTCCCATCATCCTGCTAACCGCGCTCATTGGCGAAGAGGAAGAATTAAAAGGACTTGAAATTGGTGCCAACGATTATATGACTAAGCCATTTAATTTCGAGATACTTATCTCTAAGATCAGGAACTTGTTGAGCTTACAGGCTACCTTCAAAAAAACATATACCCGCCAATTGGATGTGCAATCGGTAGAACCAATTTTACCATCAACCGATGAAAAATTCGTTAAGGAGATCATCAAATATATTGGCGATAATATGCTTAACCCAGCCCTGTCTGTTAATGAGCTGAGCCGGCACATGGGCATGAACCGCAATACCCTTTATAAAAAATTGCTGACTATTACCGGCAAATCCCCAGTAGAATATATCAGGTCGCAACGTCTTAAAAAAGCAGCCCATTTACTCGAGCATAGCCAAATGAACATTGCCGAGGTATCATATGAGGTAGGCTTTAACACTCCCCAATACTTCGCCCGGTCGTTTAAGGACGAATTTAATATGCTGCCGTCGGAATTTGTACTGCAAAAACGTGCGCCATATCAATCCACTACCGATATTTCCTGATATTAACTGCTGTATATCAGTTAATTATATTAAAGTAAACATTTGTTACATTCAAAATTACAAATGTTACCATCATTTTATGGGCTGCCCTATATCTTCACTTTCTGTTATAAACCAATTATTCATTTCCTAAAAAGCTATTTATTAAATGGTGTTGATATGTGCATTATTTCCGCGGGCGCTAACTATGCGGTCGTATATTATTATGGTATCTAATTTATGATCAGGCTGTCCTATTTGTTTTTTATTGCAGCCCTATTAAATCTGTCGGCCTCGGCACAACAGGCTACGCAGCGCTATAATTGGAAGAGTGTACAAATAAGAGGTGGTGGTTTTGTTGATGGCATTATTTATCATCCAACAAAAAAGGGGCTGCTTTATTGCCGTACCGATATGGGCGGTGCTTATAAATGGAATGATGCAACTAAAACCTGGGGACCCTTGCTGGATTGGGTGTCCTATAAAGACAATAATCTGATGGGCGTTGAAAGTATAGCACTTGATCCTAACGACACTAACCGCTTATATATGGCTTGTGGCACGTATACAGGTTCGCACGGGCCCAATGTTATTCTGGTTTCCGCCAATCAGGGTAAAACCTTTAAACAGATAGATGTACCCTTTAGAATGGGGGGCAATGAAAATGGCAGGGGCAATGGCGAACGCATGGCAGTAGACCCCAACAACGGTAACATCATTTATATGGGAACGCGCCTGGATGGTTTATGGAAAAGTGATGACCGTGGTTCAAACTGGCATCAGGTAGCCGGTATTTCATCGTCCATGTTGTCCCCAGATACTTCAACCAAATTTTGGTCGAGGCTTAGTGGGATCATCTTTGTTTTGTTTGATGGAAAGGTTAAGATCGATAACAAAACTGCGGTTATTTATATGGGCATATCTCAGCAAGGAAGGGAAAGCTTGTACAAGAGTATGGATGGCGGCAGTAAATGGTTACCAGTACCCGGCCAGCCAACAAGTTTAATGCCTACACACGCGGTTTTGTCGGCAGATGGGATGCTTTATATTACCTATGGTAATAGTCCCGGCCCGAGCGCTATGACGGATGGTGCGGTTTATCAATTCAATACTAAATCGGGTCAATGGAAAAATATCAGCCCTATAAAGCCCGATCCTGAAAATGGAAAAGGATTTGGTTATGCAGCCGTAACCATTGATGCGCAACATCCACAAACTATCATGGTGAGTACCTTCCATCGCTATGGAAAAGCAGGTGGCGACGATATTTTCAGAAGCACCGACGCTGGCAATAGCTGGAAACCCATATTTACAGGCGATGTCAAAGGTAAATATGATGACAGCGCAGCACCCTATGTTTCCCATACGGGTATCCACTGGTTATTTGACCTTAAAATTGATCCTACTAATACTAACCACGCCATATTTACCACTGGCTATGGCCTGCACGAAACATACGATCTAACCAATGCAGATATGGGTAACCCAACCATATGGACAGTGAAAAATACAGGCATTGAAGAAACGGTAGCGCTTGATCTGCTAAGCCCGCCCATGGGTGCCCAGTTAATCTCAGCCATTGGCGACTATGGCGGTTTCGTACACAATGACCTGGACGAACCAGCGCCCGAAGGCAATTTTATAAACCCACACTTTTCCAATACAACAGGTGTAAGCTGTGGTGCGCAAAACAGTAGCATCATCGTCAGGGTAGGAGAGGGTTCAACTCAGGTTGGCGGCGGAAATATCGGTTATTCCTTGGATGACGGCAAGGAATGGCATCCTACACAAAATGCCCCCTTTACAGGAAGCAGGAGTGGCTCCATAAGCGTTTCTGCAGATGGGCATAGCTGGATTTGGACACCGCAAAATAACATACCATACATCACCTCCAACAAAGGCAATAGTTGGCAACCTGTGTCTGGTTTACCTATGAACACCCGGGTTGTAGCCGATCAGGTGAACCCAGCAACGTTCTATGCCATGGCCTTATTTGATGGCGAGCTTTATACCAGCATCGATAGCGGAAAAACCTTTCAACAACAAAATTTAAGTTTAGCCGGCGGGCTGCCTGAACGAACCCGAAATCGTGGCGATGTCCGTGGCGGTCAGGATCGAATTTATACTGTTCCCAGCAAAGAGGGGCAGCTTTGGATAGCAGCGTTTGATGGTTTGTACCGCAATACCGGAAAAATAAACAAATTTCAAAAAATAGCGCACGTGTCTGAGGTTCATGCATTTGGATTTGGCAAGGGAGCTCCTCAAAGCGAATATCCCGCTTTGTACGTGGCCGGAACTATCGATGGCATGGATGGCATTTTTCGTTCGGATGATGAAGGCAAAAACTGGGTAAGAATCAATGATGACCAGCATCGTTGGGGGCTAATCCTTCAAATAACAGGCGACCCTAAAAAATATGGGCGTGTATACGTAGGTACCCATGGCCGGGGTATCTTCTATGGCGATATGATCCAATCTAATTAAACTAAAAAAGTATACCAAAAAACTATGTTATATAAAAACCTACATTTTAAATTAAGCAAGCTATGTAAGCCTTTATTGCTGCTGATCGGCATCATTATGGTACAGCCTGTTCACGCAGCTATCCGCGACTTAAAAAAGCAACCCGACGGTGTTGTTTTTAACCTGGATAAAGGCCTCATGAAAATAAAAATATGCAGCGCCGATATCGTCGAAGTAAAATACACGGTATTTAACACGTTTCAAACCAAAGAATCGCTTGTAGTTAACAACAAATGGAGCACACGGGTTAGTTTTTTAGTGGCAGATGAGGGTAATGATATTGTGATCAGCACTGCCAGGTTAAAAATTGTGGTTAACAAAGCAACCAATGCTATCAGCTACCTCACCAAACAAGGCCTACTGATAACTGCTGAAGATCAATTGGATAACAAAAGCATGCAAGCAGCTACCATAGCCGGCATAAACACTTATAACTGCATCACCGAGTTTAATTCCCCCGCTGATGAAGCTTTATTTGGATTAGGCTGCCATCCGGTTGATTCTTTATCTATCAACTACAAAGGCCGCAACCAGGATATGCTGATTAAGTATATGACTGGAGCTATTCCCGTTTTACTGTCAACCAAAGGCTATGGATTAATGTGGGATAACTACTCCGCATCCAGCTTTTATGGAGCGGAGGCCAATAATACCAAGTTTAAATATGTTTCAGAAAGTGGTAAGCAGGTTGATTATTATTTCTTCTATGGCCCAACCTTCGATCATATTATCGACCTGTATCGCACCGCTACAGGAAAAGCGCCTATGTTTCCTAAATGGGCATTTGGTTTATTCCAGTCGCAGGACAGATACATGAGTCAGGACGAGATCATCTCTGTAAAAAATAATTACCGCGATAATCACATACCGCTTGATGTAATTGTGCAGGATTGGTATTACTGGGACCCATTGCCTATCGGTTCACACATCATGAACCCCGACAGGTATCCCAACCCTAAAAAAATGCTGGACGAATTGCATAAAGATCACATCCATGGGATGATTTCAATCTGGCCGGTATTTGGCAAGGGCACACCAAACTATGATGCGCTTAAAAAAATGGGTGGTATGACCGACATTACCTGGGATAACGTAGTGACCCATACTTTTGATAGTTACTACGACGCCCATAACCCCGCTGCAAGGACATTATATTGGGAGCAGGCAAGAGACAGCCTGATAAAAAGATACGATTGGGATGCATGGTGGGTTGACCAGTGTGAACCTGATAACGGTACTTTACTTGATGCGCGTCGCCAAACTAATTTCTGGCCGGGTAGGGGGATTGATTACTTCAATACCTTCTCTCTGGAACATTCAAAAGGTATTTACCAGGGCTGGCGCAGGGATATTCCGGGCAAACGGGCTTTCTTTTTAATCAGGCAATCATTTGCCGGTGAACAACGGAACGCGGCTACTTTATGGTCTTCGGATATTACCTGCTCGTTTGAATCATTTAAGAGGCAAGTTCCACAAGGCATTAATGCTTGTGTTTCAGGTATTCCATACTGGACATCCGACATTGGTGGTTATCATCTTAATTGGGGAACACCGGATTGGTCGCAGCCGGAATATCGCGAACTATTCACCCGTTGGTTCCAGTTCGGTAGTTTTAGCCCGATATTCCGTATCCATGGCAAAGGCGAACGTGCTATATTTTCTAAAAACTGGGATGATAAAACCAGAGCTATCTTAGTGAAATATGATAAGTTGCGTTATCGCTTATTGCCATACATCTATTCACTTGCCGGTAAGGTAACAACAGATAATTATACCATTATGCGCTCGCTGGCTTTTGATTTCAGAAATGATAAAAATGTATACAATATCCCTGATCAATATATGTTTGGCCCTGCCTTTATGGTGAACCCAGTAACCGAGCAGTTATATACAGGTAGCCATGCTTCTGCCGGAAAAACTACCCGCGATGTTTACCTGCCAGCAGGTACTACCTGGTACGATTTCTGGACAGGTAAAACTTACAACGGTGGTCGAACAATTGCTGCTAACGCCGCAATTGAAACAATGCCTTTATATGTAAAAGCAGGTTCAATTATACCCATGGGGCCGGTTATGCAGTATGCTACGGAAAAACCTGATAACAATATCGAACTAAGAATATACCCTGGTGCTGATGGCGAGTTTACTTATTATAACGATGAAAATAACAATTACAATTACGAGCACGGGAGCTATTCAACCTTCAAACTAAAATGGGATGATAAGCAACAGGTACTAACCATTTCTGATAGCAAGGGTAAGTTTCAGGGTATGTTAACACAGCGCAAGTTTAATATTGTGTTAGTTAGCGGTTCCCATGGTTCTGATTCGGGGGCTGCTGATCATGCTGATAAAACAATTACCTATTATGGTAAACAGATGGCGGTTAAATTATAATGAAATCATTAAAACTAAACGGCACGCATTATCCGGGCGGCATCTCATCGGTAAGATTACTGGGTACCGATCAGCAATTATATTTTGAGCGTAATGCCTATGCTTTAACCATAAAGCTACCGGATAACCTGCCAGAGCAGGTAGCGTATAGTTTTAAGATATTTCCGGTTTAGATAATATTAAAATAACCTAGTATGAATGTTGTTTTTAACTTAAATTATTGTAAATCAATGTTTTGTATTAATATAAACATTAGTTACATCAATAGTTACAAATGTTACATTCTCATAAAATCATCATTAATATCTTCATTCCAGTAATATGATGCATTATTTAGTGATCATATTAGATAATATAACCAATTATAATTTAGTCCTTAAACCGACTGTTTTTTTAAGATTTAATAGATAGCGGTAGTGTCTTATGTATTCGGCAATCGATTGCATAATATAAATGCTGATAGTCTAACACTGTTTAACAGGCTATAAAAGGCCGATGCTTTACTGTATTTAACCTATAAATTATGAGATAAAAACTAACCAAAACCAACTAATACCTAAAAACTATGAACCAATTATTTACTAACTTTTAAAATTTCTGTATACAAATGGAAAAAATTTTACGAAAAGAAAAGAGATACAGCATTGTACTATTTATAGCATGCATGTTACTGGGGCTTTCAGGTTATGCACAAACACTCAGGGTTAACGGCAAAATAACCAATGCCGACGATTTACAAGCAATATCCGGTGTAACCATTACAATTAAAGGTGCATTAAAAGGAACCGTATCAGGTGTTGATGGGAGTTTCTCACTAATAGCGCAACCTAGTGATGTGCTGATTATTAGTTCTTTGGGGTACGTTACTCAACAAATACCTGTTGGGAAAAACAATACAATTAATGTTAAACTGGCAGCAACCAATAGTTCGCTTGATGAAGTTGTTGTAATTGGTTATGGCACCTCAAAACGTAAGGATTTGACTGGTTCTATAGGATCAGTATCGGCCAGTGATATTGCCAGTACAGTATCTACTACATTTGATCAAGCTTTGCAAGGTAAGATAGCGGGTGTTACAGTAACACAAAACTCAGGTCAGCCTGGCGGCGGTGTTACTATACAGGTACGTGGTTTAGGCTCATTAAATTCAGGTACTGATCCGTTATATGTTATTGATGGAGTAATTATTCAACCGGGTCAGCCATCATCAACAAGTGGTGTATACATGGGCAACGCGGGTACCGATGATAATCCACTATCAACCATTGATCCCAATGATATTGCTTCAATAGATGTACTAAAAGATGCTTCGGCTATTGCCATTTATGGTTCACAAGGTAGTAATGGTGTTGTTATAGTTACCACTAAGCGGGGTAAAAAGGGCCAGCCTAAATTATCATTTGATAGCTACTATGGTATTCAGCAAATACCAAAAGATTTGCCGATGATGGATTTACAGCAATATGCGAATTACATAAATGCAAAGGATGCTGTTACCGGCGCCACCCCGGATGCTGATTTTGCTAACCCGAAATATTTAGGTACCGGTACTAACTGGCAACAAGCCATATTTAAGAATGCCGGTATGACTAATAGTAATTTATCAATTAGCGGCGGCGATGACAGGACGAACTATTTTATAGCCGGGGGGTATTTAAACCAGGATGGTACTGTTGCAGGTTCAAATTTTAAACGTACCACACTTAAAATTAACCTGGATAATAAAACTACCAATTGGCTAACAGTTGGGACAAATTTGTCGTTCTCTGGTATAAAAGAAAATGTAAATGCAAGCGTATATAGCCTTATAAACGCAACGCTTGGGCTTACACCAAATATCCCTGTCACAAATTCAGACGGAAGTATAGGAGCTATCCCACAAGCAGGCACACCTAATAGCTACAATCCTAATCCGGTTGCTGCTGCTGCGCTTAATACTAACCAGGTGCAACGTTCTCAGGCCTATGGTAATGTTTATGCCGACGTTCTTTTTACAAAAGACTTGAAACTACATAATGAAGTAACCGGTAATTTTGATTACGGTAACGTAAATCAGTTTTATCCTACTTTTGTAATTAACGGGGTATTACAACCAATTAATAGTGCTGCGGTTTCTGCAACCAATAATAAAAGCTTTACTGTTCGTAACTATTTAAGTTACGATCATTATGCATCTAACTTTAATGTTAACGCAATTGCTGGTCATGAGGCAAGTAGTGGTACTTATACTTATTTAAATGGTGGCCGTACCGGTTTTTTTGCTAATACTCCGCAGGATTTGGATTTAGGTACTGCTACAACAGCGACAAATGGTGGTGGACAAAGTACTTATGCAACTGAGTCGTATATGGCACGTGCAAATGTAGGCTACCAATATAAATATAATCTTACAGCAACTTACCGTTATGATTATAGTTCAAATTTTAACCCGGGAGGTACAGACGGCCAACCAGATAATAGATGGATTGGTACATATGCTTTCGGTGCATCATGGAATGTAGAGAAAGAGGATTTTTTGAAAAATGTTAAATCCATTGATCAGTTAAAATTCAGGTTGAGTTATGGTCTTACCAATAACGCCAATCTACCGGCATACACTTATGGTTCGGCTATAGGTTTAAGCACTGTGGGCCTTGGGCAGGGTGCATATCCAGCAAATATCCCTAATAATAACGTAAAGTGGGAAAGCTCTAAAAGTTTAGATGCCGGTATTGACTTGAGTTTGTTTAAAAGCCGCATTCAATTTACAGCAGATATTTATGATCGTAAAACAAACAATTTATTGTTGCAAGATCCTTTAAATGCTTATGCTGGTACGAGTGGTAGTGGTGCCGGAACAGCTGGAGAGTATTTGGCAGCTCCTTGGGTTAATGCAGGTGCTGTTGACAACAGAGGTTTTGAACTATCATTAAATACACATAATATACAGGGTAAAGATTTTACATGGAATACGGGCCTTGTATTTTCACTAAATCGCAATAAAGTATTATCACTTGTTAATGATAATAACGCTTTATATGGCCGAATTAACAATGATGGTGTTGTGGTTAGCCGTACTGCTGTTGGGAGTTCTATAGGTGATTTTTACGGCTATGTTGCTGAGGGTGTTTTTAAAAATGGCGCTGAATTATTATCATCACCTTCGCAAGGAGCTATTAGCTACGCTAACGGAGTATGGGTTGGCGATACTAAATATAAAGACCTAAATCACGATGGTGTAATTGATGCAAATGATGAAACAGATCTTGGTTCGCCATTGCCTAAGTTTACCTATGGTATTAATAACACATTTAGCTATAAGGCATTTGATCTGGCCGTTTTCTTTACCGGTAGCTATGGCAATAAAATATTAGATTATAACGAGGTTTTACATGAGGATCCGAACAGCCAGATAACCGGTGAGTTTGAAAGCCTTACTAATTATGCACATGTTGCTTTAATTAACAATACCGGATCACTTAGTAATATAAACGATGTTTATGTTACTAATCCAAGTACAACAATACCTGGTTTCCGTATATCTGGAGATCCGAATGATAATACGCGTATATCTTCACGCTTTATACATGGTGGCTCATATTTACGCTTAAACAATTTGTCTTTAGGCTATAATATTCCTAAAAACATCGTTGCCAAATTGCACATCCATTCATTAAAAGTATATACCAACATAGCAAACGTATTTACAATAACAAAATACGATGGATATGATCCCGAAATAGGTTCCAATGTTCCAAACGAATCAGGTTATGGCAGCAATGCACTAACACAGGGTGTTGATTGGGGCAGGTACCCAACACCACGTATTTATACATTCGGAATCAACTTGGGACTATAATTTATTATTTAAAAGCATAGAACATGAAAAATATTAAAGGAACATTCATCTTGTTTTTATTTGGAGCACTTGGATTAAGTGCTTGCACCAAACAATTTGAGAGCAAAGGTATTCCAACCAATAAACTGGTTGCAAGTACTTATTATCAGAATGCAGCAGAATTAAGGGCTGCAACAGCAAATTTATATACCACGCCATGGTGGTCATTTAATGAGAATTCTCAGGGTGATTTTATTGTATTTGTAGGCGAGCTACTGTCGGGCAACGCGGTTGCAGGCAATGCCTATGGCCCGCAATTCACAAATTTTAGTATAAACACCGGCTTTGTAGGGCTTGATTTTGGTTGGCAGTCGTTATACGATGTAATTGCACAATCAAACACTACCATGCTTAATATTCAAAGTTATAGCCCTGCATCATTAGGTGCAGCTAAAACACAGGCTATTGGCGAAGCAAGATTTATGCGTGCGGCCGCCTATTTTTATCTTACACAATTATGGGGAGCAGTGCCAATTGTTGACAATAGTACCAGCGTAGTAACTACGCCTTTATTGCATAGTAATATCCAAAGCGATGTTTACAAATTTATAATCAACGATTTGCATTATGCGGCCCAAAATTTACCTTCAACTGATCCTCAGGCTGGTCGGGTTAATAAGTGGTCTGCAGAAGGCTTACTGGCTAAAGTATTTTTAACAAGATCAGGTATTACCGGCACCCGTGTACAAGCTGATTTGGATAGTGCCAAATATTGGGCAGGTGATGTGGCTAACAACAGTGGATTAACACTATTTGCTAGTTATTACAATGCTTTTCTAACTCAAAACAACAATAATTCCGAAATGCTTTTCGGACTGCAATTTACTGTAGCACCAACTGCGGGTTGGGGTACTAATGATGTTAGAGAAACATGTATTGAAGGTGATGATAATATTGATGCTGTAGGTGGAGGCGGCTGGGATGGTATGGCTATAAGTAAAGATTTGTATGATGCTTTTGCTGCTTCTCCTGGTGATTTACGACGCAAAGCAACTTTCATGCTCAACGGTGATACTTACCCTGAGTTAATAACAGCAGCAAATCCAAATGGCTATAGCATGACCAATGCATCCAGCGCTTATGTTAAAAAATATGTTGATGGCGGCCCATTGGCAAATAATAATATGAATATAACACTGATGCATGACGCAAGTCCTAATTACCTGTTGCGTTTATCAGATGTGTATTTGATATACGCCGAGGCTATTTTAGGTACAAATGCAAGTACTACGGATGCTGATGCTTTAAAATACTTTAATTTAATACGTACCAGGGCTGGCGTACCAACCAAAACCTCATTAACATGGCAGGATATATTTAATGAGCGCAGGCTCGAGCTGGCATTAGAATATCAGTTTTGGTTTGATTTAAAAAGATGGCATGATTACAACCCAACGGCAGCCGATGCCTTTATAAAAGCGCAGCACCGTAATACATTTACTTATACATCGGGCGCTGTGACCGAGCCTACTGTTCTGACAGGTGTTAACCCGGTATATTATCTGCCTTATCCTGCAGCTGAGGTTTCTTCAGATCCATTGTTAACCAAAACACCTGTACCTTATTATTAACAGGCAATAAACTGAAAATGATTATTAAACAATTTAAAGTTTTAAAAATGAAAAAGACTTCATCATATATTATAAATGCGACTATTTTGCCGGTTTTGGCGATGGTAGTATTTATGCAGTCATCATGTAAAAAAGATGCCAATGTAGGTTCTGGTAATCCTGTGATTACCCAGGTAAGGGCATACGCTGCATCTCCCAATGATAGTGTACTTAAAGCAGCAAACCCGGGTAATTATGTGGTATTACAAGGGAGCCATTTTACAGGTGTAAAACAGGTTTATTTTGATGGCGTAGCGGCCACCGTAAATAATGCGTTAGGCTCTGATAATAGTTTACCTGTAGTTGTACCTACTATCCCTTTTGCTACACTTAATCAGGCAAAGTTAAATACAATAACGGTAGTAACAGCAACCGGGCAGGTTACTTATAGTTTTCCTGTAGTTCCACTTGCAACGGTTATTACTTCGATGTCAAATGAAGATGCACTTGCCGGAGAATCTGTTACTGTTTATGGCTCTAATTTCTTTTATATAGATAAAGTTATTTTACCTGGCGGGATAACAGTATCATCAGGTATTGTTACTAATGATTTGGGTACTACATTAACTTTTACTGTGCCACAAGGGGTTACAACGGGTGGACCTATTCAGGTAGTTAACCGTTATGGTACAAGTACTTCTGTTTTATTGTTTGATGATTTTGTTACCGGTGTTGCAACAAACTTCGATGCGATAAATAATTACTCATGGGGTTTAAGTTCAAATCCCACAAACAGCTCTACCGCCTATCCAGGCAATACAGGCTATTACGCTGTATTAAATGCAACTGGAATACCTGTAAATGATTTTGCATGGTATGATGGTGGGCGATCAATAAACCTTAATCCAACGCAATGGGTTCCGGTTGCGAATCTTTCAGATAATCCGGCTAATTGGGCTTTAAAATTTGAAATTGATGTTCCGGCGGCTACACCGTGGGTAAATGGTTCCATTTATATTGTAAATAATTATACCTGGACTTATCTGGCTGCATATGACCCATGGAAAAATAGCGACGGTACAACAACGCCGTTTGTTACAAGTGGCTGGCAAACAGTAGTAATTCCTCTATCTAATTTTAAAACAACTCCTAGTGGAGGGGCTGATGGTTCAGGTTCACTGCTGCCATCACTTACAGATTTACTTGGCCCAACAGGTAATGGCTCTATCAGTATTATGTTTATAAATGATGGAACAACTGTGGTTAATAATTTCACTGTAGCTATTGATAATATCAGAGTTGAAAAATATTAATTGATTGGTTAATTGATGAATACCCGTGACTGCAAGTTCTGGAGCGGGTATTTTTTTATGTCGATACCTTTTATAATTAAATAGCAATGAAATATATACCCCACTTTAAATACTACATACTTGGTTTGTTCGCTTTATCAGCCTGTTCAAAAAATAAAAGCAATAATCCTACTCCAGTAACCTCGGTTAACGGAGATACCACGGTAACGATTAAGCCGCAAACGGATCCCGCTATTGCGGCAACCATGGGCTTTTTCTTAGACGACTGGGCACCAAAAACGCTCACTACACCATCCTATGCCGATACTACCAAACCATCGGCAACTGCATCGGTGACAGTAAATGTTGACTATAGTAGTGTGATCACTAAGGTTCCTAAATATTTGTTTGGCAACAATACTAATCCATATATGGGGCAAATAGTAACTGAACCCGTTTTAATAAATAATATCAAAACGTTATCCCCTAATATCCTTCGTTTTCCGGGCGGTAATATAGCCAGCGTATATTTCTGGAACGGACAAATACCAGCTGATGCTCCTGCTAACTTGTATGATTCAAATGGTAATAGTGTTGCAGCGGGTTATTGGCTAGGTAATAATACCGCCAGTTGGACGCTTTCCTTAGATAATTATTATGCTGCCTTGCAGCAAACCAACAGCACCGGTATAATAACCGTAAACTATAGCTATGCCCGCTATGGCACCAGCGCCCATCCCGATCAGGTTGCGGCACATTTGGCGGCCAACTGGGTTAGGTACGATAATGGCCGTACAAAGTATTGGGAAATAGGTAACGAAAATGACGGGGCATGGCAAGCCGGCTGGCAAATAGATGTCACACAGAATAAAGACGGTCAGCCTAAAATTATTACCGGGGCATTGTATGGTACTCACTTTAAAGTATTTGCCGATTCCATGCGAAACGCGGCGAAACAAATAGGCGCCCAGATAGAAATTGGTGCACAGATAGTTAACCCGGTAAGTTCTTATAATGCAGTTGATCAAACCTGGAATTCGGGTTTGTTTGCATCAGCTGGTAATTACCCCGATTTTTATATTGTACATGATTACTACACGGGTTCGGATAATGAAACTGCCGCAACTATTCTTGCCACCCCGGTTACAGAGTCAAAAGCTATCATGACCTGGGTAAATAGCTCAGAACAGCAGGGCGGTGTTGCCTCAAAACCAATAGCGCTTACCGAATGGAATATATTCGCTTCGGGTTCGGATCAAATGGTATCAAACATAGCGGGTATGCATGCCACTATGGTTTTGGGCGAATTATTAAAAAACAACTTCGGTATGGCAAGCCGCTGGGATCTGGCAAACGGTTGGAATAGTGGCAATGATCAGGGTATGTTTAGTATGGGCGATGAGCCGGATAACAGTACCAAATGGAATGCCCGTCCATCGTTTTACCACATGTACTATTTCCAAAAATACTTCGGCGACCGGATGATTAACTCGACAGTATCCGGCAGTTCGGATGTGTTTAGCTATGCATCTTCATTTACCTCAGGCCAGGCAGGGGTAGTGTTGGTTAACAGAGGTTTGACATCGCAAGTGGTCAGCATCAATATTCAAAATTTTGCAGCAGGTACACGCTATTATTACTATACGCTGGTTGGTGGTACAGATAATGGCGAATTTTCGCGCAAAGTGTATATTAATGGTATTGGCCCTTCATCTGTTTCGGGTGGCCCCGCCAACTATACCCAGATCATCGCGAAAGCGAACCTCATTCAGGGAGGAATAAAGATAACATCACCTCCTCGTTCTGTTATCTTTATAGTGGCCGATGCAAAATAGATCCGAATAGAAATTCAATATAAAGTTAAAAATGATAAAATATATAACAGCATTTGCTGTGGCCTTTTTCTTGTTTGGTAATGTTTCCGCCCAAAATAAAAATGAGGTCGCCTTACAGAATAAGATCAGTAGTATAATTAAAAAGATGACGCTCGAAGAAAAGATAGCGATGTTGCATGGTAACGCCTTGTTCTCTTCGGCCGGGTTAAAGCGTTTGGGTATACCCGAATTAACTTGCGATGATGGCCCCTTAGGTGTTCGGGAAGAGATAAAACGCTTCGACTGGAACTCTGCTAACTGGACAACCGATTCGGCAACGTTTCTTCCAAATGGTTCGGCAATAGCCGCTACGTGGAACCCAGATATGGCTAACGAATATGGCGTTGTTATAGGGCAGGAAGCAAATGCCCGTAAAAAGGATGTGATGCTATCGCCCGCGTTTAATATTTGCAGAATGCCGCTTAACGGCCGTACTTATGAATACTATTCCGAGGACCCATATTTGAACGGCCGGTTAGCGGTGCAGGCCGTAAGGGGTATCCAGAGCCAGCATGTGGCGGCTTGTGTAAAACACTTCGCTGCCAATAACCAGGAAGTTAACCGCAATGACATCAACGCAGAAGTTGATGAACGTGCCTTGCGCGAAATTTATCTACCGGCATTTAAAGCAGCCGTGCAGGAAGGTAATGCCTATACCATTATGTCGGCTTATAATAAAGTGAACGGCTACTGGTGTTCTGAGAATGAGTTTTTACTCAATAAAGTATTAAAAAAAGAATGGGGCTTTAAAGGCGCGGTCATATCAGATTGGGGCGGCGTCCACCACACTGTTGAAGCCGCCAATAATGGACTGGATATTGAGATGGGATCAAGCGGGCCCTACGACCAATGGTATTTTGCTAATCCGCTGCTGGCAGCTGTTAAAGCAGGCCAGGTTTCAGAGAAAACGATTGATGATAAAGTGAGGCGTATATTATGGGTAATGTACCATACTTCTATGAGTGATCATCATCCCGAAGGTTCTATAGCTACCGCGGCACATGGCAAAGCAGCTTATGATATAGCGTCTGAATCTATCGTACTATTAAAAAACGATGCGCATCTGCTTCCTTTAAAAACAAATAACATAAAAAGCATAGCGGTAATTGGTGATAACGCCATCCGCACGTTTGCGTCTGGAGGGTATGGTGCGGGTGTTAAAGCAAAATATGAGATCACGGCGTTGGCCGGCATCCGGTCCAGGTTTTGGCAAACTGCCGATATTAAATTCGCACAAGGCTATAAAGCCAATTATTTAGCCAACCGTACCGATGAACAAAATGCAGGTTACGATATACCCGACCCCAAATTAATAGCCGAAGCAGTCGCGATTGCGAAAACAAGGGATATAGCCATTTTGTGCATTGGCTCCAACCGTGAGTATGAAAGCGAGGGGCATGATCGCAAAACCCTTGCGCTTCCCTTTGGTGAGCAGGCGCTGGTTAACGCGGTAACTGCCGTAAACCCCAATACCATTATCGTAATGATGGCCGGCGCGCCGTACGATCTTAATGAGATCAAAAGATCAAATCATACGATTGTCTGGTCATGGTTTAATGGCTCAGAGGCAGGCAATGCACTGGCTGATGTATTGAAAGGCGTTATCAATCCATCAGGCAAAATGCCATTTACCTTCCCGGTATCCTTGAACGATTCACCCGCATTTGCATTGAATAGTTATCCCGGCGAAAACCTGAACACCACTTATAAAGAAGGGATATTGGTAGGTTATCGCTGGTACGATACCAAAAATATTGAGCCGCTGTATTGTTTTGGTTATGGGCTATCTTATACAAACTTTGCCTACACCAACTTATCAACCGATAAGACTAACTATAAGCTGAATGATAAGATAGCGGTAACGGTAGTGGTGAAAAACACGGGGAACTTTGCCGGTAAGGAGGTCGTTCAGTTATACGTCAAAAAAGTAAATTCATCTATATTAAGGGCTGATAAAGAACTTAAGGCCTTTAAAAAGATAGCGATAGCTCCGGGTAAAACCGCTATTGTATCAATGAATATTCAGGTAAACGATCTGGCTTATTTTGATGACAAACAAGATAAATGGGTGGTTGAACCGGGCGAATATAAAATTATGGCAGCATCCTCGTCAAAAGATATCAGGAAGGTAACATCCATCTATGTTCGCTAATTGATTAATTGTATGTAGAAAATAAATCAGGCATTCTCCCAATGCCTGATTTTAAATTAACTGACTTTAAGAACGAAGAAAGATTTTTTGCGCCTCTCTGGCTTACCGGTGCTGAAGTATCATTCGATTTAAGAAGCATCCTCGATCCGCTTAACTTGTTTTTCGTGTTTTGAAGCACTAGAACCCGAGCCGAAGCGATAGGAGAAAGTGAATGTAGCCCTGGAGCGTATTTCGTGTAGTTCAAAATT
>Ga0207023_10124_pt1 | contig 23450 bp, 27 predicted proteins | sample Alteio_BWMinCont_47_FD_153464 | JGI IMG/M metagenome (GOLD analysis project Ga0207023, IMG submission 153464) | Enriched cells from forest soil in Barre Woods Harvard Forest LTER site, Petersham, Massachusetts, United States -... | ecosystem: Environmental > Terrestrial > Soil > Temperate forest >... | reverse complement strand
CAGTGTTCATCTTAGCCTCTGGAATTCCCCCCACGTTGCTCGCCATGACTGGGATTCCGCGCAGCATTGATTCGATGATTATCATCGGAAAGTTTTCTAAATATAAGGAAGGAACAAGAAGTACACTTGTCTGCTGTAGAATTACGTCAATGTCTGGATCTGGCTGCAAAATTACGATATTCTTCAACTGCGACATACGCTCAAGATCGGCGACCGTTGTGCCCCAAGAAACAACTCCCGCAAAGTGGAGGGTTGGAAACGACCTTGCAAGTTCCAAGAATATATCTATTCCCTTATATCGGCAGGGATTAACCAGAGTGATATATCCTCTAGAATAATTCAAGTAGGAGGGGAAAGGAAGACTCCCATATACCGGCAAATATATCTGAACTGGATCGATCGTGCTCCAGGAACGAATATATTCCGCGCAAAATTTACTGACTGCAACAACGGCTTTGACCTCCCGAAGCAGCGAAGCAGCTTTCTGTGAGCGGTAAAATGAATCGGGACCAAACGGAAGGCAGTTTGGAGTGTGAGCCAAATAAATGACTCGCGATGGATTGTACGTAACGGCTTCGGCTAAAAGCACTTGAGTTGAATCCTCAGATGATAGGAGAATGTAATCAGGCCCGAAGGCGCGAACTTCCTTCGCAAAATGATCGCGCAACATCACAATCGGGCCACTCACTTCGTGAACATCAACACTGCCGATACAGAGTCTAGAGACACCGTTTGTCATCGAAGGTGCCGACGCACATTTGACCCTGGGCGTCAGCTGCGAATTCGACAACGTGAGAGCACAAACGATATTTGACCGACTTGCAAGAATTTCCGCGATCCGGCGGTTAGCTTTGTTCGCCCCGCCAAATGCAGGTTCATAGGGTAGGCTCGTCACCATCATGATTTTCATTTAGTCATCCATGCCTTTGAGGAAGCTCCCCTTCGTTTGTCAATTTGGCGCTTAGTCGTTTCTGGCGCTCTCCCTATCATACGAACCATCTAACTATCGTGCCTGACCATGAATAGCCAACACCAAATGCGATTAGTGCTAGTCGGTCACCAGCCTTCAATCTGCCATCACGTTGGGCGTGCCAAAGTGCAATCGGAATGGTGGATGATACCGTATTTGCACAGTGACTCAAAACGACCACAAATTTCTCGGGTGGAATAGCTAGAGCCATTCGAATCTCATCGAGAAGATAGGCATTTGCTTGATGCATAACAAAAAGATCTATCTGATCCAACGAAAGGTTTGCTTTTCGTAGCAACTGCTTTGCGGTTCGCGGAACAATATCCATGGCAAAACGAAAGACCTCAGCGCCGTCCATGAACAACACACCGTCGGCGTCCGTGTTATTTGGATCAGAGTCCATCCGAGCGCGGAAGGGGCAAAGCGTTCGGGCGCCGCTGCTGGGCACAATCAGGTTCCTTGCACCTTCGCCATCGGTACCGTATACGAATGGACCCAACCTCGGGGAAGCGCTGGCTTCAGCTCTGATTAGGGTAACTGCTGCTCCATCACCAAAAATAGTTCGCGACGGTCGGTCCGTTGCGCGTATATACTTGCTATACGTATCCGCTGTAATGAGCATGATGACTTTAGCCTGTCCTGAAGCTACTAGTCCTTCGCATAAACCTAATCCATAGACATATCCCGAACAACCAAGATTGTAGTCCAGCGCTCCGGCACTTTGTGGTATACCTAGACGATCCTGCAATAGACAAGCGGTACTTGGAAGGGCGTAATCGGCGCTTTGCGAGCAAAAGAGAATAAAGTCGATCTCACAAGGCTCACATAGTCCGGATCTAAACATTTGGGCTGCTGCAGCCGCCGCTAAGTCTGATGCGCATTCATCCGGAGCTGCAATGTGTCGGACCTGAATTCCTGTTTTTGCGTCGATCTTCTCGACTGACCAGGAAGGAAAGGCCGCAGCGAGATCCTGCGTGGTCAACGTGCATGACGGCAGATAGTATTCTACTCCGGCTATATACGCGTGCATTTGGCAACGTCTCTTATCATATGTTTGCTCGTCCAGGCTGATTAGTTTGGAACGGCCGGCGCGCTCCTCGGGAGGATCATGCAAGACTCATTCTCAGTCGCTTATGAGATTCTCACCATGGGATTGTGAGTCAATTACGGACGCAAGCTGTGATACTGTTGCCTGACCTAACAAAAAATCCATCAAATGGAACTCAACCCCGAAGGCCGTTCGCATTCGTGAGATACAACGCATTGCCGCAAGAGAGTCGCCTCCTGACTGCAGAAAATCGTCGTTTACATCACAGGCCTCGTTCTGTAGGACCTCTCGCCAGATGGCGAGAATCTGAGATTCAGTTTCTGTCCGAGAAAGTGGCGTCTTATTTCGAAGCTCATTCATGAGGTCATTCCTTAACGGCGATAGGCTTGCGGGTAAACGTCATCTGGTATGGGGCTTGGCCAGGTTTAAGCGAGTAAAGAGTCTGGTTGAAGCTGCAAACGACTTTGCTCCAGACCCATTGAATACTAGCCTGGCTAATGGAGGGCGTCAAGTAAGAAGACACACTCTCGTCGTGACCCAAAACCGGGAAGTTGGTACCAGCGAGACCTGAGCTGTCGTGCCAGTTGAGATCCTCGGAATCGGGAAAATACTCGAAATGGCCAAAACCAGAGGATTTGTCGCGTAAAGAATAGCTGTCAGCACCTAGTGTCCTGAGTCGGAGATTCGTTTACAAACTCGCTCGATCTTTCTGAGGATCAGATCGGCGTCCGCGTGCCACTGGAAGGGTTTGGGGTTACGGTTGCGCTGGTCGAGATAGTGGAGCATTGCCTTCTCGAGGTGCCGCACTGCGGTGTGGCTGCCACGCCGAACGCACCGCTCGGTCACCTCTGCGAACAGCCGTTCCACCAGATTCAACCAGCTTCCGCTTGTGGGTGTGAAGTGCACATGATAGCGCGGATGACCTGCCAGCCAGGACTGCACCTTGCTGACCTTGTGCGTGCCGTAGTTGTCCATTACAAGGTGAACTTCGAATCCGGCTGGCAGACTCGAGTCGATTTCGTTCAGGAAGCGTAGGAACTCCTGGTGGCGGTGGCGACGGTAGCAGTTGCTGATGGTGACGCCGCTAGCCACGTCCAAAGCCGCAAACAACGAGGTCACTCCATGACGCTCATAGTCATGCGATTGCCGCGCCGGTACTCCCGGAGCCAGCGGCAAAATGGGCTGGGTGCGATTCAAAGCTTGAACCTGACTCTTTTCGTCTACGCAGAGCACGATGGCATGATCCGGCGGATTCATGTACAGGCCAACGATGTCGCGCACCTTTTCGACGAACAGTAGATCCTTGGAAAACTTGAAATTCTCCACTCGATGGGGCTGCAGCCCAAACGCATGCCAGATGCGCACGACCGCCGTTTGGGAGAGCCCGGCTTTGTTCGCCATAAGACGGCTGCTCCAGTGCGTACTGTTTTCCGGCATCGATTCCAGCGTCCTTGTCACGACCGCTTCGACCTGGGCGTCGGTAATCGAACGCGGGGCACCGGGCCGCGGTTCATCAAGCAGACCTTCCAGCCGCTGCACCCGAAAACGCTCCCGCCACTTGCACACCGTGGCGCCGGTAATGCGAAGCTTCCTGGCAACCGACGAATTGCTCGCTCCCTCATCACAGCCAAGCACGATGCGAGCACGCATGGCCATAGCTTGGGACGATTTCGGTCGACGTGCCAGCAAGGTGAGTTTCTCCCGTTCCTCGGGCGTTACATTCAGAGGTTTGGTCGGGCGTCCGATGGCCATATCCAAGTATGCCGCTGCACGCTATATTATTAAACGCTTTTATGACTCGGCACACTAGGGAACCTCTGAACAACAGCGACTTACAGGGACTCATATTCTGATTTCACTCGCATCTGCTCAGAATTAAGGCTTTTGCGGTGGCGTTTCCTGATTGTTTATTCGCTGGATTCGGGTGCAGCCTCCGGCGGGCACACTATGCCCCCAGAGGGGCCGTCCGGAGATTGATCCGAGCCAGCCGCTTGCGGTGCTGGTAGAGGTTAGCCAACGCAAAGCTCCCGCAAAGCCACTCGTGATTCTTCTTCAAGCCGCGATAGCGCACCTTGGTGAAACCGAATACACGCTTGATGATCCGGAAGGGCCACTCCACCTTGGCGCGCACGCGGGCTTTGGTGCGGTTTCTGCGCTTCTCCGATTCATCGACGCCCGGCCTTGGTCTTCACGCGTCGCGAGGTCATGTCCTGGGCCTCAGGCGCAACGGCATGAATGGCCTCGCTCTGCCCTTGATACCCTGCGTCGCCCCAGACCTTCTTTTCATCGCCGTGCAGCAAATCCGGCAACATGTGCACATCGGAGACCGAGGCCGCGGTCGAGCAAACCGAATGCACAACGCCTTCCTTGGAATCCACCCCGATGTGCGCCTTCATTCCGAAGTACCACTGGTTTCCTTTCTTCGTATGATGCATCTCCAGATCACGCTCCTTCTTTTCGTTCTTGATTGACGACGGCGCGTGAATGATCGTTGCATCCACGATTGTGCCCGTGGTGATACGGATGCCCTTGCTCTCCAGATAATGGTTCACTGTGTCCAGCATCTGGCCGCACAGTTCATGCTCTTCCAGCAAATGACGGAAGTTAAGAATCGTCGTCTCGTCCGGAACCGGGGCGCGGCCCAGATCGATGCCGCCAAAGCGGCGCAGCACCGGCGATTCGTATAACGCATCTTCCACGCCGGGATCCGAAAGCGAGAACCACTGCTGCAGGAAATAGACCCGAAGCATGATCTCAAGCCCCACCGGCTTGCGGCCCGTCTCGCCCTTTGGATAATGCGGTTCCACCAGCGCCATCAGCTCTGCCCATGGCACCACCGCGTCCATCTCTTCCAGAAACTGCTCACGCCGCGTCTTCTTAGAGTACCGCTGGAACTCTGCCTGATGGGCCAACGTCATCTGCCGCATGCCGCGATCATCTCCCTCAACCCAAAACTACCCGTGATTGCGGTGCTTGAGGAGTATTTTCAGAGGTTCCCTAGAGTTCCGAACGCAATTCAAACGAACTCGGATAACATCCAAGGACGTTTGATGGCTGTTCGCAGCATATTCGAATGAGCGGCGCAAGTTCCACGAGATCCATGTGCTACATGCTTCGCCCACCACCGGGAAACTGGCACGCATTGCCGCGCTCTATGCAACCGAGGCCGAAATTCGCGGCAAGCCGGAAGTGTTGAGACGGGAGAGGTGCCAGGCGCGGCCCAGGCCCTGCTCGATTCATTCGCGTCGAAGGTCCAATCGAGAGAGTTGCTGACCTCTATTAATTTGTAGGCAGCGCCTTCGCCGTTCACGCCGCTAAGAGCAGATTGTACCCGCGCCATATTGACGGTTATAGAGCTCGTAGTAAAGCCCTTCAGCTTGGTAAAGAGACTCATGCGTCCCCCGGTCCACAATCCTCCCTTCTTCCAAGACGAGAATCTGATTGGATCGGCGAATGGTTGAAAGTCTGTGTGCGACCACGAACGAAGTGCACCGCTGCATTAGGTAATTCAGGCCGGCCTGAATCATCGCCTCCGATTCAGAGTCGAGGGAAGAGGTAGCCTCATCGAGAACCAGAATGCGCGGATCAGCAATAATCGCTCGTGCAATGGAAACTCGTTGCTTCTGCCCGCCAGATAGCTTTACTCCGCGTTCCCCGACCACCGTATCGTAGCTCTTAGGGAACTTCTCGGCGAACTCATCCACACAAGCCACGCGACAGGCGTGCATAAGTTCCTTTTCCGTCGCATCTGGCCGCGCGAACAGAAGGTTCTCGCGCATGGTTCCGTCAAACAGGAATGTCTCCTGAAGCACAAGTCCAAGCTGAGACCTGTAGCTATTCAGTGTGATGCTAGCAAGATCAACCTTGTCGATTAGGATGCGGCCGGATTGAGGCTTATGAAATGCACAGAGCAAGGAGATGACCGTCGACTTTCCCGAGCCCGAGGGTCCAACCAGTGCGGTAACCGTACCGGGTAGAGCATGAAAGGAAACATTGTGCAGAACCCGCCGATCCTTCTCGTAGCCGAAGCTTACATCATCAAACAGCACCTCGCCATCGCAACGACGAATCGCTACCGTACGCCGATGATCAGCATCTTCGACCTTTTCTGCGATCAAATCGCCTACTCTGTCCAGTCCCGCAATCGCCTGGGTAAGCAGTGTACCAGTATTACCAAAAGTCAAGACAGGATTGACGATGTACATGATGAGCGCCGAGTATTGGGCGTAATCGCCTAGAGTCCAACGTCCACTGAGGAGCCAGTGGCCGCCCAAGTACATTACGATCAAGGTGTTGAAGCTCGTCAGCAAAATGCCTGCGATGCCGACGGTGCTCATCCTTGGCCTAACCTGCATGAAGTTGTCGATGAGGCGCTGTGTCCCGGCAGTGAAAACCGCTTCTTCACGCCGTTCGGCGCGATAGCCTTTGACAACGTGGATGCCGCTGATCGATTCTGAGAGCCGGCCGCTCACTTCAGCACGGATCTTGTACATTTCGCGCACCAATAGCCTTACGCGAGAGAATGCGTGGTATAAGGCATAACCGCCTGCAGATAGGATGCAAACGAGCGCCAAAGTGAGGTTCCAGCTCTTTTGCACGAGTATATACACGGTGATCGCCCCGGTAAGTAGTGCGGCGAAGAAATCGAGCATTGGAATACCGATGAGATTCAACATGCCCTCAGGGTCGCTCATGATGCGTGAGACCAGTGCGCCTGAGAGGTTATTATCGAAATATCGAATGGGCAAATGGACGACATGCATCTGCAAACGTCTTCTTAGTTCGTTAGTCAGCCTGATGGCAATATCGGCCATGATCATGAAACTTGAATAATAGCAGCCTGCGTGCACAAGAATGGAAGCAAAGACGATGCTGATCAGGGGCAAAAGTTGGCCGACGCTGTGTCCGAGTACAACGGTGTCGATGAGGTACTTTGACGAATAAGGCAAGACAAGGTGTGCGACTTGGCTGATACCGATCAACCCGGCACAAAGCAGCAACGACCTCCAGTAAGGACGAATCAGCGAGCCGATTGCTGGAAGCGATCGGAGGAGCGACGGTTGCTTCTCGCGCGTTCCGCTTACTGCTTTTCGGCCAAACATCTTACTCCTTATCGACTCAGTTGGTCAAGCGAAGGGCACGCCCTTTCGAGACCATCGGCGCCAGCGCAAGTCCGCAAGTCGCCGTTACGCTGACCAGATCGGGCCGTTTTCCTGCCCGGATGCTCCCGGTGTTCTAGCACAGGTCACGTGCTCCCGATGCGGGGCTGGCCTATTTCGATGGCTCCTTGCGAGCGAACATCGAATCTCACAAGTCTGCTGCAAGGCGCTTTTCAACTGCAGTTCTACTACCTCGTCGGTCCCCCTGAACTAAATCTACCCAGGACAGTAGAGTTCGTCTACTAAACGTTCGCTGATTCACGGGGTTGAGAGCCGCCAGCTGTCAACCCAATTCAAACTGATAGACACTGAACCTGCCCTGGTAACTGGCCGCCAAGTCGCCAAGGTCGTACTCCTTTGGCCGTCCTCCGGAGGTCTGCTCGCCATGATGGGACAGCAATGCCGCTCCAAGTCGCGGGATTGATCAGATCACTTGGGAGCAGTATGCGGAGGTACGTAATGTCCTTGATGAGCAACCGCAACATTTGCTTGCGATCTTTTGTTTCGTCTTCTGCTCAGGGGTCGCGACACGTGCCTGTTGCTGCTGGAATTGCGCAGCTTGTTTATGGAGTTCGTCCCATTGCAGCAGGGCTGCATTCCAACGCCGTTCCAGAGTGGCGGCCACCCATCGCTGCGAAGGATCAACCTCCAGATAGCGCCGCTCGGCGAGAGCGGCTTCATACTCGGCACGTACAAGCCCCATCTGCCACTGGCGCCTGATGGTCCGATCGTGTGCTTCCAACTCCTCAAGAGCTGCGAGAGCCAGTTCCAGTTGGGCAGGCTCGAGAGCCCTCAGAACCTGCTCGGCAACGGCATGATCGAGCAAATTGCAGCGGAAGTTGACACGGTCTCTATGTGCCAAGCCATCACAGCGTAACCAGTTGCACAGATAGCATGGGTAGATGCCGCTGTTGCCCACGTAACGGACGGTGAGCGCTCGGCCAAAGTGGCCGCCCAGCAGCATGCCCTGGAGAAGCGCCAGACCTTCGCGAACAGGACCACTCAGCATCATTTCCCCGCCATTAGTGCGGTTCTTCTCCAAACGCTCCTGGGTCTTTCAAGTACTCGTCCCAGCCGATATAACCCTCATGATGTTTTTCGAGGCGGACTCGCCCGTTTGCCATGGGAACAATGCGCATCCGTGGATGCACCTCCCCGGTGGGACGGATCTGACATAGTATTGGTAACGGCCGAAAACATGCATCCCGGCGTAAGCGGGGTTTTTAAGCATACTCAGAGCCCGACCGTGCGTCAGCCGTCCCCAGTCATGGATGCGAAGATCTGGCTGGAAGAGTGACGCTCGAACGGACGACGCTAGATTTCAATGGCAACTTCCCTCCGAGGGCCTGTCCCGCCAGGCTCCGCGGCGCCGCGAAGCGCAACAAAGGCCTTTCCGCCTGTCGCTTCGTCGCGTTTTCCGATTCCCCTCTTTTCCGTCATCCTTGCCAGCGCTTTGTAACGTCGATCTCCGTTGTTATTAGGTCGTCGATCAAAGACAGATTGCGCATTAGTTTGTATAAGCTGTTTTGCTGCTATTACTTACAATCTACGAGTGTCACATAGAAGTGCTTCGAATTGCACGAGAACAAAACCAAAAGTGGCGCCGCACAATCTTCCACACAGGTTGCGACAGGTCGAATATTGCTCTGTTTTCAAAGAGCTGGGAAATCTGCAGTCTGGCAAATTATGTCCCCTACTAGTATAATTCCTCCGCGGCGGCGTTAGCAATAAAGCCGTTGGCAGCGCCCACAGCCCTTTGGAACACCACAAAAGAAACGGCCTAACCTCCTCTCGCCTCGATCAGCCACCCCAGAACGCGGGACGGACGCCGAGCGATATTTCCAAATCACACAAGCAGGGCTCCTTCATGTTCATCGAATCCATCGGCTATCGAATAACCTCTTTCCTGAACCATCACGCCTCCAAGGTGCAACCTTATGAGTGAAGCGAAACCGCCCGCCGCAGCGATGTGGCTGCTTATGCACTTATCCCCCAGAGAACGCGATCATTTTCCCTTTGATTACCTGCTTCACGAATATCGCAACGGACGCTCCTCGTGGTGGTACTGGAGACGGGTAATTGTCGCTATTATAGCAGCGCGCCTTAAGGAGCTTCTGAGAAACCGTACTGCGATTATATTTGTAGTACTTTGGTCTTTACTTGCTCCGGGATGGAATGCCTGGGTAATTACTCTTGGATTAGGCTTCTCACAAAAGAGCTGGCAACTCCCCTGGCCGTGGTCCATGGCCGTTGCTATAGGTTTTAACTTTCTTCCAGGTTTGGTTTTTGTCTGCGCTGGGATTCTCATTTACATTTTAGGCTTTATGGCTGTGACACAATGCTTCAAGTTGAGGCGTTTAGGACGAGGTTTCTTCACAGGCTTAGCCTGCTACGGTGCTGTATCACTTGCCCTCTTCGCCTTGCCCATGGTCTTTCCATCTTACTTCCCTACCCTAAGTAAGTTTGGGCCCACCTCTTGGATTACGCCGGTTTCGCCTCCCTACGAACAGAAGGGTATCTATGAAACAGAAAAGCCAACGATTGAGATAGACACACGCACGGGAAATGCGGTGTTGCTCAAGGCCCATGCATGGAAAGCCATCGACTTACCTAACTTCTGGCGGAAGAATACCGATAATACGTTCGTTCTTGATCCTCTCCACGAAATTGTGAGCACGAATATGAACACTATGATTGTACGATTGTCCTGTTTTTTGGGAATGATTTACGCCCTTTGGGGTATAGCGATCCGCTTCGGAGAGAGAGGGACACGGACAGTTGCAAAGAGCTGAAGGAGAACTCCGAGAAACAGCCCATCTGCAGTCGAAGTTGGATATCTCACCGAGACTGTACGTTGGGTTACTCATAGCTGTGGGCTCGGTGTCCTCCATAGTGGTCGGTCTCATTTTCTGTCGTTTTCCTGGCGACACTGACCGATCACTGATTTCACAGGTTGCGACCGCGGCAAGTTATGTTACGTGCGCTACTATCGCAGGATTTGCAGGTACATTTAGCTTTTGGAATCCCGCTCGTTCTTCACAATATTCAATATTAGTATGCGCGCTTACGGGAGCTACCGGCTGGGTTTGGATACCTTCAATAATTTTACTCGCTCGAAAAGACTCTCTCATTGCAGCGATGATTGCACCGATGGCCGCCGCAATTATCGCAACATGTGTGAGAAGGATGACGGACCCGAGAGACCAAACGTCGGATGGAGAATTTGTAAGTCTAGATTTGGAAAGGCGCGATCTATTTTCCGAATATGCAAAGCCAGCTCCCCGAATTGTTGGGGCGATAATGGTGTCTTTCGCTCTTTATGGCGGGGCTTTGGCATTGTTGGCGAGCGCCAACGTTATGGCGTGTATCTTACTGTCACTATGTGCTGCACAGGTAGCGTGGCAATTCAACGAACATAACAAAGATAAATTGAACCAGGACAAGTTAACGAGACATGCTTCGTTGCGGCTCCTAAAGTTGGCGACTCCCGCACTAGTCACCACCACCATGATATTGCTAATTGCGCGTGGCTCGTGGGGTCCTCCTGGGATGGCTACAACGCTCTTTTCTCATGGAACTGGCGATTCTAAAAGCAAGGATCACGAACAACAAAACATTCAAAATAAATACGACTCCGTTTCGAGCATATCAGGTTATGAAAGCGTGATTCTCTGGCCGATTCCTGATAAGAAGCCTGTTGTCCCACGATTGCTAGCGAGAGGTTCTCAACTCCTTGTTGCTAGTTCGAAGCCTCTTATTATCCCGTTCAATGGGATATATTGGTATTTGCAAGCGCCAAGCGAAAGGCCCGGACCCAAAGCGCAGGTTTCCCGTGGCAATCCTATAACAGTGGGAATCAAATCTGAAAATGCTATTCCGCTCACGATGGAAGCCCACCAGAGCTTAGGTGACCCTATAGACATCTCGAGCTTCGGGGGAATTCGCGTGAGGATTTTGAATCTTGAGAACAAACCGGGCGGGATAGCGCTCGCGGTCGTTCTTTCGGATTCAAGTTCTCCCGGAATGCCCTCTCTCTATTTAGGGCAGATGCCTCTATTAACGACCGAGCCTAATCACTTCATGATCAAGTCTGTTGCGGCCCATGAGGAGTTGCTATTCACAATTCCTGTCCATCCAAACATAAAGGAATTCAACAAGATAACGGTTTTGTTTCTTCCAGATGTTGAGCACCTAGTGGTGGGCCCTCGGATCGCACTTCAAGAGTTTGAATTGCTTCCGCGATGAACGCCGTGCGCTTTTGACAAGCCCGTGTGATCCACCGCATTACTGCAAAGCAGTTTCCCATTTGGCTAACTTCCTGCCTGGATGAGTTCGTTATTTGAAGTGATCCGGCGTGGGTACGCGTCTGGAGAGACGATTCAGGGATTATCCAAGAAGCACGGTGTGCACCGGCGGATGGTGCGACAGGCGCTGGAGAGCGCGATTCCTCCCGATCGAAAAGCGGTGGTACGAGAAGCGCCGCAGTTGGGTCCGGTCAAGGAACACATCGAGCAGATGCTTGCCTCGGACCTTCAGGCACCACGCAAGCACGCGGGGTCGCGATAGGGACGAACCTTGCGGCCCGCCCCTCGCGCGGATCCGTACGTGCGGAACTACCGCATACGGCTCTTGCCTAAGGTGTGTGACGCGAAGAAGCGCTCTTCCGGGTAGGGATGGAGCTTACGGCATGGCGGTATGTGCTGAAGCACTGTCCGATTGAAACGGGCCCAGTTCATTCGGGTCCGCTGGCTGCGCCGCCTCAGGGCCTGCCGCCAAGCGCGGCAGACTTCTTTGCGGAAGCCATCCAGCCGGTACAGATTCGTGGGTACGGCGTAGTAGCGGAAATAGCCTGCCACTACGCGGCCCAGCCAGGCGCCAACAACGGGTACAGGTTCGTGCCGTCGTCGGAGAAGCGTTTCCCGAATCGCGGTCAGCGTTGCTCGCATTCGCTTCTTCACCGTCAGGCGAATCACTTGGAAGTGGCCCCTTCGGTCCTGCCCACAACAGTGAGTGAATCCGAGGAAATCGAAGGTGTCCGGTTTTCCATCACCCCGGTTGCGACGACGCTCAGCCGCAAAGCGACCGAACTCAATCAACCGCGTTTTATCCGGGTGTAACGTCAAGCCGAATTTGCCCAGCCGCTCCCGGAATTGCACTAGGAACTGCTGCGCTGTCTCCTTCTTCTCGAAGCCCACCACACTGTCATCAGCGTAGCGAATCGCGATTACACACCCGCGACCCGGCGCTTTACGCCAGGCGTGTATCCACTGATCGAAACAATAATGCAGATAGATGTTCGCGAGTAGCGGCGAAATCACTCCCCTTACACAAAAGGTAATTTCGAATTCGAGCGGGTAGTGGTGAGTTGGCGAACCAGTTACCCTGTGCTTGACCTGCGTCTTAAGAGGTAATACGTTTATGACAGATGGCCCGATCAACCAAAACGAACAAGGCTCGGCAGTTGAATGCTGCTTTCGCCATGCTCCGGCGCAATACGCCGTTGCCAGAGGCCATGCAGTGCCTTGCGCGAGAGTTCGATCTGTCGGAACGTCAAGCCTATCGGTACCTGGCGGAGGCGACGCATCTGAAGCGTCCGGTCGAAGTCTTCGAGGCTTCTGTACCGATTACGCTCAAGGTTCCAGCAGGAACAGCACGTCTGCTTCGAGCCTACGCGAGAACCAGCGGAACGACGATCGGCGCGATTGTTACACGCGCATTGACTGCGTTTCTGAGCACTCAGAGAAGGCATGGCTAAGCCGCGCCCAACGCTCGGCCCGCTTCAAGTTGACGTTGAGTATTTGTTTGATCGCTTGCACGAATCGAAACTCGTACAGGCCTACAGTCTTCTTGTGCCCATTCGGGAACGTCCCATTGGCGGCAATGTGAAGGAGCTTGATCATGAGGATAGCTGCAATCTACGCACGGGTATCTTCGGACCAGCAGCGAGAGGCGAACACAATTGCGAGCCAGACGGCGTCCCTGATCGAGTTTGCCCAGGGGCACGATCTGGAGGTACCCGAAGAGTGGGTCTTCGAGGATGACGGCTACACTGGAGCAACGTGAGTTTTCGGGAAGGCTGCGTGACTTGGCGTAAGCGGGATTGTTAAGTTCAGTCATCCGCTGAGGTCGGCTGAGATTGAACGATAAAAGCGCCCTATCCATTCCTGAACCGATCGTGCAGTTACAACGGCAGCTGGATCAGTTCCGGAGCGCGCAGCCGCATCGGGCGAAGATTCCTGAAGGGATGTGGCAGGCGGCAGTAGAGCTGGCGCGGCAGCATGGTCTGTATGCTGTAGCTCATCCACTGCGCCTGGACTATGTGGCACTGAAGCGCCGTCTCGAAGGGGTCACGAAAGTTGAGAAAAAGAAGAAGCGTACATCGCCGAGATGTGTGGAATTGATTGCCGCACATCCCTCGGCAGCGGAGTGCCTGATCGAGTTCGAGAGCAAAAGCGGCAGCAAGATGCGCATTCAGTGGAAGGGATCTGGAGCGCCGGACTGGTCAAGCCTTCTTCGCACCTGGCGGGAAGCGGAAGGATGATTCATATCACGGCGCAGATGCGGGTGCTGGTGGCGATCGAGGCTGTCGACGGAAGGAAATATGCGCCGTCCAAAAATATGCGGAGTGAACGGTGGCCAATCGCAAAATCCGGTCGCTCGACAAGCTTTGAACGGCGCATAACCTGCCCTTACCCCTTGGATCGAATCAGAGCTAGCAACTTATCTGGTGGCCGGAATCGACCGCGTCGTAATGTCGGTGGAGACAGAGAAGCCATTGCCTCAAGCTTTTCGGTAGGATCGGCCCGGAGGTAGACTTCTGTACTCTGGAGGCTCGCGTGGCCAAGCCAAAGAGCTACCTTTCGGACATCGCCGGTCGCCAGGAGCGTGTGCATGGCGCACGAATGTCTCATGGTGTGGGGTGAAACCCGTTTCTTGACCAAGGAAGGCTGTTTTGCGCTAGCCGCCCGAACGTGCTTCTCCAGAATGTATTCAAATCCTGACCTGGTCATATCATCGCCACGAGCGTTGGGAAACAGTGCTGTGCTCTTCGGGGCACCCCGTACCTTGAGCCAGTCGCGAAGCGCCGCCGCTGTCTCCTTCCATAGCGGTAGCACTCTTTCACGACGGCCTTTTCCCATCACATGAATGCTGGGCTGAGGGTGGAACACTAAATCGGTCAGATGTAACCCAACCAACTCGGAGACCCGTAACCCACCGGCGTAGGCTAGGTGGAGCATTGCCCGATCGCGCAAACCATGCTGTGAATTCGGGACAGGAGCGTCCACCAGGGTCTGAATCTCTTCACGATTGAGATACCCGATGATTACTTCATCGGTTTTCTTCACCGGAATGGCCCGAATGCGGCGGGCCTGTTCTAGGCAGGACGGAAGCCGATATTCCATAAACCGAAAGAAAGTTTTGATGGCGGCCAGTCTCGAATTGCGTGTCCTGGCGCAATTCCCGCGCTTTTTCTCGAGGTGTTCAAGAAACGCCAGCACCAACGCAGCGTCGAGTTGCTCGATTGAGAGCGCCGACGGAGTGGTCTTCAGCCGATCGGCAGCAAAGCATACCAACAATTGGAACGCATAGGCATACGTGTCCGAAGTTTGTACGCTCATTTCACGCTGGCTGGGAAGATATTCGCGCAAGAAAACCGTGAGATGGGGACCAAGAGGAGTCATCTTCCACCCCCTCGATACAGAGCCTCAGACGCGGCCGCAACGTCGCAAAGGAGTTTCAGTGTTGCCTGCAAATACCAGTATGTATCGGAGACGTGGGAGTGCCCGAGGTACGTGCTCAACGCGGAAATATGTCTCGCGATGGCTTTACGGTCTCCTGCACACTGTTCAAGCGATCTCACCGCAAATGTATGACGAGCGTCATGAATGCGACAGCCGCCTTGTCCTGGGCCTTGCCGCAGGCCTGCCAAGCGAGCCAGATACAGAAAGGTCGCATTAAGTGTCGAATAGGGCAGCGCCGCACCGTGCTTGGAGACAAAGACATTCGAACACTTTGTCTTGAATCTCTTGCGGACCGCGAGATACTGCCTTAATCCCTGAGCCGCGCTCTCATGAAGAGGTACAAGGCGGCTCTTCTGGAACTTCGTTGCGCGAATGAGCAGGCCGTCCTCTGTAATGTCGGTGAGTTGTAGCTTCAAAGCCTCTGAAGCGCGAAGTCCAGTGGCCATAATCAGACACATCAAGGCCGTGAACGTAGCAGGCTGTATCGACCTCCGTGACGAGAGCTGCGCCGACGTTCGCAGAAGGCAACTGATTTCGTCTTTGGTGAAAATGTGGCAGGTCCAGCGACTCTTTGGTGCGCGACCGAAGGCGTCATCAGGCGGAACTTGATGACGAGGGTCTTCGGCGTTTAGGGAACATGCAAAACGACGAACGATGAACAAGCGATCATAACGCTGGCGGATTGATGGCGCCGAACCCGCCCACTCCAAAACCGCGTCTGCGCTGATGAACTGCTCGGACCGGCTTTCGGCAAAGGCGGCGAAGCCATGGAGGATGTATTCCTGAGCCTTGTACTTGAATCCCATACTCCGATAAAGCTCGATGTTGCGTTTGACGGCGTCGATTAGCATCTTTCACTCTCCTGAGGCCATGGCTGTGCGATCTGTTGAAGGGCGGCAACATCAACCTTTGCGTAATGTGCAGTCGTGTCCGGGGACTTGTGTCTCAGAACGGTTCCGATCTCATCCAAAGTGGCGCCGGCACGCAGCATCATGGTTGCTGTCGTGTGCCTGAGGAGATTCGCGCCGTGGGACGGCGGGTTTTCGATTCCAGCGCGCCGGAGTGCAGCGCGAACGATGCCGGAAATGATAGATCCAGACTGGAGTAGGCGAAACGGCGCCCTAGCGCAAAGGAAGATGCGGTCGATGGCGACTTCTGGACGCGCATGCTCGATATAGTCCAAAACTGCGTCCCCTGCATCCTGTGGAAGAGGCAGGCGGACGTCCCTGCGCCCCTTGCCTCGTACTAACAGCGTGGAATCCTGCCAATCGATATCCCCGGGGCGCATGTTGGCGATGTCACCGGCGCCGAGGCCGAGCCGAAGCAGCAACAGAATAATGGCACGATCCCTCAATCCTTGCGCCCCGTCCTTGCCACAGGTGTCAATGAGGCGGTTTGCCTGGGTGGCATCCAGGTATCTCGGCAACGATGAAAGCCTCCACTCGGCCACGGTCGGCAGCATATGGTCAAGCCCAGGTTGACATGCGTTGTTTACCGCAAGAAATCGCAAATAGATGCGGAGAGCTCCGACGAATGTTTTCGCGTCAGCTGGCCGACGGCCGCGTATCTGATCAAGAATGACGCTTCGCACCGAAGCCGCGCTGTACTGAGCAGTGTTGGAGCCGAGCGCGGGTAGCATCTGCATTATCAGCCGTTCATGGCGTGCCACGGTGACCAATGCGAGCCCGCGATGACGCAGCAACCAATCGCGAAATTCACTCAGGGGCAAACTGGCTTTGATCTTTGCATCCGCAGTCGCTCTGATGACGCCTTGTTGCTGTAGATACCCGACGAAACGTCGAACATATGCCGTGTAGACCCGCGAAATGCGTTGAGGCTTGTGAGTTCCGGGACATAAGCAGCGATGAGTTGCAAAGGCTTTAATAGTCTCTTCGCTAACATCTGCGAAGCCCAGGTCTCTGGATTTAAGCCACGTACAAAAGTGAAGAGCAGGGCCTAAGTAGCCGTTGATCGTCAAGGCACTGTGGCCAACCGACGCCAGTTCGGTTGCAAAGCCCTCGACAAATGGGGTTTCACGTCCAGCGTTCATCCTATGAGGTCGCGCCAAAATATCGGAAATGTCCATGTAGTCCTCTTTCGGCCGCCAGTCCTGACGGCCATCCAAAGGCTACGTTATGCGGAGTGATTCGACATCAGGCATCATGGTTTCCGCGACGCAGGACGCATCTCAGCCCTGTATGGAAAAAGACTCCGCATATCTATCCACGGCGCATATTTCCTTTTTTGCGGTGCACCGCAAAAAAGGAAAGGGATCGACTCTTTGGTTCGCGTGTGCCAGGAAAAGCTTTCCGAGGATCCGATCCGGGGCTGTGTTTTCATTTTCCGAAGTCGCAGAGGGACGTCGATACGCGTACTGACGTATGACGGGCAGGGGTACTGGCTGGCGCAGAAGCGTCTTTCCCACGGAAAAGTCCGGTGGTGGCCGGAATCGAGTTCCCCGGCCAAGGCGCTGGAGGCTTATGAGGCGCATTTGCTGATGGCAGCCGGCGATGTAGCGCGGGTGCGCGCTGCGCCGATGTGGCGGCGGGTGAACGCCGTCGCGTAGAGCCGCATTTTTCCCTTGCGTTCCAAGAAAGACTCGTTCATACTGGCTCGCAAATGAGCCGGTTTCGCTATCGTGGGCGGGAGATCAGCGCGGAAGACATCCTATATATACGTGCGCTGATCGAACGCTACCCCGGAGAGAGCCGCCGCAAGCTGTCGGTTCGTCTCTGTGAAGCCTGGCAGTGGCGGCAGGCCAACGGAGCGTTGCGCGATATGGTGTGCCGAGGGCTGTTGCTGATGCTGGAGCGCGCCGGGCAGATCGCGTTGCCTCCGGTCAGCTACGTGCGCCATAACCCGCTGTCACGGCGGGCACGTCCGCAACCAGTGCTGATCGATGCAACTCCCATCGAGGGTCCGTTGTGCAAGCTGCAGCCGCTGGAAGTGGAGCAGGTACGGCGCACGGCACAGGAACCGCTGTTCAATAGCCTGATGGAAGAGCATCATTATCTCGGCTATGAACAACCAGTGGGAGAACATCTGAAGTATGTGGTGTGGGCATCTGGCCGTCCCGTAGCGTGCCTGGCGTGGTCCTCGGCGCCGCGCCACCTGGCCAGCCGCGATCACTACATCGGCTGGGATGCCACGTCGCGTCGCAGCCGGATCCGCTTCATCGCCTACAACACGCGCTTCCTGATCCTGCCGTGGGTGCGAGTTGAACACCTGGCATCGCACATCCTGGGGCGCATGGCGGCGCGAATCTCCGCTGACTGGCTGCAGCTGTACGGTCATCCCATCTACTTCCTGGAGACGTTCGTGGATCCGGAGCGTTTTCGCGGGACGTGTTATCGGGCAGCCAACTGGGTGTTGCTGGGCCGGACCACGGGTAGAGGCAAGCAGTCCAACAGCTATGTGCCAAACCGTTCGATCAAAGAGGTACTCGGCTATCCGTTAACCAGTCGGTTCCGTGAGCTGCTGGGAGGCGCCGCGTGAAGGAACCCCGGCGCCGCCTCGAGGTGAACCTGGAGGAACTGGACCGGGTGCTGGACGGAGCGCGTCAGGCGCCGCTGAGCGATCAAGATCACCACAAGCTGCGAGAAGCGTTGCATGCTATGGCAGCAATGCTGGGGCGGCCGCGTAACACCGAGAAAACGAGTTCCGTGGTGGGGAAGGCGGAAGACGCATCCGGCCACACAGGGAAGCAGCCGGATCCGAATGAGCCTCCACCGCCCGGACATGGCCGCAACGGAGCTGAAGCGTTCAGCGGCGCCCAGCGAGTGGAGATCAAGCACCAGACGTTGGCCCACGGAGATCGATGCCCGGAGTGTCGGCAGGGCAACGTATACGCTCAGAAAGAACCGAAGGTACTGGTTCGAATCACCGGTCAGGCGCCGTTGGCGGCCACGATCTATTCGTTGGAGCGGCTACGTTGCGGCGCCTGCGGGCAGGTGTTCACGGCGCAGGAGCCGGAAGGCGTGGGCGAGGATAAGTACGATGAGTCGGCGGCGGCCATGATCGCTCAGCTCAAGTACGGCAGTGGCACTCCATTCCATCGCTTGGAGCATTTGGAAAAGCAGTTGGGTATCCCGTTACCGGCGGCCACGCAGTGGGAGATCGTCGCGAAAGCCGCGCAGCCGATCAAGCCAGCGCGCGACGAGCTGATTCGCCAGGCCGCGCAAGGTGAAGTGGTCCACAATGACGACACCAGCATGCGCGTGCTGCGCCTCGAGCGCGATCCCAAGGACGAGCGCACCGGTGTGTTTACCAGTGGGATCGTCTCCACTTTCGAGGGGCGTAAGATCGCGCTGTACTTCACCGGATCGAAACATGCCGGCGAGAACCTCGCCGATGTGCTGAAGCGGCGCGATCGAGGACTGTCGCCGCTGGTACAAATGTGCGATGCACTATCGCGCAACGTGCCGCACCTTGCTGCCGGGGCCGAAATCCTGCTGGCCAACTGTCTGGCGCATGGAAGACGGCAGTTTGTAGACGTGGCGGAAAACTTCCCTCGCGAATGCCGCTTCGTGCTGGAGATGCTCGGCCTGGTCTACGGCCATGATGCCGAAGCGCGGGAACTTGGACTGACGCCGGATCAGCGTCTGCTACTCCATCAGGAGCGCAGCGCACCGGTGATGGGCGAACTGCATATCTGGCTCGAGTTGCAGTTGGCTGAACGTCGAACCGAGCCTAACTCCGGGCTCGGCCAGGCAATCGGCTATCTGCTGCGGCACTGGCTGCCCCTGACCTTGTTCCTTCGCCAAGCCGGGGCCCCGCTGGACAACAACATCGTAGAACGAGCCCTAAAGCGGGCAGTTTTGCATCGCAAGAACGCTCTCTACTATCGCTCTCTGAATGGCGCTCAGGTTGGCGATCTGTTCATGACCCTCATCCACACGTGCCAGTTATGCGGCGCCAACTCCTTCGACTACCTGATCGAACTGCAGCGCCATGCCCAGGAGTTGAACGCCTGCCCATCGGACTGGATGCCGTGGAACTATCGCGATACCCTGATCCGAACCGCCGCGGTATGATGAACCCGCATGGCCGAAAAGGATACTCGGCGGCCACCGTCAGGGAGCGTCGTGAAGTGCCCGTAAAACAAGGGTCCGGCAACAGGAAATCGGGGAAGGTTTTTGGCCAGGGGCAAAAGCACGCCAAAATGGTTCGCGCCGCCCTCTATGCCCGGGTCTCCACTCAGGATCAGCAAACCCTGCCCATGCAGAATCGTGCCATGCGGGAATATGCCGCCCGGCGCGGCTGGGCCATCGCAATGCAGGTCAAAGAGGTCGGCTCCGGTGGATTACAGCGGCAACGGCGGGAGAAGTTAATCGAAGCGGCACGCCGCCGCGAAATCGATGTGGTGCTGGTGTGGCGGCTGGACCGCTGGGGAAGATCGGTAACCGACCTGCTGGCCACGCTGCAGGAGTTGGAACACCTCGGTGTCGGCTTCGTATCGCTGACCGAGGCGCTGGACCTGACCACACCGGCGGGTCGTGCCATGGCCGCGCTGCTGGCCGTCTTCGCCGCCTTCGAGCGCGAGATCCTTGGGGAGCGCGTGCGGGCCGGTCTCGCTCATGCCCGCCAGAACGGCAAACGTCTGGGCCGACCCCTCACCGCCGCCCTGCATGCCGATCAGGTCCGGAAACTGCGCCGCGCGGGCACAAGCAAATCCGAAATCGCACGCCGGCTCAACATCGGCCGCACCTCCGTGCGCCGTATCCTGAACAACAGAACTCAGGCATAGAAACATGGCCAAACTACGCCGAAATCAAGATCGGGAAACCCGCATCCACGAGGAGATCATCGTGGATGCCTACGGACCGGAAGAACAGGCCATGGGATGGTACTACTATCTCGAGGAGAAGCTCCGGTTCCCGTTCCAAGCCCAATGCATCGCTTCGGTACCAACCTCGCCGCTGCGAAAAGGGGAGTCGGTCGAGATCCGAAAGATGGCGCCTGAGGATAGCTGCTCAGCTGACATGCTCGTCATGACACGCTGGAGCAGTCGGAATCTCGCCGTGCCACTCTCTCAGTTGAAGCCCATCGGCGTTGATGAAGCAACGAGGCAGGCCATCGAGGACTGGCATTACTGGGTGGCCCATGGGTACTGCTTCTGATCTACACACCGAGAATCGTTCTCCAACAAGTAAGAACCTGAACCCCATGACGAAACGACCCTCACGATCACAGCCCAGATGGACAGATGTTAAGGCAAAGCTCACCAGCCTTGACCGGATAGGATTAATCGGCCTTGTTCAGGATCTTTATGCCCTACACAAAGATAATCAGACCTTCCTTCACACCCGCTTTGGCTTGGGCAAGGACGTTCTGAAGCCCTACAAGGAAACACTGGACCGATGGCTCTGGCCCGATGTGATGCGTAACCAGGATATCTCTGTCGCAAAGGCAAAGCAGGCCATTTCCAGTTACCGAAAAGCCGTTGGCGAACCTGCCGGGCTCGCGGAGCTGATGGTGTCTTATTGCGAAAATGCTGCTGGCTTTTCCAACGATGTCGGCTACCAGGACGAAGGCCATTTCGATGCTCTGGTCCATATGTTCGAACAGGCGCTCAAAGTCACTCGTAAGCTATCCGCAGCCGACCGCGACGCCCTCATCGCCCGGCTAGACCGCGTGCGCAGCATAAGCCACAATCTGGGCTATGGCGTCGGCGATGACATGGACTCCCTGCTTATCGATTACACCGGTACCTGACTACCCTCCGCAGCAGGTCCTCTCTCAAACAGACACCCTTCGCATCCCTGCCGAAAACTCACATATCAACCGAGCAGTAGGCGAAAAATGGATCACCGCTGATTCCGAGCTCGTATTTGCCTTTAGGCAGATTACTCGTATCGAGCTTGACTCGGATCGTTGGCGCGCCGCCTTCCACAGCAAGATCGCCTTTCACGTGCATGACACGCGCAGAGTGCAGATTTTTGTAAAGATCGACTACGTGTGGGCCTGGGTGAAAGTCAATGTATTTCGTGCCGTACTGCTGGTCCTCAGCCCGGATTTCGATTCTTTCCGGCATCCGCAACTTCAGATCTACAAGGCCACGCGAAAGTGTGATCGATTTCTCCTCGCAGATTTCGTATCCGATAGGAGCACCACTGTTGCTCAAGTCGATGCTTACGTTGGCCGAACCGTCAGGGTTTATTCGGGTTTGAGATTTGCAGCCCATCAGCGTCACGATAAAGATCGAGGCTAGAACCGGCCTTAGCGTATAGGGCCTCATGAGACCTATCCCTCCTAGTTTGCTGCGCGGTCGAACGGCGCTTTATGGTCGTACCATCCGCGCACGGTCTTCTGGACTCACGTTTCTCTTGTCTTGCAGCGCAATGGCGAGATTATATTTAGTCAGGCAAATTCCTATTTACGACGAGAAGATTTGGTTTTCCCAAATGAATCATCTTGCCGACTCCACATCGCGTTCACACCGGAACGAAAGCCGGATTTCCGCGCAGGCGAAAGCGAGACACGCGAAGGGCCAAGATCGATCGGAAGCCTTCTACTTCACGGTGCCTGAATATCGATGGAGAACCGCTGCATCGAAACTGGCCAGGGTCATTGAAGACACTTATACGCGGAGATCCACATCGTGCCCGCTTCTGCAGCCTCCTGGTAGATCTGCGAGGTATCCGAACCCTCGCGGGGAGTAAAAATCTCGCGTCCGATTTCAACCTCTTTGGTTTTTGCAACATCCAGAACGAACAATCGGAGTCGATAGCCTTCGCCTACAGCCGGGGGAAGGGGCTCAATCGCAAAACGTGGTTGGCGGATGTCCTCGCTCAAACCCAACCACGGCGCAAAGTGGGGACCCGTGTGCTTGCCATTCTCTGCCATGTAGCTGTATCTCCTCAGCGGGGGGGGAACGGTTCTAGCCGTTGATGAATGGTAGGGGCAGTAAGAATTACAAAGCCGATATTCTTAAAGGATTGCTACGGCCATTGAGCTGCTTCAAACAAATCGGGGGCGTCTGGTTCGACCGCGCCTTGGGATGTGTCCAAGAACAAAAGGCACTGCGGTGAAAGGGTCGTCTCCTTCCACTGTCGGCAGGCGAGAGTGTCGCAGCTTCTGGCATCTACTAGATACGCTGCTCAAGGGGCGCCTTTTTTGACACCCCGGGCATGTTTTTTTGTGTTAAAGAGCGGACGCGCGACGAGCAAGACTCAATACAGTCTAACCATATCGGAGAGATAAATAGAAGTCCCTCTTAGCGCCCTCGGCCACGCTCAAGGCTGACGACCTTCACCTTGTTTTTGCCCACCTGAAGATCGACGCGTTGCCCGAGATAAACCTCGGCAGTCAGTTGCTTCCTGGGAATTACGACAAAAGCATTTCCGCTTGTCGCGACGGCGAGATGTTCTCGGCTTTGTGCCAACACCCAACCGGAAGTCTTGGTTCCTTCAAGAAGTGGCCGCTCGGCGGTGGGCATATCCCGGATATTCCCTGCCGACTGTTTCAATAAACTGATGGCCTCTTTTGCGAGGACATCTCGATCTCGTGCTGTCGCGATCGTTGAGCTGTTG
>Ga0207023_10119_pt1 | contig 23873 bp, 18 predicted proteins | sample Alteio_BWMinCont_47_FD_153464 | JGI IMG/M metagenome (GOLD analysis project Ga0207023, IMG submission 153464) | Enriched cells from forest soil in Barre Woods Harvard Forest LTER site, Petersham, Massachusetts, United States -... | ecosystem: Environmental > Terrestrial > Soil > Temperate forest >... | reverse complement strand
AGGATCAAATTTTTATCAACCGAAAGCTTACAAACTGTCACACTATTTTTTGATAAAAATGGATTTCATGTGGCACAAAACGGTAGGATAATTGATATACCAAATTATTATCTTGATCCAGAATTGAGAAATTTATCGATGGATAAATTGAAGTTTTTTTTAGATAATGGTTATGTTTACTTAAAACAAATATCTGAAGGTGAATTTATTCTTAGAGCACATATCAGAGGATCTGGCGGAGGGGCCTTACTTACGGTGGGGGCGGGAGCAGCAGCTGGATTTATTTTAGATAGAATTTATTCAAATGAAATGAGTAACGTTATGAACAAACTCAAAGAAATCCGTAAAGCTGGAGCGGAAGAATTGCAAAAAAAAGTAGCCTCTGAAAGAACATTTGTTGATTGGCTTTGCAGAATGTATGATATATGGCTATATAAAAGCCTTCTAGTAAGGTATGTCGAATTTGTAGCTGAAAAATGGACTGAAGCTGCAGAGGCGTATCGTGTCTATTCAGCCCCTGGAACTCCTTTAGAAGAATCTTTGGGAGTTGGGAATGCAACATACCTTAACTTACCTGCAGAATATAAAACAAGATGTACAATAGCTGAAGCGATAGCCGGTCAAGAGAAGGAAGTTAAAGAAAAGGTTATTGAAATCTTAGTGAAACGATGCAGCAAAATGGAAATTGAAATGATAAAAATGGAAATGGCTGAAATAGCTCAATTAGCTTTAGAACGGGAAAGCGCAGCGAGAAGAACGGAAGAACAAGAACGTCAACGAGAACGAGAAACAGGCCTTTACAGATTATCAAGGCACCCTTCAAAGGAGGAATATAACAAAATGCAAGAACGAATGATTGAAGATTTTCTTGAAACTCCTCATCCGAATGAAATCAGGTGTGTTATCAGCTAATAGAATATTAAGATAAGGATCCTTAATTGGGTCCTTATTACAAAAGAAATGAACTACTATGCAAAGATTAAAACACTATTCGTTTATATTCTTAATAAATTATATAGTTCTATTAATTTTTTTCACTATCGTCATAAATTTTATGTTGATCAAATATGGCTATTTCAATTTTGATGCATGCACACTTCGATTTGTGCCGGGCTTATTCCAATTGCCGATGTTTCTTGTAGTAACTACTTTTATGAACCTGATTCCCTCATTTTTGTATAGTTATTTTTGTAAGAAAACATACGGCTCGTTTATGCAGTACTTTATTCTTCTTTTGCGTAGTATCGGCACATGGATATTGGTCCGTTTTATTCTAGAACTTCTGATTTATCAGCAATATAACTTTGCTTCAACCTTTATTAGTTATACACACACTTTTTTTGTAGTTGCTTGCACAATGATTACTATTATTTATTACGACAAAGAAAATAATAAAGAATGGAAATGAATATTACAAATCTTTCTTATCTTTTACTAGTCTTGTACGAGGCATCGGTGACATAAATGGCTAAAATAGCTCAATTAGCAAGAGAACAGGAAAGCGCAGCTATATTCAGAATTTCTTGAAAATTGACAAATTCAACGAATAAATTATACGATGAATTTATGATTATTCAAAAGATTTTGTTTCTATGGATTTTTTTCTTATTTGCATATCAATCTCTTTGTGCAATACCTCTGGCAGAACGTTTCAAGCAAGAAGGTTATTTAGAAATTTGCGATAAGAAGTATGGAAGGGCAAAGTTCGATTCTTTTTATGCGCATTTTGATAAGCTCATCGAATTTCTTCAAACAAATCGCGTTTGGGCACAAAAATTATACAGCGCAAAAGAACGTTTTATTCGCTCAAAAGATAGAAATTACTACTCCACTGATTTTTTTGGTTTCTACGACGAATCGGAAAGAAAAGGAAGAGGCCAAATCTCCTTCTATTATTCGACACATTTCCATGAATTTATTAGCTCTCACTACCCAGAATTCAACCAGGTTCCCGAAATCATCCGATTTTTTGAAGCTTGTCTTGAGATCCAAAAACCATACGGAAATTTATTCTATGAGTCAGCAACTGAGTTAGGTTTAGAAAAGATTTTCTCTTCAAAATATGGCCAACCCCCTATTCTTTTCAAGGCAATCAAATATCTCCCCTCTTATATTTCCACAAGACCTCATTATGATGGAACTGCGTTTTCCATTTTTCTTGATAGCACGGACAACCAATCCCTTCTTCTTTCTCCTTATAAATCGTCATTCACAGTCAATGATTTTTCTTCCCCTCTAAGAAAGTTTTCCCGATTGTCCAATCAAAATTCAATCTTACTCATTCCCGGAGTGCTTCTAACAGAATTTTCCATCTACCCAACTCCTCACATTGTCGCACAAAGTGGCAAAATTCGATATGCAACAATTGCATTCGCCATGAGACCTAACTACATTCCTAAAAAAAACGAACTTTCACCTCTTCCAAACTTTAAACATTGAATAAATTTTTTTTGTGCAATATGATGCTAGAAAATAATTACATGATACTAAAAAATAATTAAAGGTTTTCTTATGTTCAAATTCAAGTATTGGATCTTTCTTTTCATTTCACATTCTTTATACGCCTTAACAACACTCCATGTAACAGTGAACTCAGATAATAATCCGGGTGGTATGGGAGAGATTGGCGATTTGCGATATTGCTTGAATACAATGAATCAAAATTTAAACACAACACCTGATGATTATGCAATTGTTTTTGACTTTCCTATGACTATTCAACTTAATGGAATTCTGCCGATTATTAACAATTCCTCAAATTCTGTGAATATCACAATTGGCAACTTAGGCTCTACTCCTACTGTCACAATTGACGGCAACAATGGTGCCTACAGCGGATTTTTCATTCCAATGGGAAATGTGACAATCCAAAACATGATCTTTCAAAACCTAACATCAAAAGGAGGCAATGGCGGAGACGGAATTTCAGGCGGTGGCAGTGGCTTGGGTGCTGGAGGAGCCATTTACGCACCTCAATCATTTTTAAATGGTTCGAATCCTTCAATAACTTTGATTAATGTATCAATAAACAACTGCTCTGCTGTCGGAGGGAACGGAGGAAATTATTTAGGTTTATCTTCTACTGGCGATGAAGGCGGTGGCGGTGGTGGCGGCTTTAGTGGAAATGGGGGTTCTATAACAACTACTGAAATGACTGGAGGAGCCGGAGGAGGAGGTTTTGGTGGAGATGGTGGGGATGTCACTCTTTCTGCTAACGATCCACTCGGTGGCGGAGGGGGTGGAGGAGGAGGACTAGGATCCCGCGCTACTATAGGAACACTCACAAATCTAGGAAATGGTGGCTCAGATCAGGACTTCGGACAGGATGGAAACGGTTATGGTCTCACAGTTGCCGCTGGATCTGGCGCAGGAGGCAATAGTGGAGGAAACAATGCCGGAGGCGGCGGTGGGGGAGACGGATCACTTTCTGGTGGCGGTGGCGGTGGAAGCTCCTCCGGCTCGAATGGATCTCAACCCGAAGGCAATGTGCCACCAGGAGGTAGTGCTATACCTTCTGGTGGTAATGGAGCGGATGGAGGAGGAGGCGGCGGCGGCGGAGTCGTGACAACAAGTTCTACAAATGGAGTTGACGGCCAAGCCGGAAATGGTGGCTATGGCGGCGGCGGTGGCGGTGGAGCTGGCACCGGCGCTTCTGATGTAGCTTATACCGTACAAGGTGGATCAGGAGGATTCGGCGGCGGAGGCGGAGGCGGAGGAGTCAACGAATCCGGCATGACGCCTGCAGTTGGCGGTAATTCCCTTGGCGGAGGCGGAGGTGCCAGCGGTGGACCATCTAATGGATCCACTGCTTCTGGTGGAACTGATATAGGAAATCTCGGTGGAGGATCTGGAGGAAGTGGGGCTAATACATATGGATCTGGCTCTGGAGGCGGAGGCGGAGGTGGAGGAAGCGGCCTAGGAGGCGCTATCTTTGTAGATAGCAATTTGAATTTCACTCTACAAGCATTCCCGGGAATTCCGACCACTTTCAATACAACAAACAATACGACACATGCAGGAACTCATGGAGCTGGCGGCCAGGGAGGAGGTTCAGATGGTTCCGATGGATCAGCATTAGGAAATAGTATTTTTCTGCGCACAGGTTCTTCTCTCACTCTCATGGCGATTAATATTGGTGATCTTTTGATACTGGGCACGCAAGTTGCATTTACTGATGATACTAGTTTCGGTGCAGGAGGAACAAGTATCTTTGTCAAAGGAAATGGCACTGTTATTTACAATGGAACAACCGATTATCAAGGGAACATTACGATTAACAATGCGAATTTCAAAGTGAATGGACAGATTAATGGAGCACCAATCTTTGTCTGCAGAAATATTGGCTCTAGCTCGCAAAGAGGTACATTGAGCGGTGTTGGGACCTTGACAGGAAATGTCTTTGCCAATTCTGGAACGATCTCGCCAGACACCGGAGGAACGCTCACCCTTGGCAGTTTGACCCTAAATTCAGCAGACCCAGTCAATAATACCCTTGGAAGCCTTGTACATATCGAAATCGATTCAAGCAGCACATCTTTAGTCTCGGTTGCTGGACCTGCAACGTTAGCAGGTAATTTGGAGATCGACCTAGATCCAAACGCTAATCCTGGAACATACACAATTCTTACTTCATCTGGCATTACAGGCACCTTTGATTCAGTCTCATTTCCGGGAAAAATTCCTAATTATTCGCTCTCTTACCTACCTATCGGAAATCCTACGTTTGTGCAATTTGATTTTTTAGGATTTCCCCCACTTTCTATATCATCATTTATTGCAAATCCTAGTTCAATTAACGCAGGTCAAACATCAACTTTAACAGTTGGATTTAGCGGTGGAACAGGACCATACACTGCAACGTGGTCAGATGGTACTATTAATAATAATGTTACTTCCCCATTAAACCATGTTGTATCGCCAGCACAAACAACTTCTTATAATGTAACAATTACAGATACCAATGGAGATCATGTAACATCTAACAATGCTACTGTTACAGTCCCTCCACCACTTTCTACATCATCATTTATTGCAAATCCCAGTTCAATTAGCACAGGTGAATCATCAACTTTAACAGTTACATTTAGCGGTGGAGCAGGACCATACACTGCAACATGGTCAGATGGTACTATTAATAATAATGTTACTTCCCCATTAAATCATGTTGTGTCGCCAACTAAAACAACTTCCTATAATGTATCAATTACAGATGTTGATGGAAACCATGTAACATCTAATAATGTGATTGTTGCAGTAACATCAACACCTCCAAACAACAAAATTAAAATTACATCGTTTAATGCTGATCCAAATATTATTAATTCTTGTCAATCTTCTACATTAACTGTTGAATTTACAGGAGGAATATCCCCTTATAAAGCTACTTGGTCAGATGGTTTTATTGTTAATGATGCAATTTCACCTTCAAAACATTCTGTAAAACCAGATAAAACAACTTCTTACAATGTAATCATCACGGATAAAAATAATAATAATGTAGTATCAAAAAATGTAACAGTCTTAGTGACAGACAAAATGATAAAAGATGTATTTACACGCTTGTTATTGCAAAAATATGCAAGATAAAGTTTGCTATTATTCTACAAAAGTTACTCGTTCTTGTATCTATTATTAAAATTTAATTGGTTCAATAAGGAGCTGCCTGATGCCACGGAGTTCATAAATAGTTTTTAAATCCTTTAAAAACAAAAGAGTTGTTTTAATTCATGTAATTCCAAATTCTTTAGTACTGTTTGTATATTATTTACATTTTAGAAATAACAAGTTGGTTTAACCGTTCTTTTTTCATAATTTAAATCTAGAATAATAAGGTAATTTAACAGTATTTTTAAGTTTAAAACAAGATAATTTTTTACTCACATATACTTCGACTTAAAGGTTCGAAGTGCACCGGGTTGTCTCGAGCATATGGATGTAATAACACATTTATCTTTATCTTATTCTCAGTTATAATGAATACATAGTTTAGACGATAGTTATGGATATTTCGACACCAGTATTTTCATCAAAACTCTTTAAGACAGGAGCGATGGACTTCATGGGCAGTAGAATATATGGAATGGCGAAAGTGAACATAAAATGACAAGATTATTTAAGAAAAAAAAGGTTTTTGTCTTTTTTGTATTTGTCGGTGCAGCGATTATTATTTATTTTTTTAAAAAATCTTATTCTAAAAACATCGCCCTTCGCGATATATCGATGATCACCTATGGTCTTAGCGGAAGTCGCTTTGGAGATGGGCTTATCAGTTACATGCATGCCAAGTGGCTTTCCTTTAAATATGACATTCCATTATTGTATACACCATTTCCTCAGTCTGATTATTTGCGCCTTGCTCATATGGAGATGAATCTAAAAAAAAACCTCATGCATCATTTAAAGAAATTGTTCGCCTTAATTCAAAGACAAATATTGAACGGTTTAAAAATCATAAAAAAGAAAAGGGAATTTTATATATTATACCTTGGTATTCTGAATATGAAGGTGAGTGTAACAATGCGTTTTTTAAGCAATTTTTTACTATAGAATGGCGCAACATAAAGTTTTATAATCTTTTACGCAGGTATATCGCGCCAAATCATAATACGGAAGTATATCTCATCAATATTCAACCTCAGTTAGTCCTTTACCCAAACATGATCAATGTGGCATTGCATCTAAGGACCGGGCGCGGATTTGATAGTATAGCTAAACCAGGAGAAGATTTTAAAAAAGCAATGAGGGGAGAGAAGAATTCTTGTAATATTGTTTTCCCCCTAAAACTTCCTGCGCTGAATTTCTTTAGTAATGCACTTCATCAACTCTGTTTGATTCTTGACCACAAACCACTCCGCGTTCATATTTTTACCGATGATCCTAATCCAGAGGAAGTATTAGAATCCCTCAAAAAACAAATGGAACATAAGAAACATTCTTGTACCTTAGAATATACTTATAACAAAACCTCGCAAAATGATCTTGATATTATCTTAGATTTTTTTACTATGACCAATTTTGATTGTTTAATTCGACCAGCATCGAATTTTTCATTATGTGCAGCGAAAATCAGTGATTTCTTAATAGAAATAAGCCCAAAAAAACTTGTCATTACGGATAAATTCTTTTTTATCAACGAATTTCAAGTCCAATATCGTGATGGCCAAGTTTTTGGAATCACTATCCCTGTAGAAGAATAAAATAGTAATCAAAAGCTCTTCATTGGAATTTTTCTGGTGCCATATCATTGCATTTTGAGAAAGATAAAACTAAAGTAAACGTTGGAATAACCTTATTATAGCAATCCATAACTATGAATTATAATAATTTCGCAAGAGGTCTACTTTTATTCTTTATTATTAGCATCTATTAACAATAGATCTTAAAATGCTTATTTACTTCAGTGTATACAAGAAAGGGAAGTCCGTGATGAAACTGGATTTAGGCATAGTTTCTCAAGCCATAGTCCCAATAATAACTACATCCAAATTTGAAAATATACATTTAGTAAAAAAGCCTGCTAAATAATCAAACCAATTGACATATTTCCTAATATGAAATAAAATCATATTAGTGATAAGATTAAGGTCTTTTAATATAATTTGCCAAATAGATATTTTGTAAAGTGTTGGTTATTTTTATTTAATTAATTTCGTTATCAATTATACCTAAGGAGTTTTTATGCAAAAAGTTCGATTTTTTATTACAATCATACTTTCGCTATGTTTTATTTCAAACCATACGGTTTTTTCTAATAATCCAAAAAAACAACGTGAGATTGATATAGTAAAACAGCAATTTTTCAAACGTTTTGGTAATCGCGCTAAAGTTCCCTATGCAGTTTGCATTAATTATTTAAAAAAAATTGGTACACCTGCAGCCATAAGATTTTTAAATTCTTACATGTATTATGAAAAAGGTCTTCGGCTTATGAAACGAAGAAATTATTCACAAGCCATTAGAGCATTTAATATTGCAATTAATTTGGATTCAAAAAATCCAAATTCATGGGATAGTAGTGGAACTTCATTTCTTTTGTTAGGAAAATATAATCAAGCAATTAATAATTATACAAAAGCTATAAATCTTTTTCCAAAAACAGGATTTTATTATATAGAAAGAGCTTTAGCTTATTACAAGGTAGGAAATATTAATGCTGCGATAAAAGATTTTAAAATAGCAGCAAGATTAGATGAGCCTATCGCGAAAAAAGTAATGATAGTATTACATAATAATTTTAAATCTGCTTCTAATAGTAATCTTAACTGGCGAGAAAAACTTCGCAAGGATATTTGTGCAAGTATAACTGAGAGATATTTTCATGGTAGCTCAAAAGCAAAGAAAGCATTCAGACGTCAAATTGAAGCTGCATGGAATAATTCAAAATAATTAATAACTTATAAACTTATGAACTATAGTGATTCCTTGCGGTAATGCTTACTTATTTTTGAAAAATGTTTTTCAAAAATGATATAAAGAAATAGTCAAAAAACTTATAAACAATAAACAAAGGGTAATATCTGATAGGCTGTTGGCATTACAGCCACCCTGCATTTAGATAAAATTTTACGACGATCACATTTCAGCAGCCGCCGGAGGAGCAGTTAAATAAGTTTCACAATCTGGCCAAAAATAGAGGTTCAGGCAAACAAACCTATAAATTATTGTATGTAAAACGAGAGAAATGAGTGAGGCATTACTATAGAAGCGTTAATTGATGCAATATTTCTAAAGGTAAATCGAATATAAACTTGAGATTTAATAATCCCTTCATCCAATAGGGTTTTGCATTATGTGAATCCATTACAAAATATTCAAAGCTATTTTTTACTTTTCTAACAAGCAAACTTATTGCATGTGAACTATTTTCTTTAAAATCATGGAAAATAGCTAACGTTAAAATTTTTTGATCAGACTTTCTAAATTCATATATTTTTTTTAAAACGTGCTCTTTTTTAACTATATTATCAATTAAGGATAATGAAGTTGATATATTAGCAAATTTGTTATCAAATAGTAAAGGATACTTTAATTTTGCGATAGATGGATCAAGATAAAAATATTCATTAGAAAAATGTCTTGAATGAATCATTGTTGGCAAAACTTGTTTAGCCATTTTATATTTATTTAAAAAATCTCTTGTTATGATACCATTTATGGCCATTTTAAGATGATGAAAAGTAGTTCCATCTTTTTGATTGTCATTAATACTTAAATATTTACATAAAGTTCTGTTGAGTATATTAAAGGTACGATTATCGTATATTTGTTTTAAGTTTTTTTTAAAAAAATCTATATTTAGAGTTGAAAAAGACCTAGCAGCAAAAATCATATTCATAATCGAATGTCTTGCACATGTACCATTTGCTTTTTGATTTAATGTTCTTAATTGATAAATTTTCTTATTAGGAAATTGAGTTACTAATAATCGTGAATTATCATTATTTTTTAAAATATTCTTTACCTTAAAATTTGCAAGAATTGGACCAAAGAATTTATCTGGCAATGCAAATATAGATAAACTCTGAGAAAGAAATAAGAAAAAAATTAATTTTTTCATAACAATTACCCCCTTTGACATAAAAAATATTACTAATATAAATATACTTATTATTTTCCATTTGTCAACAAAACAATAAACAAATCATTATTATTCGAAATAATTGAAGAAATCCTAATAAATCAGGCCTCTAGAGCCTTTTTTTTATCGAATTATCTTAAAGTCTTAGTAAGCCGGTGTTATAAATAGTTTCCAATGGTTTAATGCTAATATTCAATTGCAAATAGCTGTTCTTGACGTTTTAATTCAAGTATGAACCTGCACTAAAGAAGAAACTTAAAAGCTATTTTACCAATTAAAACATATTACCTAATACTCAACCAAATACTTTGATAGCAACTTTTTTTGCAATAGGTATTAATCTATGATTTTTATTTAGTTCTTCTTTTTACCGTAAATAAAAGAAAGTAGGTATAAAAAGAGATTAATGAAATCTAGATACAGCTGTAATGCACCATATATACTTAATTTCAAATAATCATCGTTTGTCTCATAAACCTCTTGAGCCATATTTTTAATTTTCTGAGTATCATATGCAGTAAGTAATGAAAATATCATTACTCCAATACCAGATGTAACCCAATCAAATTCGGGGCTATTTAGAAACCAACCGAAGAATTGTGATATAATCAAACCAATTAAACTCATAAACAAAAAGGTTCCCATACCAGATAGGTCTGACTTAGTAAAATGCCCATAAATCGCTAGACTGGCAAACATACTTGAAGCAATAAAAAATATCTTTGCTATTGACGCAACTGGATATACAAAAAAAATTACAGAAAGCATAATACCGGTAAGAATTGAATAAGCTAAAAAAACCCATTTAGCTGTTCGAGCGCTTATTGAGTCTAAAGCCGACGAAATAGTTACACACATCACAAATTTAATGATAAGCAAAGAAAAAAATATCCAATTTTTGCCATAAATAAAATGAACAATTAAAGGATTATTTGCAACATAAAATGCAGTAATTGCAGTAAGAATTAATCCAAAAGACATCCAGCTGTAAACTCTTGATAAAAATTTTGATTGAACTTGAACAATGGAAATTTGATTATTCATAAAATCTATCCGCCTTATTAAATTATTTAAACATATATTAGTTTATCGTCTTAAGATAAAAAAGTAAAATCAAGTAACAAATAGATATTATCTTCTTGCACAAAAAATGAATGTTTGTGTATTTGAACAAGCCTCTAAAATTTCATAATCACCAAAAATTTCAATGTCTTTATATCCGATTTGTTCCATTAATGATATTAATTCATATCGTGAATAAGTTCTAAAATTAATCATTGTAATATAACTTTTACTTAAAAAGTTCTTATTAAACATTTCATATTTAAAATATTTTGTTTGAATTTGTTCAAACTTATCAAAACTCACTGATTCTGATAATACTAAGATTTCATCATTATTTTTGTCTACTTTTGTGACCCGCCAAGTTTGTTCCCATGTTCCTGTTGGATCATTCCACGGAATAAATATTGAAATAAGAATTTCGCCATTTTGGTCTAGATGTTCATATGCAAGCTTTAAAGCTGAAAATACTTTATCTCTTTCAATAATATTTTGAAAAACAAATAAAGGCATGTAAATGGTTTTATATTTTTTTTGTATATTAAGATTTTCTAATTTTTGTTGATAAATTATAGGTTTTAATTTTAAATTAACACTTTTTTTCATACAAATTTTAGACATTGCTTCATCTGGCTCTATTCCCTCAACATTAAGATCTAATTGAAGATAAGGCAATAATAATCTTCCAGTACCACTTCCTATCTCTAGAGCCAATCCTCCATTTTTTTCAATATAATACTTATAGAATTCTAAATCTTGCTTCTGACTTCCAAATAATTGTTCATAAAAGCTCGCAAAATTAATATTATTTTTTAGGTATCGAAATGACAAAAAATTCCTTTAATAGTTTTGTGTTATAAAATATAAAAACAAAATTGGTTTATAATATATTATAAAAATTAATAGTTTCTATTTTTAATTCGGTAGAAATTTTTTAACTTCCCACAATAGGTCAAGAGCTTTTTTAGGCGACAGTTCATCAAAATCGACTTTAGAAAGCAATGACACAATTTTATTATTTTCATTAAATTTCGACTCTAACTTTAATATTTGGCAATCATTTTTTTCTACAGAACTTAAATTTGATCTCTGATTATTTAATTCAATTAAAATTTCTTGGGCACGATTTATTAAATCTGTTGGTAAATTTGCAAGTTTTGCAACTTCAATTCCAAAACTACTATCTGCTGTACCTTTAATGATTTTGTGTAAAAACAAAATGCCATTTTCTGTTTTTTTGCTTGCAGCATAATATGCGGCAATTCCAGTAAACTGATTTTGCAAAGCTGTAAGTTCATGATAGTGAGTTGCAAATAAGCATTTTGATTTAATATTTTTATAAATGTGTTCGACAACAGCTTGTGCAATTGCAAGTCCATCAAATGTACTGGTACCCCGTCCAACTTCATCCAATATAACTAGACTTTTACCAGTAGCTTGATTACAAATATTTGCTGTCTCTTCCATTTCGACTAAAAATGTACTTTTGCCTTCAGACAAATTATCTCCTGCACCAATTCGAGTAAAAATTCGATCCAAAATTGGTAAATTTGCACTTTTTGCAGGAACAAATATGCCGCATTGCGCCATTAAACAAATAAGAGCAACTTGCCGTAAATATGTAGATTTACCGCCCATGTTTGGACCGGTTATTATCAAAAGAGATTTTTCATTTGTAAGATCTATTGAATTTGGAATAAATTTATCTTTTCCAAACTGTTCTACTATTGGATGTCGGCCATCCTCTATTAAAATATCTTGATGATGATTAAATATTGGTTTGATGTAACCATTTTCATATGAAACATTTGAAAAGCCTATGATTGCATCAAGTGATGCAAGTGCATTTGAAGCACGTCGTAATTGAATTAAATATTTTGTAACTTCGTTTTTGATATTTTCAAAAATAGTTTGCTCAACAAAATTAATTTCACTACGTGCATTTTCAATTTCAGCTTGAAGCTGCTGTAATTGTGGTGTAATGAATCTTTCTTTTCCGGATAATGTTTGTTGCTTAATGTAATTTTGTGGAACTAAGCCTAGATTTGATTTTGTAATTTCAATGTAATAACCATATATTTGATTATATCTTATTTTTAATGATGAGATTCCTGTGGATTGTTGTTCTTTGTTTTCAAGTTCCAAAATTTTTTTATTGCTGTTCTCAGCCAATTCACGTAATTTATCAAGTTTTTGATCATATTTAGGTTTGACTATCCAATTTTTTGTAATATCATCATTCAAAGATTTGAAAAGCAAATTTTTTAAATCATCAAAGTCCATTAACTTTGATTCAATATTTGAAAACATTTCATTACTAATAATTTTTTTTAAAATTTCCTTAATCTGAGGTATAAATTTTAATGCATTTGCAAGCATCAAATAATCATTCATTTGAGCTTTTTTTAAAGCAATTCGACCAACAATGCGCTCAAGATCTGTAAGTTCTTTAAATAAAGAAATTAATTTATCTTTAACCAAAACATTTTTTATCAAATACTCAATTGCATTTTGACGCACATATATCAATTCAGGTTTTATCAGTGGTCTAACAATCCACTTTTTAATCATTCGAGAACCCATCGATGTAGCAGCTTTATCTAATAATTCAAACAAACTATTTCTATTGCTTCCATCATTATTATTTTTAATTAGTTCCAAATTTTTTTGAGTTGCTGAATCCAAAATAAGAAAATCATCAGGCTTATAAAAATTTATTTTTTTAAATTGATTTAAGGCAACTTCTTGATTTTTTCTCAAATAGATAACAAAATTGTAAAGGGCAAAAAGTAAAGATTCATTTTTATAAATTAATTCATAATTGAAGAAATTTTTAATCGCGGCTTTTGCAAATATATGAGCCTCATTATCAATATCTTGAATTGTTACAAAATATCCAAGTTGCTTAAAAAAATTTTCTAACTGTTTACCTGATTTATTATTTGGAATAAGAATTTCATCAGGAAAAAATCTTGTCAGTTCAGTTTCTAATATTTTAAATCCTTGAGACGGAATTAATGTTGCAAAAAGTTGGGCAGTGAGTAGTTCAGAAATAATAATTCCCCAATTTTCATTTGTCGGAAAAAATGAAATTAAATATGATGCAGATTTTTCATTTAGTAACTTAGAGTCTGTAAGCATTGAGGGCGTTAAAACTTGTATAACCCCGCGACGAACAACTTTACCCGGAACAGGTTCTTCAAGCTGATTACAAATCGCAATTTTAAAACCTTTTTTTATCAATTTTGGTAAATGATGATCAATAACATGAATCGGAACACCACAAAGAGGAATTGGCTCACCATTTACATTGCCACGTTTTGTAAGAGCAATTCCTAGAACTGATGCTGCTTTCTTTGCATCTTCAAAAAACAGTTCATAAAAATCCCCAACTTGAAACAAAAGTAAAGTATCTTGAAATCGATTTTTGATTTCAAGATACTGTCTCATTAAAGGTGTAAAATTGCTAGAAATTTCAGGCATATTTCAAATTTTATTTTTATTTAATAATATCAATAAATTATACTATTAAATAATGATTATTAAAATATCTCATTTAAGAAATTTCTAGTATCTGTTACTACTTGATTAAAAGAATAATGTAATGAAGTTATTACGCCCAATAAACTTTTATTTGGTATTTTTTTCTCTTCAAATTGTTCTAATATCGATTTAACTTCCTGACGATAAATATCTGTTATTTTAGTAAATTGTGCAATATATAGTCGTAAGTTGTTTAAATACATAAATTTATCCTGAGATATTAATTCATCCTCAGTATAATTAAGGAAAGCTATTATATAGGACATATTATCGATTAATTTATTTGATAACAATTTTGTCCTTTGAATATAATAATTTATCTGTTGATCATTTAATGGGGTTGTTATTCTTGCCTTTGATAAATTATTTAAATTTATGAGTTCGCTCAAACCAGGTACTAATTTAAATTGTTCAGGATTATTCAATAAGATTTTATTGTCAGAACTTAAAACTTCAGATTTTGGATCTAAATTAACAGCATTCTCTTTAAGATTAAATATGGTGGAATAAATATCACTTTTATTAACAATCCAAAATATGTCATGTTTAAAATTAATGTATGAAAAAGTTTGGATTATATATTCAAGTAATTTTAAATTAATGCTTGAAAATAAACTATTTAAAATCAATACTTTCAATTCTTGACTCTTTAAAAAATTAAAAATCTTATATGGAAAGAATGTGTTTTTATCGTTATCAGTTTTTAAAACTGCTTGCGGAATATTAATAATATCTTTGATTTTTTTCACTTCTTCATCTGAAAATTTGTCTTTATTAATATCTATTTCAGGTTTTCTGAAAATTTTATAAGCCATTATACCAAGACCTGTTGTGCCAGCGGTTAATAAAGCATATTTATAAAACTTAGATTTTATTATTTCGCGGCCAATTTCTTTTTTATACTTATTAATTTTATCAGATTGAAAAGAATCAATGGTTGATTGTGATAAATTATTCATTAATAAAATAAAACTGAATATTATTATAAAGTTCTTATTAATTTTTATAAGCATAATGTACCCCTTGTAAGTTAATAAATAGTCTTTTGTTAATTATAATTTATCTTTCTAAATAAGTCTCGTACAATTTCTAACTTCACGCTTTTTCTTAAAGTCAGCTGATCGTAATTCTTTTTCTAAGTAAGTCTTGTACAATTTCTGCTAGAGTTAAAATGACTTCGCGGCCTTTTCTTAAAGTCAGATGATCATAATCATTTATTAATTCCATAAATTCTTTTCTCGTTTTTTCTTGTATTTCGTTTGTTAGCGGAAATGCATTTAACATACGCAACATTGCTTTTATTCCGTAAGCTGCAGCAATTTCGATACGTTCAGGTTTAGAATTATAAAATTTGCCAAAAAACCAATGTGCCTTTTCTCCAGGGAAAAAAACATAATATAGTTTTTCAAATGCATTCATAACTATTGCTGGAACACGTTCTTTTCGCATATAATCTTCATCATCACTTCCTCCAATACCTACTTTTTTACCAACCCCACCCATCCATTCACCGCAATGTTTTAAACCATCAAAATTATGAGTGCCAGGTTCAGGATTTTCTGTAGGATATGTTTCTGGTTTTAAAAAAAATAAGAATATAAATGGATTCAATAAATGTGGCCCTGAAATATCACCTACCAATAAATGCACTTTATTATTTGGATAAGTCCATTGATTACGTTTATCTGTGGGTATATTTAACCCAAATTTCGGTTTATCAATTTCATGATAATGCGATGATTTCAACTTTCCTGATCTATCATATGCATACTTGTATGAAACTATAAAATCAAAAATAGCTTTACCTTCAATATTGAAAGTAGATTCTATAAACTTTTGTTTTTTTTCAATTGCAATTTCATAAAAGTACCAAACAATACAAGCTATACTTTTCCAATGTTCTTCCCAAGTTGCTTTATATTGATCAATTGGTTTTGAATGAATAATTAAATTTACAATTTCGCGCCCGCGATACCAAGGACCACTTGTATATATTTCATTTATTAACGCATTCAATTGAAATAATTTTTTTTGTAAAATCTCTTTATTCAAAGAAACATTCATAATATTTAAATTTGATTTTATGAAATTTATTAACCATTGATAATTTTCTAAAAAAATTTGATAAAATAACATAGGACCGCTTTGATCATAATTCGACAAATCAATTCTCAAAATTTCAGCAAGTAATTTAACATTACCTACCCTTAAGGCCTCATGCACTATTTGAATTTTGCGCCAAACATCTTCTTCTGAAACACTTTCTTCAGATTGATCTCTTACAAGCGTTCTTACTGGTAAAAATCCATCTCTTTCACGTTCTGATTCTGACTTTTCTTCTTTTTCACTTTTTGATTCTCTTGCTTCTATTTTACGATCTCCTTCATCATTTATTCCTCTTGCTTCAGTTCTTGAATCATTACTACTTCTTAATGAAGCAACTGAATTTAATGGATTTACTGCCAAAGGATTTGAACTTAATAAAGTTACTATTCTTGGATTTGAACTTGATGGATTTACAGCTGAAGAAGTAGAACTTAACGAACTAACTGAAGAATTTGAGTTTGATGAGCTTGGCACTTCTGCAATTACACTTGAAGAGCTAACATCTACCGTATTAGGTAATTTTACTGGTGAAGGAGTTAAACTTAATAAACTTACTGCTGGCATTGAACTCAATGAGCTAACTGAGGAAGAATTTGAGCTTAGTGAGCTTGCCGTGGCAGTAACTCCACTTGAAGAACTAACACTTGACGTTGCATTAGGTAACCCAACGGGTGCAGGAGTTAAACTTAAAGGTATGTCTGTATGATCATTATTATTAGAGTTGTATAATTTCCAAACTCGCCATGCAACGTAACTAACACCTCCAAAAAAAACTGCTAATATTATCTTATTTTCAATATTTAATTTGTTTTTATTTTTATAGATTGACGTAAATTCTTTTACTTTTTTCAGAAAAAAATTATCAGACTGTAAAGGGGAAAAAATAAAAGAAATGACAAAAATCGGTAAAAAAGCATTTTTACTTAAAGCCATATAACCCCCAAATCAAATTAAATTATGCATTAAATTAAGTAATTATTATGATTTTATTACATATATAAAATGTGTCAAAAGGATAAGAAAATACACAAAGACATTGATATTAAAAATTAATTACTATTTATGCACCAAATAATTTTTTTATTAATTTATATGTTAAGATTCCAGTTAGACCACCAGCAACAATTTTAGATGCAATTACAACAGATATTCCAGGTCCTAGATCAAAAGGATTTCGCGCATTTGATGAATGATTCATCAATTTGTTAGTCGTATCCATCAATTTTCGAGACATATTGGTAGTAGGAAAAAAATAAGCAGTTGCAATTCCAGAGATAATCCCTGCAGCACTTGCTGTAATTTTATTATCATGTTTATTTAAAAAATCCATTATTCCTGGATATGTACTCTGCGAAATAAAAAATGCAAATAAAGTAATTAATATTTTTTTATTATTCATAATTTAAACCCATACATTTATTGTTTTATTCAAATTTAACTATTTATGATTTTATATATATTTAATAAACGGTCAACAATCCTTTCTTGCAATAAACTCTATTTTTTCATATTTTATATTTCTGTTATGTCACTAATTTTTTTAAGAGTGATTTAGAAAAATAATTTCATATTTAATCATAATATACAATTATAAAAAGATAAGTTAAAAAAATTAATAGAATTGTTAAATAATAACAAATAAATTAACAATCTTAATATTTTGAATTTTTTTATTTTTATTGCTATTAAACAAGCAATTATTTTTTTATTTTGGTCTTTTCTTCATTCGATAGCCATAAAATATTGGCGCATCATCTTCGTCTAATTTTGATAGTAAATAAGGTTCATATAAGACAGGGCAAATAAAAAAGAGTAAAGATATAAATAATTTCATAATTAATTCTTAAAAGTGTCGATAAAAAATATAAAATAATTTATCAATTAAAAAATAATCATTATATTAAGAATAATGGATTGAGTTCATATATATCAATATTCTGATTAAAAAAATAGTTTGAGTAACAAAAATGAATGACAATAACGAAACAAAGAAATACTTTAGTATACTTTTTGACGAATTTAGTAATTTTATTTTTAAAAAAAATGCTATAGATATGGCTTTAGGAATAATTATTGGCCTTGCATTTAGCAAAATAGTATCGTCACTTGTTAGTGATATTATTATGCCGCCGTTAGGACTAATACTTACGGGAATGAATTTTCAGGACCTTAAATTAATCCTTAAAAATCCTATAATTAATGTTGAAGGAAAAATTATGCAAGCTGCTGTAACGATTAATTATGGAAAATTTCTACAATCATTGCTTGATTTCGCGATAATTTCATTTAGCGCATTTTTAATAGTAAAACTTATTAATAAACTAACGAAACAGCGGGAAAAAATGAAATTAGATTGGACTGAATACCTCAAAAAATAATTTTATTTATTTAGAAATTTTATATTTTGCAGGCAGACTCAAATATGCGTCTGCCATGCAAAAATAAATTAATTATTCTGCTGCTTCTTGGCTTGCAGGCATTGGTCTAGGACGTCTACTTCTCATAGCTCCTTTACGTGGGCCTCTTTTTGCTCTTGGTGATGGTTGTACTACCTCAACAGCTTCCTCTTCTACAACTTCACTTGGTCCAGCTGAGCGATAATCTTCTTGGCATGCTCTAAGATGTGATTCTCCAGCTGGATGTCCTGCTCCGTGTTTTTCTGCTGCTCTTTGGTGTGCTTCAACTCTACGCTCACCTGGCAACAACTGACTACTAGTCGCTAATAGAAGTATTAGCGAGAAGCTTATACATAGTTTCATAATTACTCCTTCATTAATTATTTTGAACAAACTAATAAAATAATAAAGCGACTACAATTAGAAAGCAAGAGACTAAATAATTTTTGTTGAAAGTATAATTTCATTGGGAAAATTAACAAATTTTTTGATATTATAGCAAGCTGATTGAAGCAATTGATAAAGGACGCATTAGTTTCAATGATTAATCTCATTTGAATCGCCTAAACTGAAATCCGCTAATTCAGCTATCTCATTCCTTTTTTTTTCTTTTTTTATTTCATTGATTACTTGTTGATCAAATTCTCTTAAATTATCCAAATGTTTATAAAATTTAGCATATTTTCTTTCTTTCCGCCATTTATGCAAATGTACTTTATAAATTAATGAATGTTGGCACAAAATATCATTTACTTTATCTCTAATTGATGAAATATCTCTCGGATCTATATTGGCTCCAGCTGCACTTACTTTTTTAGCGTTTTCCCATGCTTGTTTTTCCTGGGTAGTTAATCCTATTCTAATTGCCTCTATTTGTTCTGCAGTTAACGTTGGTCTTGAAAGGGCCGATCCTATCTTTGCAGCAGCCAATAATTTATTGCTTTGAAAACCTTTTGCTGTAATCGATACCATTAAATATACAATTAATTTTTTCATTTTACCCTATATTTTATAATAGGCACTGTTTTGATAATATTATTCTATCAATTTGATAATATTATTCTATTAAAATGTACGAGCTATGCTTTTTTTGCAATTCGTAAATAATAAATTAAATTGTAACAAAATTGGGATGAAATTAATGAAAAGTCATTTATTAGACTAAAAAACTTTTCATTAATGTTGATAACCCAGGTGGTAACACCCTAATTGCATCTACTCCAGTGATATAATATTCAAGCCTAAATTCATAATATGCTTTGTAAGCTTTATCCTTAGTTTTAATAGTTTCAAGAAACGTTGCACAATTATAATCTAAACCTTTTTCCAACAGCAATTTAACCATTTGTTCATTATTATTTAGCGCTGCATACGTTAAGGCAGTTTTAGATTTTCGATCGTATTGATCTATAATTTTACGTGTGTCTAGAAGTATTCTGGCTGTTTCGATTTGATTAAATTCTGCTGCATATATCAAGGCAGTTTTACCAAACAGATTCACCGTATTTATTTTATTATATAAATCTTGTAAATCTATTTTTTGTATAAGTAATTCAATGATTTCTGGGTTACAAACTGCTAACATTAATGCATTACAACCGTATTGATCGAGTTTATCTATGTCTGCACCATTTTCTAAAAGTAATTTAACAATTTCAATATTTGGCATATATAGTGCTTCCATTAATGCGGTTTGGCCATGTCGGTCTTGTGCATCTATACTTTCTTTTGCACCATTTTGTAACAGTAGCCTGACTAATTCAGTTTTTTTATGCTCCTGTGCCAAAATTAATGGTGTACTTCCTCTTTGATCTCTGGCATTCACATCTGCACCATTTCTTATAAGCTCTTCTATATATTTAAGATCAATTTTGCGAGAAAGGGTGGAGCGAAAAGTTCGTAAGTAATAACAAAGCGTTTCAGTTGCAACATCTCTTTGCTCTCGGGTATATACTTCAGTTTTAGCTTTTTTGCATGCGCCTAGCAATGAATACTGTTCCAATATCTCATTTACTTTATCTCTAATTAATGAAATATCTCTAGGATCTATACTAGCTCCAGCTGCACTTACTTTTTTAGCATTTTCCCAAGTTTGGTTTTCTTCAGCAGTTAATCCTAGTCTTATTGCTTTTATTTGTTCTGCAGTTAATGCCGGTCTTGAAAGAGCCGATTCTGCAGTTGATTCTGTCATTGCAGCAGCCAATAATTTATTGTTTTGAAAGGTTATTGTCATAATAGATAGAATTAAATAGACAATTATTTTTTTCATATTATCCCCATATTTAATAGTATACAATACAGACGCTATTTTGGATTCTATCAAAATGCACAATATAGTCAAAGGGCCTTTTTTGCAATTTGTAAATAATAATGAAGTTGTAACAAAATTGGTATAAAATTAAAAAATTAAATTAATTTTTTAAGATATTTGCCTGTATATGATTTTTGGTTTTTAGCAACTTGTGAGGGAGTTCCTTGTGCAATTATTTTGCCTCCTTCTTGACCACCCTCTGGACCCAAATCAATTAAATAATCTACAGTTTTAAGCACATCAAGATTATGTTCAATAATAATCATTGAATTTTCTTTATCTACAAGTCTATTTAAAACTCGCAAAAGTTTTTCGATATCATTATTATGCAATCCTGTTGTGGGTTCATCAAGAATATATAAAGTTTGATTGCCGCGCTTTGCAAGTTCTTTAACTAATTTAATCCGTTGTGCTTCTCCTCCTGAGAGTGTCGTAGCCGGTTGGCCTAATGAAATATAATCAAGTCCAACATCACATAAAAGTTGCAACCTTTTGCTAATTGGTAAATGTGCATTAAAAAATTCCAATGCTTCATAAGCGGTCATTTCTAAAACATCAGCAATTGATTTGCCTTTATATTTTATTTCAAGTGTTTGTGCATCATATCTTTTGCCTTTGCATGATTTACATTGCATTGTTACATCAGGCAAAAAATGCATAGAAACTTTAATAATTCCATCTCCTGAACATTCAAAACAACGACCTTCTGAAACATTAAAACTAAATCGACCCAATTTGTAACCTCGAACATTACTTTCAGGAAGTTGCGCAAAAAGATCTCGAATATCATCAAATATTCCAAGATATGTTGCCGGATTTGATCGAGGCGTCCTTCCAATTGGAGATTGATCGATTACTATTAAATCCCGTAGCTGTTTATCAATTCCTTCTATAGAGCTTTCAGTTAGTTTTACTTTTGATAATTCAAATTTTCTATATGAATATGGTCTAATTAAAGCTGATTGAATGCTAGGAACAAGTTCTTCCATAATTAATGTACTTTTACCTGAACCGGAAACCCCAGAAATACCACAAATTACCCCTAAAGGGAACTTAACTTCAAGATTTTTCAAGTTATTTTTAGACGCATCTTTTAAAGTAATAAACCCTGATGCTTTTCTTATTATATTAGGAATTGCTATATTCTTTTTACCACTTAAGTAAGCCCCAGTTAATGATTTAGGATTTTTAGCTAATTGGTTCGGTGTACCAACTGCAGTTATCTCTCCTCCTAAAACACCTGCTGCAGGACCCATATCAATTAAGTAATCGGCTTGCTTCATTGTATCTATATCGTGCTCGACAACAATAACTGTATTACCAAGATCACGTAATTTTTTAAGTGTATTAATTAATCTATCATTATCTTTTTGATGTAAGCCAATACTAGGTTCATCTAAAATATATAAAACTCCACTTAATGCTGAACCAATTTGAGTTGCCAATCTTATTCTTTGACCTTCGCCTCCAGAAAGAGTTCTTGCAGACCTATTGAGATTCAAGTAAGAAAGACCGACATCAGAAAGAAAGGTTAGTCTATTTACTATTTCTTTAATTAAATCTTTTGCAATAATTTGTTCTTTTTCACCAATTTTTAAATCTTTAAAAAAGAGCAAGAGATCCTTTATTGAAAGTTGAGAAAGATAAAAAATATTTCTCTCGCCAATTGTTACTGCAAGAGGCTCAGGAGCTAATCTTTGACCGTTGCATTGGCTGCATGTTTTTAATTGAGCATATCTGCCAAAGTGTTCAGGATAATTAGCCTTCCAGCTTTCTGGATCATTTTGTTCCCAAGGCCAATCATAAAAAATTCCAAGACCATGACACTTTTTGCAAGATCCTATTGGAGAATTAAATGAGAATAATCTAGGTTCAAGCTCGGGAAATGAACACGCACATTTAATACATATTCTATTGGATGAATAAATATATTCTTTATCATTGTTTATAATTTTGCAATTTCCAGATGCAATAGTAAATGCTTTTTCTATTGATTCTTGAATTCTAGCTGATTCATCTATATTTACCTGCAAATTATCTATTGCTACATCAATTGTATGTTTGCTTGTTTTTTGCAATTTTAAATTTTCTATATCTAAAAATGATTTAAATTTATAGTATTGAGAATTTATAATAAAACGATAAAATCCTTTTTGAAACAGATCATTTAATTGTGTTTTAAATTCGCCTTTTTTTAATGAAGCTATAGGAGCTGCAATTGTAATTTGTTTTTCTTTAAAATTATCACAAATCATAGACATAATCGATTGTGGTGACTCTTTACTTATTAGTAAATTACATTTAGGACAATGCAATGTTCCAATTCGAGCAAACAAAACCCTTAAATAATCATAAATTTCCGTAATTGTTCCAACAGTCGAACGTGGATTTGAACCAACTGTTCTTTGTTCGATTGCAATTGAAGGACATAAACCATCTATACGCTCAACATTAGGTTTCTTACTAATGCCCAGAAATTGCCTTGCATAAGAAGAAAGAGATTCCATATAACGCCTTTTTCCTTCAGTAAAAAGGATATCAAGCGCCAATGAGCTCTTTCCTGATCCAGAAGGACCTGTAATAACTGTTATTTTTTCTTTTGGTATCTCAACATCGATATTTTTAAGATTATGCTCTCTGGCACCAACTATTTTAATCCATTTATTACTCGTTTGCATCGAAATCTCCTTAATTTCTACTAGTATTAAAGTATACATTAAATTTTAAAAAACATAAATTATAATTTAATTGTTTTTTGTAAAAGCAATACAAAAAAAGAGTCTATCTGCTCGAATCTAAATATAATATCTAATTTTTTATAAACAATAAGCCATTATTAAGCAATTTTTATTATTTAATATATAGAGAAACTTTTCAG
>Ga0207023_10102_pt1 | contig 24019 bp, 12 predicted proteins | sample Alteio_BWMinCont_47_FD_153464 | JGI IMG/M metagenome (GOLD analysis project Ga0207023, IMG submission 153464) | Enriched cells from forest soil in Barre Woods Harvard Forest LTER site, Petersham, Massachusetts, United States -... | ecosystem: Environmental > Terrestrial > Soil > Temperate forest >... | reverse complement strand
GTACAAGCAAAATTTGAACCTCCATTTTCTTTACCTCAGCAACCAACAATATTACAACGTTTCTCTTTGCCGGTAATCAATAAAGCCAAAGCAGCATCACCAATACAGAAATTTGCATCACCCGGTCAACCTGCACAAAAAGTAGAAAATAATACAAGTTTACCTGAAAACTTAAACGCTGGAGTTGAAAGCCTCTCTGGTTTTAGCATGAACAGTGCTAATATACAACCAGCGGACAATGGTATAGCTACCAGAGGAGTAGCGCAACTGATGAAATTTAGCCGCTTTCAAGGCTTCTCTAAACTGGTAAATTGGTTTCAAAACTCCGAGGAAGATGAGTTGGAGGCTAAAGAAAAGAAACTGGAAGAATTTGTGGATTCGATGCAACCTTACAAGGATACCCCGGCGGGTGCTGAAATATCAGTTATTGATTCCAGTTTGAAAGAGATTAAGGACTCGACTGTAACGGCTGTTAATTACGCTACTGTTTTGAGTAGGTTGAATAAGCTCATTAATCGGTTAAATGAAATATCTAATCGAATTACTAAGTCTGTGATTAGCTATGAAAGTAATCATCAGGTTGCAAGCGCTGATATGGTACAAGAAGACGAGGGCGGCCCAAAATCTTCGGAGCTTGTTTATTATATCAATGAAACTTATGCGCTCCTACCAGGTTTTTATAATACCCCTGATAATAAGGAAACTATAAAAGAGGCCATTTTAGGTGAATTGAAGGACTATAAGTTGTCGGAAAAAAACATAACAAGCAATCACATTGCGTTCGCCAAAAAGCGTGTAAGCTTGCTTAGGAAAAACCTAAAGAAAATGAGTGACCGCATTATAACAGATTGGACTGCTATTAGCGCTTCGCTAAATTTAACCGGAAAATTAAAGTTTATCCATCTCACAGGTTCTGACTATCATAATGATGGGCAAAGCGTAAGTATAATTGAATCAACAGATGGGCAAAAAGCGGTTTATAAACCCCGGTCTGTTGTTCCTGATATGAGGCTTGAAGGTGCGGTGGATAGTTTCCATTCCGGACTAAATGACTTGGGTTTGGGTATTAGCACTGCCAAATTTGTGTCAAAAACTGATGGAAAAAGTGGTGAACAATACGGTTATATGGAATTTAAGCAAAAACAATCTGTATTATCCGAAGAAGAAGCTAAAAATTATTATTTGAAAATGGGGCGTATGGTGGTTTCAACCAAATTACTTGGTGTTACAGATCTTCATCAGGAAAATATTTTAACCAGTGCGGGTGGAGACCCCATCATAATAGATGCTGAAACTTCTTTTTTACCGGAAATAATGATGGCAGACGTTTGGAATGCTACATTAATAACCGCTACATTAAATTCTTTCGAGAAAAACAATAAGCTTACCCCCAATCATTTTTATACCCCGGCAGAGCTAATAGAATGGCAAAGCAATGTAAATAATGAAGGGCCAACACCCAATTATGCGTTTATAGAGAGAAAGAGACAAGCGTCTTATAAACAAGGGGGGGCATATAATGCAGATTTTATACAAGGTGCAACTGAGGCTATTAATATTGTAAGAAATAATAAAGCCACAATAATTAAAGGTATAACCGAAATGGTAGCCGGAATTACCAATATTAGGATTGTTCCGGTAGAAACTAAGGAGTTGACTGGTGCGCTTACTGCTTACTCGAAAGGCACTACGATCGCTGAAAAAGTTTTAAATGCCTTGCCTGGTGATGTTGCAGGCTCTCTTACTAATTTGGGTTATGTGATGCAAGCCGGACACGCCGGCGTAATTAGGGCAGGGATGAAAAAAGATTTCGATAACACGGATATTCCGATATTTCATTTCACCCCTGCCACAAATGCAGTCACTTACCATGGTGTTGCAATAGCAATACATCGTCCGGGAATTAATGTAGCTATTGCTGCAAATGTAGACCGAATTAGTAAAGCAACTATTGAGGAAGTGATGAAAAGCCTCAATGACGCTTAACTCATTTAATAGTATCCTAAACTAAATAAGCGCTATACTCCTAAGCAGACACCAAAGTTACTTTTATGTTGAAGCGATCATTCCAGCAAGATATTTGCTCAGTTTTTCGACGTTCTGTTTTAATCCTTCATCTGCTTTAAATGTTTTTACTACTTGTATAAATTCCCCCTTGCTTTCAAAAACCATATGCCATTTTAGGTGGGTTTGCTCACCTTGGGCGTCAAACTCTATAGTTGAAGTAAAGTAGGGAGCAGAAACATGCTGATAAACAATTTTTTTGTGAAGCACGATCTCTTTGAATATACTTTGGTTGTCGTAATCTGTACCATCTGGTCCGTGCATAACCAGGTTCCATTCACCACCTGGTTTCATATCCATGGTGGTAATAGTATTAGTAAATCCATTTGGCCCCCACCATTTGGCAATGTGTTCAGGCTTTGTCCACGCTTCCCATACTAAATCTATTGGAGCATTAAGTACTCTTGTAATTAAAAGCTCACGGTCTTTAATGTCATTTTCCATGTTTTCTTTCTTTTTTAAGTTGATATAAATAGGTTTCTAAATTATCCAGTTTACTTTCCCAATGCTGGCGGTACTGATCTATCCAGGTGGATACTTCGCCTAATTGGTCAAGTTTAGCTTCGCAATATCTTTCCCGTCCCTGCTTATTAATTTTCAGGAGTTCACACTCAACTAAAATCTTAATATGTAAGGATATAGCCTGCCTGCTAACGTCAAAGCTATCAGCTATTGCATTTACATTTAGCGGTTGATCAGCAACCATGTTAATGATCTGACGGCGGGTAGGGTCGGCAATAGCCTGAAATACATCTCTTCTTATCATATTACGCAAGTGTTTGCTTGCAAATATAAATGCAAGTATTCACTTGCGCAATTTTTCTTGAAATTTATTTTAAACTATACGTTAGTCCATTCTTCCACAACCGTACATCTGCCTGATATGGGGAAATTTGAGAATCTGTAGTTGCAGATTACAAGCTAGATATTTCCTGGCAGGTCCTACGAACCAAGGGGGTAAAGGGATGGGTAAATGTTCATTTTATAAAATGATATTTTGATAGTATTTTTTTAGAATAATATTAATTACTTTTATTTAGTAATTCCTAAAACCTTAAAAATCAATAAAATGAAAAAGATCTATTTCTTATCACTTGTGGTTGCGTTCGGGATTTTAAGCTCATGTTGCCACGAAGCACCGGCACCATCAAAATCCGACGAAGAATCTTTGCTAGCCATTCTTTACCAACAAAAAGCCGGTGAATATCGAGCGCTTTGCCTTCAGGCTTATCGACTTGCCAAAATGCAAGTTGATTCGGCCCTAAACAAAAATCCAACAGAGACAAATTATGCTGTAATAACCGATTTGGATGAAACCGTACTTGACAACAGTGCGCAGGAAGGCTGGATATATGAGCAGGATACCACCGCATCATTTCAATCACTCGAAACCTGGTGGTTAAAAGGTAAAGCAAAGGCTGTACCGGGAAGCGTTGAGTTTTTTCAATATCTGAAAAAAAGAAAAGTAGATATTTATTACATATCAAATAGATCAGCCTCCCTTCAATATATCAAAGCTACTATGGCTAATATGGATACTTTAAAATACCCTTATACAGATTTTCCCGCTGATACTACGCATTTTCTCTTTGAGCAAGGCAGTGTAGCCTCAAAGGAACCTCGCAGGTTGAAGGTTATTGATACGCTTAAGAAGAATGTAATAGTTTATTTGGGCGATAATCTGATTGACCTGGATAAAGCTTTTGATAAATCCGCAGATGGCTGCCAGAATTCTGAGCAACGCTTACGCAAAGTTGATAGTCTGAAAGGTACATGGGGCGTAAAATATATAGTATTTCCCAATGCAATTTATGGCGATTGGGAATCCGCATTTTACAGTAAATACCTTATTGATCATAAAGGTGCAAACCTTACACAGGAGCAAAAAAACAAGATTCGGAAAAAACTGCTTAATAGTAGTTACTGATTTTTAGTTTTTTTAAGCCTCCTGCACTTCTTTTTGGAATTTAAGGTAGTTGAGGGAGGTATTTCCTGTTTAAAATCTAATTTAAACCTGTTTATCTTATGGCAACGCCTGTCTTTTTTATGCATGAATCATTCATAAAATGAATTACGGGTTAAATGTAGAAACATTGAACCAGTTTAAAGGCTTGAAAACCGGATCGTAGCTAATTGGTATTTAGGTGATTATTATTAAAATAAGGAGATGTTCATAATTGAACATCTCTTTATTGTTTTATTTGAGTGTAATTGTTTACCACTAATTGTCCTTTATCCTTAAGTAACGTTGTAATGTAGCATAGCCGATGGTTGCTGGTATATTAACGCCTCCGGGGATAACAATGCAACGGAACTGGTGTGCATTTGAAATACTGCCGTATGCATTCAGGCTGCTCACCAGGCGGATCTTAAGGTTGCCCGGTGTGGCAAATGCCGACCATGTATCTATATTAGCGGTACTACCATCCAAATAAGTAATAGAGATAGGTAATTCTGATACCTGGTTGGTAGGCCATATGCTTGAAACATAGCCGTTTAATTTTCCATAAGTGATCACGGTACCATTGTCCAGTATTGACTGTGTAATGGCAGGGATAGCTTCATTAGCTGAAAAACCGTACACTCCGAAAACTGTATCCTTTTGGTAAGAAGGAGGGGTAAACCAATCGGTGTACATAACATTGGCAGTACCAGGAGGGCCCTGTAACGATACAGGAGTTCCCCACCCGGAAGAAACTTTAGGGCCGTACAAAAGATAGCTGGCATCATCAAGATAATAATCACCCAAGCTGCCCAATGAGGTTGCAGGCGCGCCAACCCCGCTCAGGGTTTTACTGCCAGGCGTACCTGCTGCGCCTGTAGCGCCGGTTGCACCAACGAGTGAAAAGCCAGTACCCCAGCCCGAGGTGGTTTTAGGGCCATACAACAATCCGGTTGATGTGTTTAGGTAAAAATCGCCGTTAGCGCCCGTCGTTGTCTGCGGTACAGTGGTGCCGCTGTAAATCACGCTTCCGTTTTGTCCGTTAGCGCCAGCAGGTCCTGCCGGACCAACCAAACCCTGGGCGCCCGTAGCCCCAGTTGAACCTTGCGGCCCCACTGCGCCGCCTTTACCGCATGCTGCTGCAAACAGCATAACTGCTGCAAGTAGCAGCAGTAGTAGATAATTAATTTTTTTCATGAAATTAAGTTTTAAATAGCCTGTTAAAAAAATATTTACAAGAGAGATTGGGCTGATAAACTGTACTAAGCTGTATCTCTCATCAGATACAAAACTGAACAACAGGCCGGGAAAAATAGTCAGGACATTTACGCGATTTACAGCGTAATAATACGTGGTACTATTCGCGTATTTCCGTCCCCGAAGGGCCCCCGCGAGTTGGATAGAAGCGGAGCCGGAGAAGGATTTGTATTGCCATTATACAAATTATTAAGCATCGTATTGCAAGCCATTAGGCACGCCATTCCATATTCACCAGGTATGCAGCAAAAAGTGCGAGCCGGATAAAAAGTCGAGACAGTCCACTGAAAAATAAACTCACCTGCCCGCTTGTATGATTTACTTTTTATTCCTGCAATGACTATATTTGAGGATGTGGTGAATCTGGAGTTAGATACAGGGCACAACAATCATAAAATCGCACACCCGCTGTAACGTTTCCGTACGGTATTTATAAAGTTAAACTTGTAAGTTGTTTATTATTAGTTAGTTAATTATGTGGCATAGATTTTAAATAGTATGTTAACATTCACATTAAAATGGCACAACCATGTTAAAAACGTATTTTAAACTTGCTTACAGAAATATAATTAGGGACAAAGCCTATTCTATTATTAATATAACAGGATTAGCCATAGGACTGGCCTCAAGTATCCTGATTTTGCTTTGGGTGCAAAATGAATTAAGTTATGACAAGTTCCATAAAAATGCTAACCAGATATATCGCATAACCTTTAATGTTGGTGATTTTAAGGCCTCGATTAACCCGGCAGGTATGCCCGCCGGGTTGAAGGCAGAAATGCCGGCCGTCAAAAATACCACCCGTATAAGCTCAGTCACTACTGTTCTACTTGAAGCGGGGAACAAAAAGTTTGAAGAAAAACGTGTGTTTTACGCAGATCCGAGTTTTATGGATGTGTTTTCTTTTCCCCTGGTGCAGGGCGATCGTGCCACGGCATTAACAAATGTTGATGGCGTTTTAATAACGCAGGAAATGGCGACAAAATACTTTGGAAACCAAAACCCGATTGGTAAATTCCTGCGAAAAGATAATAGTGAAAACATAGTAGTAACAGGGGTTTTGGCCAATATTCCTGCTAACTCACATCTTCAATTTGACTTTATCCTACCAATGGCCTCTTTAGCCAGAACAGATAATGGTTTGCAAAAAAATACATGGGATGACTTCAGTTTTTACAGCTACGTTCAATTAGACAAGAGTTTTGATCCTTCATCTGCAAATTTATCAGGGCTGGAAAAGCAAATGGATCAAATATTTCATAAGCATAACCCCGGAATGAAGGCCGAATTTGAATTGCAACCTTTAACCAAAATCCACCTGGCACCTGAAAGATTAGGCGATTTGCCGGGGCACGGAAATGCGCAATACGTGAGCATATTTTTTATAATAGCTATTTTAATAATTGTGGTTGCCTGTATCAATTTTATGAATTTGGCTACTGCACGTTCAGCCCGCAGAGCTAAAGAAATTGGCTTACGCAAAGTGGCAGGTGCTGTTCGCGGGCAACTTATCTTGCAGTTTTTAAGTGAATCAGTATTTATTTCTTTTCTGTCCTTACTGTTTGCACTCGGCATCGTCTGTTTATTCCTGCCAGTATTCAATGAACTGGCCGACAAAAAACTTACCATCGATTTGTCGGATATGAAATTTTGGATAAGTCTTTTAGGTATTGCTTTGTTAACAGGGATTATCTCCGGCAGTTATCCGGCCTTGTTCCTTTCCGGCTTCAACCCGGTTAAAGTGCTTAAGGGAAATATAAAATCAATGGGGGGCAATTTACTATTTCGTAACTCATTGGTCGTTATACAATTCATGGTTTCTATTATATTGCTGGTGGGTACGGTGGTCATCTATAATCAGCTTAAGTTTATCAAAGATAGGGATCCCGGTTTCGAGAAGGCTAATCTCTTGTATATGCCAATAACAGGGGACATATGGAATAATCAGCAAGCCTTAAGGAACGAATTAAAACAAAATTCGCTTACCAATGATTTTACAATCACTTCTGACTTGCCTACCAATCTTTCCAATGCTACCGGAGCAGATTGGGATGGCAAAGATCCTCGCTTACAAATCGCCATTCCACGCATGGCTGTTAATGAGGATTTTACCCATGTATTTAGGATGAAGTTATTGGCAGGCCGAAGTTTTTCAGGATCTTTTATAGCAGATTCCAATAACTACATGGTTAATGAGAAAATGTTAAACGTAATGGGGTTAAATGCAACTACAGCAATTGGCAAAACACTAACAGTGCAGGGTATTAAAGGTAATATCATTGGTGTTGTAAAGAACTTTAATTTTAAACCGGTACAACAGGCCATAGAACCATTGGTGATGAGCTTTAATAAATCTGGTGGTTTTGTAGTGATAAGAACATTACCCGGCAAAACAAGCGCAACAATACAGGCCTTGGCAACAATAAGCCAGCAGCTCAATCCCGCTTATCCGTTTAAATATGATTTCCTTGATCAGGATCTGGCCAACCTTTATAAGGGCGAACAACAAATGGGCAACATCTTTAATCTTTTCGCTATTCTGGGTATTTTTATCTCCTGTTTAGGCTTATATGGGTTATCTGCATTTATGGCCGAACAGCGTACCAAAGAAATTGGTGTGCGTAAAGTATTGGGTGCATCCGTGTTAAATCTCATCTATTTATTATCCTCCGGCATCACCAGATTGATCCTGATCGCTATAGTTATAGCCATACCACTTTCATGGTATGCGGTAAATAGCTGGCTGTCCGGTTTTGCGTATCATATAAATGTTAGCTGGTTAGTGTTTTTCACGGCATCCCTGGCAGCTTTGGGTGTTGCCTGGCTAACTGTTAGTTATGAATCTGTAAAAGCAGCAATTGTTAATCCTATAAAAAGTTTGAGAACAGAATGATTTTATGCAATTCGTTAAAATTAAGTATTCAACTGTTCAGTTATATGCTTAATACTTGCTGCTCCGGGTTTCCAACTTCGAATACCCATATGCGGTAATCACTCAAACTACAGAATAAGAAAAGCCTTTAGAAATTAATCTGAAGGCTTTTTTAAATCCCCCAACTTATGTTATAGAGTTGCTTAAAATGGCATGGATCAAGGGAAAATACGACTAAGCTTCTGCGATTGGTTTTTGTCGACAGGAAAACAGGGTGAAGTGTAAAGAACACGATACATATTAGTTTTTACCTGATTTATTAATCCCGTTAATATTTTATTAAGTTCTTATTAATATCAAAAACGTGTTTTGTACTTGTTGTTCAACCGGGCAATTAATATAAAGCCAGTTTTAATTAAATATGAGCCCTAATTACAATAACCAAATCCGTCTTAGCTTAACTATTATTTCTACCTTTTTACTGAGTATCAATTATACCGTTAATGCGCAAAATCGCAATCATCAGCATTTAACCTCCTATGTTGATCCTTATATTGGTGCAGGTGGACATGGGCACGTATTTGTTGGCGCAAGCGTGCCTTTTGGGGCTGTTCAGTTAGGCCCTGAGAATTTTTATAAAGGCTGGGACTGGTGTTCCGGTTATAATTATGGCGATAGTGTATTAATAGGCTTTTCTCATACTCATTTAAGCGGCACCGGTATCGGCGATCTTTCCGACATACTAATTATGCCTTACACAGGCCTGGTTAAAACAGATAAAGGAGAAGAGAAAATCCCCGGCAGCGGCTACGCATCCCACTATTCACATAAAAACGAACAGGTTCGACCCGGCTATTATGCAGTTAAATTAGATGCATCAGGCATTAATGTAGAGCTAACAGCCACTGAAAGAGTAGGCTTTCATCAATATCACTTCCCGGCAGGAAAAGAAGCGCATATTATTATTGATCTGAAAGAAGGAATAAACGACAGAAGTACTGATACCTATATCAAACAAATAGATAAGTATACCATTGAGGGTTATCGTTTTTCAAAAGGTTGGGCTAAGAATCAGTGGCTGTTCTTCGCTATAAAATCCTCTCACCCACTACCAAAATTTACGGTGTATGATGATAAGCGGTTGTTGAAGGGAAATAGCGGTAAAGGGCAGGCTATAAAGGGATTAATTAGCTTTGATAATCCGCCGACAACTCTTCAATTAAAGGTAGGAATTTCACCGGTAAGCTCAGTAAATGCGCTGGCTAATATCAATGCTGAAATTCCGGGGTGGGATTTTCAAAAGGTGGTACGTGCCGCAGATGCTAAATGGAATAAGGAACTGTCCAGGATATCTATCGAAACAAACAACCTTACCGATAAGCGTATTTTTTATACCGCACTGTATCATAGTATGATCGATCCGGCTTTGTTCAATGATCATAACGGTGATTATAGAGGAACTGATAAAAAGGTGTATCCACATGCTGCCTTTAATAATTATACCGTTTTTTCACTTTGGGATACCTATCGCGCTGAAAATCCATTATTTGATCTTATTCAGCCTAAAAGAGCCGGAGACATTATCAATACTATGCTGGCTATCTACCAACAACAAGGCAAATTACCTATATGGCATTTAATGGGTAACGAAACCGGCACCATGGTAGGTATAAGCAGTATGCAGGTTGTTGCCGAAGCTTATTTAAAGGGGATAAAAGGGTTTGATGTTAATAAAGCTTATGAGGCAGTAAAAGGCACAGCAATGTCTGATTCTTTGGGTATGATGTATGTGAAAAATCTTAAACCTATCCCGGCTGACAAACAAAGCCGGTCTGTTTCCAAAGCGCTGGAATATGGTGTTAGTGATGGCAGTATTGCCTTAATGGCCAAACGAATGGGCAAAACAGCTGATTATAATTATTTCAAAAAACGGGCCGAGAACTATAAGTTATATTTTGATCCGTCAGACCAGTTCTTCAATGGGAAATTATCAGACGGCAGTTGGGCGCCGGATTTTAATCCCCTTAAAAGTAAAAATAACTTATATGCCGAAGGCAATGCCTGGCAATATTTGTGGTTAGTACCGCAGGACGTTCCAGGTCTTATCTCCCTGTTAGGGGGCGATGAACCATTCAATAAAAAACTGGATGAATTTTTCCAACTTAAACCAATTGATGAAGATGGTCTGGCTGATCTGACTGGCTTGATAGGCCAATATGCTCACGGCGATGAACCTAGTCATCATATTGCATATTTGTATACTTATAGCGGACAGCAATGGAAAACAGCCGAAAAGGTCAGATATATCATGAAAGACTTTTATCTGGCTAACCCCGATGGTGTTATAGGAAACGAAGATTGCGGACAAATGTCGGCCTGGTATATTTTTTCATCGCTTGGATTTTATCCTGTATTTCCAGCTTCAGAAACCTATGTTATCGGTAGTCCGTTATTTGATAAGGCGACTATTAACCTCGACAATGGCAAAAAATTTACAGTGGAAGCGGTTAATAACAGCACCACGAATATTTATATACAAAGTATGTTGCTAAACGGGAAAAATTATAAGAAGACCTATATCCACCACCAAGATATTATAAATGGGGGAATACTCAAAATTGTGATGGGGAATAAGCCCAATTACAACTTTGGCAAACTACAGGCAAACAGACCGCAATAAAATTTAGAATACTATTTAATAAAATATACCAGATGATATTTAAACATCAACCTCAAATTACAAAGAAGAAAAAATATACATTCTTACTAATGATACTGTTTATACCCGGCGTTTTTGTAAGCCAGGCTCATGCGCAAACTGTAGATGCTACCACCATGAATAATAAAGTAATGGCTGGTTACCAGGGCTGGTTTCGCACTCCTGGCGATAATGATGGAAACAGGGGATGGGCGCACTTATTCAACTCATCCGTTCCAAGCCCTGCAAAACTGGGTTTTGATACCTGGCCGGATATGAGCGAATTAACCCGTGGAGAAAAACATGCTGTACCGGGATTTACTTATCCAGACGGAAGCCAGGCTTACCTTTACAGTGCACAAAATCCTAAAACTGTATTGCGCCATTTCCAGTGGATGAAAACTTATGGCATTGATGGCGTATGGTTATCTGAATTTTGTGGCCATTTTCCCGGGGGGGCCGGGGAGCGTGATAGCACTGCCGTACTTACTATAATGGATAACGTTAGGCGTGCTGCAACAGCAACCGGGCGTACCTGGGCATTTATGTGGGATATGAGTGGCTTCGACACCAGAATTTCTAAAAGCGATGTTTATAATATTATCATAAACCAATGGAAAAAGATGGTTGATGAAGGTGTTACCAGCGATTCCCGCTACATGCATCATAATGGCAAGCCTGTATTGTTGATATGGGGATTTTTCCCAAGCCGTCCTGCTTCTCAGTCCGATTACATGAATACGATAATCGATTTCCTTCTGACACCGGGAAAATATCAGGCTACCCTTGTAGCCGGGGTTGACAACAATTGGCGTTCTAAAGGTACACCTGAATTCCAAGCTATGCTGATGCGGATGCAAGGTTTGCAGCCCTGGAGTGTGGGTCGCAGAATTAAAGACCCCGCAACCGGCTATTCGGTGCAAAATACCTCTGAATGGGCTGGCGACATAGAGAAATGTAAAGCTAATAACGTAATATTTATGCCTGTATTTAATTCAGGTACGCATGTAGCAGGGCCGCCTCCAACGCCCCCGGCAGGCCCTATAGTGCCTCGCCGTACCGGTAATTATTTATGGGAGCAATTTGTAGCTGCTTCAAAAACCAGGGGGATCAACAGCGTATTTGTGGCTATGTTTGATGAAATAAATGAAGGCACCCAGATCATGAAGATCGATAATAATCCGCCTGTACAAGCTCCATTCCTTACCTACGATGGCGCTACAAGCGATTATTATTTGCGTTTGGTAGGGGCGGGGGCAAAGATGCTGAAAGAACATACACCGATTACGCCGGTAATTCCTATCTCTCCGTTTGATCCTGGCAAACGGTACAAATTAAAAAACAGGGCCAGCGGATTAGAGTTGAACAGCGAAAATGGAATAGGCCAGCAAATCGTTCAATCTGCAGATGCAGTTGCTGATGGCCAATATTGGCAGATACTATATGATGGCGCAGGTTATTTTAAAATCAAAAACAAATTGACCGGTAAGTTGCTCAGCGTTGGCAATGTATCAGCAGATAATAGCCCGCTTACCCAAACCGATGATGAAAATACTGAAAATGAAAAATGGCATTTGGAATGGGACGGAACAGGCTACTGCAGGTTAATAAATAAACATAGCCATAAAGCAATAAGTAACAATGGATCAACAGTTACCAATTCACCGCTTTTACAAGCTACTGATACAGCTATTGATAATCTGCGCTGGAAAATAGTGCAGCAATAATTTTATTAGAATGTTAGAAACTGTTTAAAAAATGATTTAAGCGGTTTCTAATAAAAAAGCTGTTTTTTTTCATAATACCCTGCTAATAATAGCCATGTTAATTATTTATTAATGAATAATTAACTTCTGTCTGTTCTTTTGCATTACCAATTATTATTTAAACTATCCAATACAATCTACATGATGCTAAAAAGATTACTACTTGCTTTAGTGGTACTATTTATCTCTCTGCATAACTATGCCCAGTTGGGTACGGTAAATAAGAGCTCATCCACCTCAATAGATATTTCGGGTTCAGGATGGCGGCTTTGGCCCGATAGGGATGCAACCTGGCAGAACGATGATATTTACCTTCCTGCTGATGTAAATCTGAGTAAAATGGCTGTTAATAAACCTACCGGTGGTTGGAATGCGCTTAATGCTCAACAGGGTATTAATGTAACATTGCCTAGTACCGTTGAAGAACACTACTGGGGTAAATTCGGCCGCAGGCCATATACAAAAAATGAAGCGCAGCGCGGCGCGGGCACCGCATTTGGAAACGGAAACTATTTAGGTGTTTCCTGGTGGTGGCGCACTATACAAGTTCCACAGTTTAAACCAGGGCAACGCGTGTTGGTATGGTTTCGGGGCGCAAGGTTGCGATCAGAGGTTTATGTAAATGGCAAGCTATGCGGTTACTCCATCATGAGCGAGCTTCCTTTTCAGGCTGATATTACCGATGCTGTAAAACCCGGGGAAAAAACGCAGCTCGCCGTGCGCATTACCAATCCCGGCGGTCATCTGGACTGGATTGATTTTGCACAGATGCGCATACAATGGGGTAAATACTTCTTGCCGCCGTCGCATGGTTTCGGTGGATTGGATAATGATATACAGCTAACCGTTCGTGATAATGTTTCAGTATCTGATCCGGCTACCATTAATAAGCCCGATCTGCATCAGGTACACTTAGTAGCCGAAGTAAGCAGCCATGGAAAATCATACAACGGGCCTGTGAAATTCAGCATATCGCATAATGGTAAAATAATTTGGACAGGCACCAAAACAGTTAACCTTAATGCCGGTGAAACCAAAACGGTAGAACTGGATGCTCAGGTAAACTCAGCAGAACCGTGGCAATTGAACCATCCGATATTGTACCAGGCCAAAGCTTCTCTGTTAAATTTAGCGGCGAGTGACCGTCAGGTTAACTTTGGTTTTCGGTTTATGACTGCAAAAGGTATTGGTACCGATGCTAAACTGGTGTTTAATAACAAACGTATTGTTCCGGTTTCTGCCATATCATGGGGTTATTGGGGGCGTAGCGGACTTTGGCCGGATGCTGAGATGGCTAATCGGGAAGTAATAAACGCTAAAAAGATGGGGTTAACCGCTTTGCAGTTTCATCGTAATATTGGCAAGCCTGCCGTGCTAGATGTGCAGGACAGGTTGGGTTTGTTACGGTGCGAAGAACCTGGCGGCGGTAAGTTTGCATTGGGGGCACGTTATTCCCGTGGTCCATATGGGCCGGATGGTGAGTTTTTGGCAAAAGACGAAAAGTTGTTGGATGCCTTTAAGCCTAAAGCCGATTATATACAGCCTGATACAGTAAATACCAGTGGTAAAGGCGCTGATGGTGATGGCCAAACATTCTGGGAGAAATACGAAGAAGAGAAGATATTGGAGATGGTGAAACGGGATCGTAGTCACCCCTCGCTTATTATGTATACCGTGCAGAATGAATCAAGCGAACTTGATTTACGAAATCCGCTTATTTATAGGTTGTTCAGAGAAATGCATGCGCTTGATCCAAGTCGTATCATTGCATTTTACTCCGGCGGCGACCCTAAAGCAGCTCAGGTTTTGATGTTGCCTTACAGCGAAAATATCAGCTATGCAGGCACACGTGATCCATATGCAGGCTGGCAGGATATTCATACCTGCGGCGGCCCGTGTAATTATCTTGATTTTTTATATAAAGACCCTAATAACTATCGCCAGAAGCAAAAAACAGATGCACATACCAATATTAATATGTGGGGCGAAATGCTGGGAGCGGCTACACCTGATAATTATGATCAGTTGGTGCATTCATTTGATAAAAAACATCCGGACGGTTATGAAAAGGAAGATGCTACCCAGGTGCTTGATGGTTATCATCAGTTTTTAGATAAATGGGGCTTCCGAAAGGCTTTCCCTACAGACTCATCGCTGTTTACTGCCATTGGTTACCGGATGTATTATTTCTGGAAAAAAATGGTGGAGCAATCGCGCATCGAAAATAATAATGACTACCTGGTGATCAGCGGTTGGGAAAGCACTACCATTGATAATCACTCCGGTTTAGTTGATAACCATCGTTTTCTTAAAGGAAACCCGGTCGAAATAGCCGCGGTAACCAAGCCTGAAATACTGGTGATTGAACCTCGCCACATGATCGTTTCAAAAGGAGATAAGGACATTGTTGATGTTTTCCTGGTAAATGAAACAAATAGGAAAGGCGCTTATACACTTAACCTTACTGTTAAACGGCCAGACGGCACCGTTGCCTTTAAAACTGAAAAAGAAGTAACCGCGATAGGTGGCGATACTTATGGGCAACTATTAAAAGACGGCATTGAATTTAACGCTGATGCAGCCGGTATACTAAAAATTGAGGCTGTAATTACACCTAAACAACCGAGTGTAAAACCATTGGCCGGATCAGATGAGATTAACGTGGTGGACATAGCAACTGCACCTGTATTTAAAAATGTGGCGCTAATAGAATCTGACAATGAGCTGGCGCATACACTGAAAAATGAATGGAATGTTGATCCTCAAAAATTGGACGATGTGCCTGCAGATAAACATTTGGATGTTATTGTGCTATCTACCAAAATGGCCACTAATGATTTGTTTAAAGCAGGTACCCCGATAACAAATGCGCCAATGTCCCAAAATTTAGTTCCTGAAGGTCAGGCTGCTTCGGGTCAGGCTAAAACTGTTACGGCAGTAGTGCAAACACAATCAGGCATATCGCCTGAGGAATTTGAAGTAGCACTTAAACGTGTTAAAAATGATGGAACCCGTTTGGTGTTATGGCCCGATAACGATCGTGGAGCAGATGCCTTTGCCAAAGAGTTGGCTAAACGAAATATTATAAAATATAACGGAAAGGTGGGCAATCTGAATGCGCCTTGGTTTGGCTCATGGTATTTTGTACGTAAGCATTGGCTGCTTGATGGACTGCTGACTGATTGTGCTATGGACTGGCGTTATGGCATCAGTGCTTTTGGCGGCCCCGAATGGCTAAAGGAAAGCCCAAAAGGTACCAATACGGATGGTTTGCTGATTGACGGTAAGGGAATTGAAGCCGTAATAGGTTATGGGGCTGATCATAACCCTAATGTAGGCATGTCTGGTTGTGTAATACCTTACGGTAAAGGGCAAATTATACTTTATTGTTTGCCGCAGTTAGTACAAAGCCTGCAAACTAAAGGTGATTTTGCTATTAACCATATTATTTGCGAACGATTACTGGCCAATAGTTTACAATCAAGATAGATAAATATCTACTATGACTTTTTAATTAAACCGATGATAAAATATTGCTTTACACAACTAATTAATACACCCCTATAATATAATTGATGAAAAGTTATTTGGTTCTTTTATGGATGTGTTTTTGCATTTCTGCATCCGCACAGGATACACAACTAAAGCTGTGGTACGATAAACCTGCTGGTAATGTTTGGGAACAGGCCCTGCCATTAGGTAACGGACGGCTGGCTGCTATGGTATATGGCAATCCTGAAAAGGAATGCATCAAACTTAATGAAGCTACTGTATGGAGTGGTGGCCCCAACCGCAACGATAGTGAAACTGCATTAGCGGCGTTGCCACAAGTGCGTCAGTTAATATTTGATGGGAAAAATAAAGAGGCTGCAGACCTCGCTCAGAAACAAATTAAATCAAATAAAATTAACGGGATGCAATACCAACCCGTAGGAAATTTGCTGCTAAATTTCCTCGGACATGATCAGTTTACCAATTATTACCGTGAGCTTGACCTGGAACGTGCCGTTGCAACCACTACCTACACAGCAAATGGCATTCAGTTTAAGCGGGAAATATTTGCCTCTATACCTGATCAGGTTATTATAATGCATTTGTCGGCTAATAAACTTGGGAATATAACATTTACAGCCTCCATGTTTAGTACACAGCGTTCATCTGTTGATACAAAGGGTAAAGATGAACTGGTGCTTTCCGGAATAAGCAGTGATAAGGATGGGGTAAAAAGTAAAATCAGGTTTCAATCACTCGTAAAGTTACAAGCAGAAGGTGGCAAGATAACCTCTTCCGACTCTACAGTCACCGTTTCAGGAGCAAATGCGGTAACTATTTATATTTCCATCGCCACAAATTTTGTTAATTACCATGATGTAAGCGCTAATGAGCAAAGCCGGGCAAAAGCATACCTGGACAAGGCCATGCTGAAACCATATGGCCAATTGTTAGCCGCGCATATCGTCGCCTATAAAAAATACTTTGATAGGGTAAAATTGAATTTGGGTACTACCGATTCTGTTAAAAATCCAACCAATATCCGCATTCGTGACTTTGCAAATGGAAATGATCCGCAATTGGTATCTCTTTATTTTCAGTTCGGAAGATATTTGCTTATTTCCTCATCCCAACCGGGCGGTCAGCCCGCTAATTTACAAGGGATTTGGAATGATAAACAATCACCGCCGTGGGGAAGTAAATACACCATTAACATTAACACAGAAATGAATTACTGGCCGGCTGAAGAAACTAATCTTCCGGAAATGCATGAACCACTTATTCAGATGGTAAAGGAGCTTTCTGTAACCGGGAAGGAGACAGCTAGAAAAATGTACGGAGTGGGTGGCTGGGTTGCTCATCATAATACTGATCTGTGGCGGATAACGGGCCCGGTGGATGGTGTTTACTCCGGCATGTGGCCGTCAGGCGGAGCTTGGTTAAGCCGCCATTTGTGGGATAAATATTTATATAACGGCGATGTGGAATACTTGAAATCAGTATATCCCGCTTTAAAAGGCGCTGCAGAATTTTATCTGGATTTTTTAATAGAAGAACCGGAACATAAATGGCTGGTGATCTCACCATCCTTGTCGCCCGAAAACGGTCCTGTCGCGTATCATGGGGTATCTATTGATGCAGGTGTAACGATGGATAATCAGTTGGCATTTGAACTCTTTTCAAACGTGATCGCTGCGAGCAAGATCCTGAATACGGATCATGGATTTGCTGAAAAATTATTAGCTGCCCGTAAGCGGTTGCCGCCTATGCAGATTGGACAATACAGCCAATTGCAGGAATGGCTGCATGATTTGGATAGCCCGACTGATCATAATCGGCACGTGTCGCACTTATTTGGCTTATATCCAAGTAATCAAATATCTCCATACCGCACACCCCAATTGGCGGATGCAGCACGTATATCGTTAATCTACAGGACTGATATTTCTACAGGCTGGTCAATGGGATGGAAGGTAAACTTATGGGCCCGGTTATTAGATGGTAACCATGCCTACAAATTGATTCAAAACCAGTTGACACCAACAGGGGTGAACAAAGGTAGTGCGAACAATGGCGGAGGGACTTATCCGAATATGTTTGATGCGCACCCGCCATTCCAGATCGATGGAAATTTTGGTTGTACAGCCGGTATTTGCGAAATGCTGCTACAAAGCCAGGATGGTTTCATTAATCTTTTACCAGCGTTGCCCGATGCCTGGGCCGACGGGGAGGTAAGTGGTTTGAGAGCTCGCGGAGGTTTTGAAATTACAGATATGCAATGGAAGGGCGGCAAATTAATTAAAGTGCAAATTAAATCGCTATTGGGAGGCAATTGCCGTATACGTGTGCCGAATGTTTTAAAAACGCAGGATGGCACAAAGTTGAAAATACCGGCAGGGGCAAATCCTAATCCTTTATTTCAGTTGGCTGATACTCCGCAGCCAATAATATCATCCAGGGCGAATTTGAAACAAATAAACTTTAAAAAAACTCAGCTTTATGACTTTGTCACTCAAGCTGGCCACACTTATACTTTAATTTATCAAAACCCAGCTCAACGCTAATATGAAAAAAGTAAAATACCTAATCACCATAATTTTGTGTACTATTTTGGCTATCACCAATATATATGCACAGGATAATTTTAATCTCAATGAGAATTTTGATAATTCAAATACTAAATACGAGAAAATTGGTAGGGGCGAGGCCAGCATAGCAAACTCAGTGCTAACCACCAAGGATGCCTACCTGTGTTTTGGCGAAAATAACTGGGCAAACTATGAAATAAAATTCAGGGCAAGGGTACCCGAAACAGCTGAACAGGTACAGATCTGCGCAGGCTTCCGAGCCGCTAACCGCGATGATCGTTATTTCATAATGTTAAAGGGCGGTATACAAAAAGACTTATACCTGGCAAGGTTGGGTTACATGGGCAGTGATGATTTTTTAGCCTTGCGCCAACTGGATTTTCAGCCGGTACCGGGAAAGTGGTATGATTTTAAAATCGAGGTAGCTGGAAACCGTATCCGTGTGTATCTGAATAACGAAACGCTGCCACGAATTGATATAACGGATAAACTCACCGCATTGGCACCCGCGGGTAAAGTAACTCTGGGCGGTAGCTGGATCACTAATGAGTTTGTCGACTTATCTATTAAATCTATCAGTGCTCATCAACTTTCTGGCGAGGTGCACGAATATGCAGTTGCTACTGTAAATAAAGAAGCATTGCGCAAGCAGCAACGGAAAGCCTATCAACCTATAAAAATTAATAATGTTAATAGCGGGCGCACTGTAATATCGCTAAATGGTAAATGGTTGTTTTCGCCCGGATATGAATCTACGAATGACAGTATCGCTATAAACCCCAAAGAAAGTGATGAAGACTGGCATGTAATGACTGTACCAAACTTTTGGAATCCCATCAGGGTTTGGCTGCATGGCGAAAAATATAATACAGCTGGCAAAGGTGTATCCGACAATTATTTTCAAAAAGAGACCGACCGTTGTGAAGCCTATACCTTTGATTATAAAAAGACCAGCGTAGGCTGGTATCGTCAGTGGATTTATTTGCCCGACGGGGTCAATGGAAAAGATTTGCAACTTTCATTTGATGCCGTATCTAAAGTGGCCGAGGTATATATCAATGGTATAAAGGCTGGCAGTCACATTGGAATGTTCGGTGATTTTCAGATCAATGCCACTGGTTTGCTTACGCCTGGTAAAAACCTGATCACGGTAAAAGTAGTGCGTGATTATGTGAAAGATATTAAAGATGCTGATAAAATAGCGGGTGTTGCTGTTACCGTTGAGGTTACCCAAAAAATGGTGCATGATTTAGCTCACGGATTTTTTAATGATGATCCTGCCGGGATATGGCAACCCGTTTCGCTCGTGATTACTGATCCGCTTAGGATTGAGGATGTATTTATTAAGCCCAACCTTACCGGCGCCGACTTCGACATCACCGTAAAAAATGATGCTAACAAAGCTGCCACTTTTTCGGTAGGTACTAACATTACCGGTAGTAAGGAGATGGATGAATTATATAAAGCGATTTCCGTGAAAGAACTGCAATTACAACCAGGTGAAGAAAAAACATTTACCTATAGTATTACCAATTTACAGCCCAGACTATGGTCACCCGAGCATCCGAATTTATATGACTTTGGGTTTACTTTATTAACAGGTAACAACATAGAGATCGATTCAAAAACTATCCGTTCAGGCTTCCGCACTTTTAAATCTGTTGGTGATTATTTGTATCTCAATGGTAAACGTTATTGGCTGCGTGGTGGTAATCAAACACCTTTACCGCTGGCTCCTAATGATACCGCATTGGCTGACAGATTTACTAAGCTGATGAAAGCCGGCAATATAATGGTGACACGGACACACACCGTACCCGGTACCGAAACCTGGATGAATGCCTTTGATGCCAATGGCATCGGCGTAAGCTACGAGGGTAGCTGGCCTTGGTTATTTCTGGAAAGCAGTATGCCTACGCCGGACTTGATCAGCCTGTGGAAAAATGAATTTTATGACTTGCTGAAAAAATATCGGAATCACCCTTCGCTTTTAATATGGACGGTGAATAACGAGATGAAGTTTTATGATAATGATCCTGATGCGGTACGCACAAATATAAAAATGCATATCATATCGGATGTGGTAAAACATATGCGCGTAATTGATCCCACACGGCCAATAGTATTCGATTCCAATTACAAACGGAACGTTAAGAAATTTGGCGCCGATTATTTTAATACGATTGATGACGGTGATATTGATGATATACATGCTTATTACAATTGGTATGATTATTCCATATTTGAATTTTTTAAGGGTGAGTTTCAGCAAAAGAATAAGAATAATGGGCGCCCGCTAATCAGTCAGGAAATGTCAACCGGGTATACCGATGAAACCGGCCATGCTACACGGTTTTATAACTATGTGCATCAAAATCCTGAATCATTGGCTGGGAAATATACCGATGAATTCAGCGATCCTAAATACTTCATGATACCGCAAGCTTTTATCACCAAGGAACTAGCCGAAGCACTGCGCCGTAGTGATGATAAGGCAGCCGGGATATTGCATTTTGCGCTGATTACCTGGTTCAGTAATGTTTACCTGGCTAATAATATTAGGCCCTTCCCTGTGTATTATGATATGCAAAAGGCACTCCAACCAGTATTGGTATCGGCTGAATTATGGGGGCGACATTTTTATGCAGGTACCCAATTGCCTACCCGGATATGTGTAATTGATGACAAGGAAGATGGCACTGCTTTACCGACCTCAGAACTACAATGGCAACTGGTGGATAATAATGGAGCAGCATTGGTAACTGGTAAAATGCCGGTGCCGCAGGTAGAACATTACACCCGCCAATGGGTCGAACCAAAAATCAATATCCCGGCAAACTTGCCCCAAGATAAAGTAGCAGGCAAATTGCTGTTAAAGCTGGTGGCAGATGGGAAAACCGTTTCAGAAAATTATTATGATATACTGTTGGCTAATAAAGCCGGATTGAATGCAGCTAAATTAACGGATAAAAAAATAGTAGTATATGATGCTGGTAATAAGATTACTCCGTCGCTTGATTTTCTTGGCATTAAATACATAACAGCAACAACATTGACCGATGCCTTGAAGCAAAAGGCCGATATATATGTATTGTCCGGACTTGATACCACCTCAACCAATGCGGATGAGATAAAAAGTATCAGGAGTGCAATCGCGGGAGGTGGAAAGATTTTATTATCAGCATCGGGTAGCATTGCGCCTGCTTTATACCCTGAATACATCAGGAGTTTGTTGAAAGAGAATGGCGAGATCACGATGATGGATATTCCTGAATCGGATGTATTTGATGGCATTGAACCGTTGGAAACACGTTATCTGAATAATAATGAACGTGAAAGCCCGGCTGTAATTTCAGGTGCTTTTCGTATCAACCGCGACCCGAATGTACAGGCACTGGCATCTTTTATTAAAATACATGGCTATTTGTCGGGAGAGGCTAACGATCGCATGAAAAGACTTGATCAGATCAAAGGTTTCCCTATTATGAAAATAAAGGATCATAACGGCGACGTGCTGTTATCTGAGATCAGGCTGGATAAAGCAGTAACAGACCCGGTAGCAGGTAAATTATTGGTAAACATGTTGAATGATCTGGCTAAATAAACGTATGGGGAATTAAGCAGGAGAGCCCGAAAAGTATTAAAACAATGAAAAGATATTTAATACCCTCTGTCTTATTAAGAGGAAATTTTTGCGCTTATGTTCAGAATATTGGAATGAGGTTAAATAAGCTTACTGTAGTGATCAGAACAAATTTATTGGGGTCAAAATCAAACAAAAAAGTATGGCTGGAGCCGAGTGATAGTCCGTACAAGAATGTGATTGTAGCAAAAGGAATTTATAAAGATGGTAAACGGGTTGGTACATGGATTTTCACTTCGGATATCGCTGGAATAATACAATCTTATAAATCTTATAATTATGATGAAAATATTGCTTTGATTGATTTAAGTGATCCGAAAATAATGGAAAGTGCTTTTGCAGATAGCATTAAAATATCAGGTTCATTAATTAACCGGGTTAAAATAGGTGGTTTTTTATGCAATATACCTCCATTGGTTTTTCGAAGGGAACTCCCCGGTACTATTTATGAGCGATTTCCTCGTGAGGCTGAGTTGGAGTGTTTGCATACTTTCGTAATGGGGTTAACGGGTGCTATTATCAAACATGAGATACGTGTAAAATATGATAATATAGAAAAGGGCTATACCTGGGATGAAGGTATGCCCGATACAGAATTTAAACGCTTCATTCCTGCCTACTATAGTTAATGGTAAGGTTATGCATGGAGTTAAATGGCTACTTTACTTCTAGAATGTTAATATTGATAAGCCGCATTTGTACCCTATACCTTTAAATGTTTAACTAAAAATGTACTTAACCTAAAAAGCCATTGGTCTTAAAAAACTAATGGCTTTTAGGTGTTTATATGATGTTGTTTATTAGTGTGTTACCTGTGTTTTGATTTCATTCAGGAAGGTCTTTTTGTCGCAATCAAACCCGACGGCCAGTTTCCATTGGCCACTTTTTTGTATGGTTTTAATTACAAAATGATTCCAGCCTTTCTCAAGTGGCAGCGCTTTAATTACTTGTGCAGATGCTGTTAAACCTCCGGCATTCAGCGTTTCTTTAATTAGGTTGTTATTCAAATAAACCTGGTAATCGTCATCGGCATTTAAATACATATCCAGGCGGGGCAAGTCTGGTTCCAGTAACAAATTAGTTAATGAATGCGGACTGTATACCCAAAAACTCAGGTAAGCAATAACGTTTGTCGCGGGCCCGTCAAAATGCAACTTACTAAAATCGAAAATCCCATCAGATGTTGTTGCATTTTCCCAGAAATGATTTCCCACCTGTTTTCCGGCAAAATAATCCTCCGGCTTTAAATCTTTTAACTGATTTATCTTACTGATTTCCGCATTGCTCTTACCCGATATATCAAATGAAGCAAGCAGCAAAGCACTATGTAATTTATTATCGGCGCCAATGGCGGTGTTGCTGCTTGTTTTACCGGTAAAATCAATGCCCAGGTTAATTAGTATCCGGCGTACCAGACTTATTGATGTTGCCGAAAGCAATGCAGGGTCAATAGCAAAAATATATATTTTGCCGGAACCTGAGTTTATAGATATCAGGGCCTTTCCTTCTGGTTTGTACTCACGTTCGCTGCGCAATACAGACGCGGTTTTAAGATATTCTGCACGTTTATTCCATGTTTTCCAGTCGGTGTTGCAGGCATCCAGCAAAATGTCGCTGTGCTTTACCAAATCGCCTGATAAGCCATAGGTCATGATTGGTTTATCCGATATTTCTGAAAAATAAAAGTCGACATTGCC
>Ga0207023_10116_pt1 | contig 24686 bp, 21 predicted proteins | sample Alteio_BWMinCont_47_FD_153464 | JGI IMG/M metagenome (GOLD analysis project Ga0207023, IMG submission 153464) | Enriched cells from forest soil in Barre Woods Harvard Forest LTER site, Petersham, Massachusetts, United States -... | ecosystem: Environmental > Terrestrial > Soil > Temperate forest >... | reverse complement strand
TTCGCCTTACATTACGATAAGCATCAAACCCCGATACATAAAGCAGGTTATTAATATCTTTTACAGTAAGCCAGTTTTGATTGTAAAGAGGGGATTTTAGCCCTAATTTTTCAGCCAGCTTTAATACAGGTTCCCAAAAATAATTATAGTAGCTTACAATAACTTTAGTTTCAGGATGGCATAGCTTATTTAATTCCAGAAGTACTTTTTCTACATCTTCTAAATGACCTACTAAGTTGGAAAGAATAATCAAATCGAATTTTTCATTTAGCTGAATATTTTCTGCATTCATGCAATGAAACTCCACATCAGGGTGTTGGCTTTTGCCTGCTTCAACCATAGAAGGGCTGAAGTCAATACCTACTTTTCGTTTGCCCCGGATATTACCTATTAGCTCTCCGGTTCCACAACCTATTTCTATCACCGATATTTCTTCGTGAGAAAAATAATTGCAGAAAAAGGTAATATCTTTCCAGTAATAACTGTTTAGCCATCCTTTACGAGGGTTTTTCTTGGCTGATTTCTCAAAAAATTCAAGACGTTTGTTTGCTTCTGTATCCACAGTTTTAAAATTGAACGTGTAAAAATAGTTATAATCTTGTAATTAGCTATTCGCTTAAAAATGCGTACGTTTGACTTGAATAAAAAGTATGACAGCAGTTTATGGCCATCGGGGAGCCAGAGGGGTTTATCCCGAAAATACATTAGAAGGTTTTATATATGCAGCAAGCCTTGGTATAGATGGCATTGAACTAGATGTGGTAATTTCTAAAGATAACAAGGTAGTAGTGTCGCACGAGCCTTGGATGAACCCAAAAACATGCACCAGACCTAATCTATCCAAAGTAAGTTTTTTGAAGAGAAAGAATCTTTACCGGATGAATTATGCGGATATTAAGCTATACGATTGCGGATTGCGGGGGCACCCTAATTTTCCGCATCAAAAAAAGATGGCCGCATATAAACCATTATTGGCAGAGGTTATTGAGAAAACAGAAGCGGCTTTACTCAATACTCAATACTCTCTACCTATATATATTATAGAAATAAAGAGCAACTGGATTACTGATAACCAACTACATCCTAAACCGGAAGAATTTGCCCGGTTAGTCATGGATGAACTTATGCCTTTTAATATTAACAACAGGATACTCATACAATCTTTTGATATGCGCCCGTTGAATATTATCCATAAAGCAAATAAAGGATTTATGCTGGGTATGCTTGTCCGCAGCCCCCGCTTTATAAAGCGAAGAATGAAAGCGCTTTCGTTTGTACCCGATACTTGCGGAGTTTACCATAAGCTTACTTCTGAACGCTGGTTAAATAAAATTCATGCCTGGGGTATGAAAGCCCTTGTCTGGACCCAAAATGAAAAAAGCGATATGCTTAATCATATTAAAATGGCGGTTGATGGCATTATAACCGATTACCCTGAAATAGCCCTCGAAGCCATAAAAGAATTAGGGAAATAAAAGAATTATATCTTTGTCTTTTTTAATTATTCTATCTATGGAAAACCAATTAAAATGTCCAAAATGTGGCTCAACGCAATTATCCGCCAACAAAAAAGGATTTAGTGCAAAGAAAGCACTAGGCGGTGCAATATTAACTGGTGGTATTGGTTTGTTAGCTGGGACTATTGGAAGTAATAAAGTAAAAATTACCTGTCTTAATTGTGGCAAACAATTCAATCCTGGTGAAGACAAAGACTCAGTGATGCAGAAAAGTAATCGCATTAAATCGCAACAAGCGGGATTGTCATCTCCATACCGATCTTCTAATAAGTCCTGGTTACCCCATATTATTGCCATACTTGTTTTTGCCGTGGTGGGCATCATATACTTTTTCCCTGCCTTAAAAGGGTTGGTACTTTCACAAAGTGATATTACCCAGTTTTTGGGAGCTGTTAATGAGATGCAGATTTTCCGTGCCAAGTATCATACCGAGCCACTATGGACCAACTCTATGTTTGGTGGGATGCCTGCATTTCCTATTTCGGTCAACTACCCTACCAATCTTGTTCAATATCTTTTTATAGCATTACTTAAGTGGCTTCCCTTTCCTTGCGGTGTTTTCTTCCTTTATTGCATTGGGTTTTATATACTACTCCGTGTATTAGATATTGACCCGTGGATTGCTATTATTGGTTCATTGGCTTATGGATTCTCCTCTTATTTTTTTATAATTCTGGCAGTAGGTCATAACTCAAAAGCCAATGCCATTGCATTTATGGCGCCGGTGCTTGCAGGAGTTATCCTGGCATTTAAAGGCAAGCGATTGCAAGGCGCACTACTTACCGCACTTGCGCTTTCACTGGAGCTTTATTCCGACCATCCTCAAATAACATATTATCTGTTGTTAATGGTGGTTATTTATGGAATGTTGGAGCTTTTCAAAGCATTAAAAGAAAAATTATTACCAGCCTATTTTAAAACTGTGGCCATACTAGGAATAGCTGCTATGGTTGCAGTAGGAACAGATATTACAAGCCTTTGGTTGACTTACGACTATGGTAAAGTTTCCACCCGTGGAAAATCGGATTTAACTTTAAATGGTGAAAATAAAACAGCTGGCTTAACAGTAAGTTATGCTACACAATGGAGTTATGGCGTACCTGAAACTTTTTCATTTATCATTCCAAATTACCAAGGTGGCGGCGACAAAGCACTGGGAGCTGACAAAGATGCCATTAAAGATATCGACCCACAATTTAAAGACAATGTTGCCAACTTTGACCAATATTGGGGCGACCAGCCCGGCACATCGGGGCCTGTTTATATGGGTGCCATAATTTGCTTCTTTGCCTTTCTTGGCTTGTTCATCATTAAAGGGACTTTAAAATGGTTTGTATTTTTTACAACTATCTTATCTGTCATGCTTTCCTGGGGAAGTAATTTTTCATCGCTTACCGATTTATTCTTTGCACATTTCCCGGGCTATAATAAGTTCAGATCGGTATCTATGATATTGGTAATAGCCGAGCTTTCAATCCCTCTACTCGCTGTGCTTGCTATGGATAGGATTTTTAAAAGCAAGCAATTTCTGGAAGAAAAGATTCCTGTTTTATTTGGTAAAAAAGAAATGTTGGGAAGGAATATATTTTTCGGTTCATTGATTATTGTTAGTGGATTTACAGTGCTATCCTACATCACACCAACCACATTCACCAGCCTGCAAAAAACTGATGAGGTAAATCAAAAATTAAATGAAATACAGGAAGAATCGGGACAACGATTGCCTGCAGCTCAATTGAAGCAATACCGGGAAGCCATTGAACAAATGATGCCTTATGTTATACAAGCAAGAAAAAACATATTTACCGCCGATGCTGCACGCAGTTCCATTTTTATAATTCTGGCTGCATTACTTGTATGGCTCTATCTGAAAAAATTTATCGACTGGAAATGGTTCACAGCCGTAATGGGATTTTTTATTTTGAGTGATATGTTTCCATTGGACAAACGCTATTTGAGTGATGCTAACTTCAAAACAAAACATCCCGTAAGCGAAGATTTTCAGCCTACACAGGCTGACCTTGAAATTATGAAAGATACTACACTTGATTATCGTGTAATAAACACTACTACCCGCCCTGACCAAGATGGAATGACATCCTACTACCATAAATCACTGGGTGGATATAGCGGAGCTAAAATGAAACGTTACGATGAGTTAATGACGTATCATATTGACAGGGAGCTGAGAGGAATTTATCAAGCCCTTCAAGGACAACCTGCATACCTAAGCGTAATAAATATGCTCAATACAAAATATGCTATTGTAGAAGTAAAAGACGGACAAAAAGTAGCAGTACCAGTTCCAGGTGCATTGGGCAATGCATGGTTTGTAGACAACTATAGAAAGGTAGATAACGCCGATTCAGAAATTGTGGCTCTTGATAATTTTACTCCTGCAACCACTGCCATTGTCGATAAGCGTTTCAGTGATTACTTGAAAATAAGTCCAAGTCAACCACATGATTCCACTGCTACTATCAAGATGACATCCTACGAACCGAATGACTTAAACTATACCTCTCATTCAACTACAGAAAGATTGGCAGTATTTTCTGAAATATATTATAAAGATGGCTGGCAAGCATACATTGACGGACAACCTGCGGATCATATTCAGGTGGATTATGTGTTGCGTGCCATGATAGTTCCGGCAGGCAATCATACCATAGAATTTAAGTTCCATCCATCGCATTATTTTATTGGAGAGAAAATATCATTAGCAAGTTCTCTGATTCTTATAGGTAGTTGCCTTGGATTTCTGTTTATGCAGTTCAGGAAGAAGCCTGAAGAACATGGGAATATTACTAAATAACCAATAGAACACGGATGACACTGATACGACAGATTATCACAGATAAAATCGGTGTTTATCCGTTTTATCTGTGTCATCCGTGTGCCATTCATTTTTTTATTCATAAATGAAAAAGGTTCTTATCATTAGTTATTACTGGCCGCCTAGTGGCGGTGCAGGAGTTCAGCGTTGGCTGAAGTTTACAAAATACCTGCGCGATTATGGTTGGGAACCTATCATCTATACTCCTGAAAATCCGGAATCACCAAATAATGATTCTTCATTAGAAAAAGATATCCCAAAAAACCTGACGGTTATCAAAACTAAAATTTGGGAGCCCTATAATTTTTATAAGGTTTTTATTGGACTGAAAAAAAATCAAAAAATTAATGCTGCTTTTCTTACCGAAGAAAAGAAGCCAAAAAAATTTGAGAAGATTGCCGTGTGGATCCGGGGCAACTTTTTCATTCCCGATGCACGCAAGTTTTGGGTGAAACCATCTATAAAATATCTTCAAGATTATTTAAAAAAGAACCCGGTGGATGCTGTTATTTCTACAGGCCCCCCACACAGTATGCACCTGATTGCACAAGGACTTAAAAAGAAGCTAAACATACCATGGATGGCTGACTTCAGGGATCCATGGACAAATATTGATTTCTACGCTAAGCTTATGCTTACTCCGTTTGCAGATAAAAAACACAAGCGATTAGAATTAGGTGTTTTAAAAGATGCAGATGTAGTTACTTGTGTCGGCAAAACATGGCTTGATGAACTGGCTCAAATTTACAATTCACAATCTACCATTCACAATTCTAATAAGTTCCGTTTTATTTCCAATGGATACGACCCGGATGATTATTCCGATGAAAAAGCAGAAGCCGACAAAAAATTCAGCATTGTTTACATCGGCACATTAGATAAGAGCCGTAACCCGAAAATATTGTGGAAAACCATTTCGGAGATTGTAAATAAAAACTCTTCGTTTGCTAATGACCTGCAAATAAAATTAGTCGGCAAAACAGATATTGCTGTTACCGAAGACATCAAAAATAATGGGCTTTCTGCTTACCTTGAAAAGACTCCATACCTTACCCATGCAGAGGTTACACAGGTTCAAAAAACATCGCAAGTGTTGTTATTGCTCATTAATAACACACCTAATGCCATGGGAATAACCACCGGAAAATTGTTTGAATATTTTGCCGCTAAACGACCTATATTATGTATTGGCCCTAAAGGTGGCGACGCTGATAAAATTTTGGAAGAAACAAAAGGCGGGCTCATATCAGGCTATGAAGACAGCCAAACACTGGAAACTAATATTCTCTATTTTTATAATAAATACAAACAAGGAAATTTACCCTCCGAAAGTGTGAACATTGAAAAATATTCCCGCAAAATGTTGACTGGGGAGGTGGCAGACGTATTGAACAGTATTACAGCAAGATAAATTATTCCATAATCCCCTAATTTGTATAATTTTGCATCCTATGTTGCTAACTATCTTAAAATCAAAAATTCACCGTGCACGGGTTACCGAGGCTAACCTGAACTATGCGGGCAGTATTACTATTGACGAAAACCTAATGGATGCCGCATCCATGCTGGAAAATGAAAAAGTGCAGATTGTTAATGTTAATAATGGAGAACGTTTCGAAACCTATATTATAAAAGGTGCAAGAGGCTCCGGTATAATTTGCCTGAATGGGCCTGCAGCCCGAAAAGCGGTGGTAGATGATATAGTGATTGTTATTTCATACGCCCAAATGACAGTGGAAGAAGCAAAAGCATATCAACCCATTTTAGTTTATCCCGATAGTCAGACTAATAAACTCAAATAATTGAATTCATTCATTAAAAATGCGTTAAAGTTCCTGCTCTTTTTGGGCATAGGAGTTGCGCTTGTTTATTTGATTGTTAGCAAAATCACCCCCGATGATTGGAAAAACATAAAGCTGGCTGCAGCTAATGCCAATTATTTTTGGGTGGTAGTATCATTGGCTATTGGTGCTTTAAGTCATCTATTAAGAGCTGCACGATGGAGGATATTAATTGAGCCTATCGATAAAAAGCCCGGTTTGGCAAATACATTTTTTGCCGTAATGATAGGATATATGGCAAACTATGCATTGCCGAGGCTTGGGGAGGTTTCTCGATGCGGCGTATTAGCCAAATATGAAAAACTATCTTTTGCAGGATTGGTAGGAACTGTAATTGTAGAAAGAATAATAGACTTGCTTATGTTATTACTATTTTTTGCCATAATGCTACTGTTGAATTTCAACAAAGTATATTCTATCATTAAAAATAAAGCAACAACTGTTTTCCAAAGCAAATGGGATTCATTCAAGCATATTAATCCAATAATTCTTATACTAATTGCAGTTGTTTTGATTGGCGGGATATGGTTCTTATACAAGAAAAAGGATAAATTTTTAGGCTTCACAAAAAAATTCATTGGCAACTTTTTAGGAGGAATAAAAAGTATAGGCAGTTTAAAAAAACCTGTATTATTTTGGTTTTATTCCATTGCAATATGGATCATGTATTTGCTCATGCTCTATGTTTGTTTCCTTTGCTTTAGCGAAACATCCCACCTCACAGTACTTGATGCCCTTGTAGTATTAAGCTTCGCCACATTTGGCGTAATTGCCACACCCGGCGGAATAGGCGCATACCAGTGGATAGTGATAAGTGTTTTAACCCATATTTATTTTATATCTCAATCCATATCCTTTACGCTGGCTTGGATAATTTGGGGTTCGCAACTTATTTTAGTTGTACTTTTAGGCCTTATTTCTTTATTGCTATTGCCAATAATTAACAAGAATGACAAAACCGGAATTCATACAGTCTAAAATATACAAATGGGAAGGCCTTTCGAGGACTATCTCTATATGGAAATTCAAGGACAATAAAATAGTTTTTACGAATGGATGCTTTGACATTCTGCACAAAGGTCATGTTACCTATCTAGCTCAGGCTGCCGATTTGGGTGATAAGCTAATAGTGGGGTTAAATTCAGATGCCTCGGTTAAAAAACTGAACAAAGGCGCTGACAGGCCCATACAAGACCAATATTCCAGAGCATTAATATTAGCCTCACTGCATTATGTTTCAGCCGTTATTCTATTTGATGAAGATACTCCCGCAGAACTAATAAAACTAGTTCAACCTGATGTGCTGGTTAAAGGCGGTGATTGGAAGCCGGAACAAATTGTAGGTTACGATACCGTAAAAGCACGGGGAGGCGAAGTAGTGTCAATTGACTACCTGCCCGGATTTTCTACTACTGCAATAGAACAAAAAATAAAACAAAGTGGAAACTGAAAATCCATCTACTGGAGAAATTCCTGAAAAAGCCTATACCCAGGTTGGAAAACTGGGTGAGTTTGGACTCATAAAAAAACTGACTGAAAAAATTGAGCTCAAACAAGCTTCTACCCTAAAAGGCGTAGGAGATGATGCAGCCGTAATTGAACCTGAAAAAGACCATGTGATTCTCCTTTCAACTGATATGCTAGCAGAGGGAGTTCATTTTGATTTGACGTATACTCCTCTTCGTCATTTGGGATATAAAGCCATATCGGTAAATGTTTCCGATGTATGTGCCATGAATGGAAAGCCTACTCAGGTTACTGTATCTCTAGGGATTTCAAATCAATATTCTGTAGAAGCCTTAGAAGAACTATACAGAGGTATGCGCTATGCCTGCGAAGAATATGGAGTTGATTTAGTAGGAGGAGACACTACCTCATCCAACAGCGGAATGGTGATTAGTATTTCCATTTTGGGCAAGGCGAAAAAAGAAGATGTTGTTTATCGCAATACCGCCCAAGTGGGAGATATTGTATGTGTGAGCGGAGACCTCGGAGCAGCTTATTCAGGCTTGCTGATTTTAAATAGAGGCAAACAACAATTTGCCAATGACCCTGAAGAGCGTCCTGATTTAACAGGTTATGATTATGTTTTAAAAAGGCAATTAATGCCACAGGCAAGGGTAGATATTATAGAGCTTTTTAAAACAAATAACATAACGCCAACCGCCATGATTGATATTTCAGATGGACTTTCATCGGAAGTACATCATTTATGCGAAGATGCTAAAATAGGTGCTGTTATTGATGAAGAACGTATACCCATTCATGAAAACGTAAAGAAAGTGGCAGAAGAGTTCAAAAAATCGGCCATGTCATTCGCATTAAGCGGTGGAGAAGATTATGAATTACTTTTCACACTATCTAAAAAAGATTTTGAAAAGCTAAAAACCTCCGAACAGATAAAACGCATTGGCGAAATTGTTACTCCCGCACAAGGTGTTTCCTTCCGCGATAAAGCCGGAAAACTACACCCGCTTTCAGCTAAAGGCTGGGATTCGTTTTTAGGGGAGAATTAGACTGGAGTTTTAAAATTTGTATCTTTGCATATATATCATTATATATGACACTGACTGTAAAACTGCTTCGCAAAACAAAATATCAGGAAGCTATGGCTTTGCTGCCTATGAAACAATATCAGGCATTATTAGAGTATTTGGAGGATATGGAGGACCGTCTTGCGGTGAGGGAAAGAGCAGGTGATAAAATGATACCTTGGGAAGAGGTTAAAAGGGAAATAAAGAAAAAAGTCAAGAAATAATAGGAATTTCCATGTATTCCATTTTATTTTCATCAAGGGCTAAAAAAGAACTGCTTGCTTTACCCGGTAAAACTATTTTTGCAATTGAAGCAAAAATTGACAGCTTAACAAAAGAGCCTCGTCCGACAGGTTGTAAAAAGTTACAAGGCAGCGAAAATGAGTACAGGATACGTATTGGAGATTATCGGGTTATTTATACTATTACCGACACTATAAAAATTGTTACTATTATAAAAGTTGCGCATCGGAAAGATGTGTACCGATAAACCGGAAAACTGCACCCGCTTTCAGCCAAAGGCTGGGATTCGTTTTTAGGGGAGAATTAATATTTCTATTAATGTGTCACCCCTGACGGGGTTTAAATATTTTATGTATTGCTATTTACGCAGGGTTTCACCCTGCGCTACTAAGCTATCGTCCCTACAGGACTTTTAAAACATATACTATTTTGCTAACAATCTTTAGTCCCGTAGGGACGATAGCTTAGTAGTATTTTAAAACAATCCTCCATCCCATCCGTTTGACCTTTTAATTATCTTCGATAAATAATAACTAACACCTTTTTATTATGGCACTGAAAGACGGAATGTTAATGGAATTAAAACACGAAATGGCCAACACCCGCAAAATGCTGGAGCGAGTACCTTTCGAAAAAGCCACATTTAAGCCGCACGAAAAATCACATGCACTTAGTTCTCTTGCTACGCACATAGCACGCCTCCCATCATGGGTTACACGTGTGGTGACTTTACCTGAATTTAATGTTGGAGATCCGAATGCTTTTCCAAAATTTGAGCCACTTACCAGCACACAACAAGTGCTTGATACGTTTGATAAAAATGTAGTGGAAGCAACCAAAACTTTGGAAGCCGCATCTGATGAAGCATTGGTAACTCCCTGGACTTTCCGCAATGGGGAGCAAGTGATTTTTACATTACCGAGAGTTGCTGCTATCCGCAGCATGGGATTGAGCCACATGTATCATCACCGTGGACAATTGAGTGTTTATTTACGTTTGTTAGATGTACCTATACCGGGCATGTATGGCCCAAGCGCTGACGAAAAGTAAAAGTTAGGCTTTTCTCATTTCCCGTAATATCTTCAACGCTTCACTCACGTTTCTAACCAGAGAAATAGTGAGTGTAAGCTTGTCTTTTGCCTGATTCATTTTGCAGGTGGAAGGATGCTTTTTGATATACTCTACAATATCGGTAAATACTGTGGAGGTATAAAAAGGTGAATCGGCTTGCGAAATAAAGAAGCAGAGAAAGACTTTATTTTTGAAAACAATTCGTTCTATTCCCAGTTCTGATGCGAGCAATCGAAGCCTTACAACGTTTGTCAGCTCTTGAACAGAATCGGGTAATTTGCCAAACCTATCTACCAATTCTGCTTCAAAGTTGGCCATCTCTGTTTCGTCTTTTGCCTCATTTAGTTCCCTGTATAATCTTAAACGCTCTACTGAACTGTATACATAATCATCCGGCAATAATGCTTCGGCATCTGTATCTACTTGGCAATCTTTCACAAATTTTTTAGTGGTAGATTCTTGTGTTCTTATTCCCATAGAAGCCAACGCTTCGCCGCCTATTTCTTCTTTCAATTCATCTATGGCTTCATTCAGAATTTTATGATAGGTATCTATTCCCATATCATTTACAAAGCCGCTTTGCTCACCACCCAATAAATCTCCTGCACCACGAATATCTAAATCCTTCATGGCAATGCTAAAGCCACTTCCAAGGTCTGAGAATTTTTCAATAGCATCTAACCGTGTTCTCGCATCTTGCGTAAGTGTTTCAAAAGATGGAACAACTAAATAGCAAAATGCCTTTTTGTTGGAACGTCCTACACGGCCTCTTAACTGATGTAAATCGCTCAAACCAAAAATATGCGCGTCGTGAATGATAATCGTATTCAGGTTAGAAATATCCAACCCCGATTCAACAATGGCAGTAGATACAAGCACATCAATCTGCCCTTCCATAAACCGAAGCATCACTTCTTCCAACTGATGACCCTTGAGTTGTCCGTGGGCAATGCCAACCCTTGCCTTGGGGCAAAGCCGGTTTATCAAATAGACCATATCCTGAATAGATTGCACCCGATTATGGATAACAAATACTTGTCCGCCACGTGCAATCTCATAATTAATGGCATTGCGAAAAACATCATCGGAATAAGTACACAATTCCGTTTGAACCGGATAGCGGTTCGGTGGAGGTGTATTGATAACAGAAAGGTCCCGTATACCTATCAGCGAAAATTGCAACGTGCGTGGAATAGGTGTAGCAGTAAGAGTTAGAATGTCAACCGTAGAGCGCATGGTTTTTAATTTTTCCTTTACCCCTACCCCAAATTTTTGCTCTTCATCTACAATTAAAAGTCCGAGGTCTTTAAACTTTATTTCTTTATTTACTAGTTGATGTGTGCCAATAAGGATATCTATTTTTCCTGCTTCTAATTTTTTTAAAATCTCTGTCCTATCTTTACTAGTGCGGAAACGATTTACGTAATCTATATTACATGGAAACTCTTTCAGGCGTTCGCTGAAAGTTTTATAATGCTGCATGGCTAATATAGTTGTCGGAACCAAAACGGCTACTTGCTTACTATCGCTCACAGCCTTAAATGCAGCACGGATGGCGATTTCTGTTTTACCAAATCCAACATCTCCACAAACCAATCTATCCATCGGGTGAGGAGATTCCATGTCTTTTTTAACATCGCGGGTAGACTTAACCTGATCGGGAGTGTCTTCATAAATGAAGGAAGCTTCCAGCTCATTTTGCAAATAGGTATCGGGATGAAAAGCAAAGCCCTCACGGGATTTGCGTTCTGCGTACACTTTCACCAAATCAAAAGCAAGTTCTTTTATCCGGCGTTTTGTTTTTTGTTTTAAGGCTTTCCAATTTGCCGAACCTAATTTATCCAACGTGGGTTGATGCCCTTCTTTACTGGAGTAGCGACTAATACGATGCAAGGAATGTATGCTGACATACAGCAGGTCGTTATCCTTATACATTATACGAACCACCTCCTGCATATTGCCATTGGCTTCTACCTTATCAAGTCCGGCAAAGCGGCCAACCCCATGATCGATATGGGTCACATAATCTCCAGGTTTAAGTCCCTGCAATTCTTTCAGCGTAAGGGCTTCCTTGGCTTTATAAAAAGTATCTTTTAACCTAAAGCGATGATAGCGCCCAAATATTTCGTGATCGGTATAAAAAGCAATTTTAAGTTCCTGGCTTGAAAAGCCTTGATAGATGGGAAGAAAAACGGGTATCAAAACTTTTTCTAAATCAAAATCATATTCCGATTTCAGTTGAGCATCTGAAAATATTTCTTTCAAACGCTTCATTTGCTGCTCCGTATCGGTGAAAATATAATTGCGATACCCTTTCTTTACGTTCTCATGAATCTCATCAAAAAACAAATTAAAATCTTTGCCAAATGATTTTTGCGGAGAACAAGGAAAAGGAAAATTATGGGTTGTAGATTTGGGTGGTAATCCCCAAACAACTTTTGAAAAACTTTTGCATTCTTCATCAAACGCAGCAGCTGAAAATAATTGCTCTGAACTGCCCGGACTATCTTCCAGTTGAAGATTATAGCCTTCTTCCAATGAGGATAAAGTAATAGGATAATCTTTAATCCACAAATAAGTTACATCACTCGCTTTTAAATATTCTAAAAAACTTTGATTCGATTTTACATTTAACTCCTCGCGCAAATTCGGCGTGATTTCAATTTTCTTAAGCTCCTTTAATGAAAGCTGTGTAGATGCATCGAACAGGCGGATTGATTCTACCTCATCGCCTAAAAATTCCAGACGATAGGGGTGTTCATCGGAAAAAGAAAACACATCTAATATTCCACCGCGCCTTGAATACTGCCCCGGATCGGAAACAAAATCGGTACGCTCGAAATTATATTGTGCAAGAAGTTCCACAATAAAGTCCATCGAGAGTTTAGATCCTGAATTTATTACAAACGTATTTTCCTCTATCGCTTTGCTGTCTGCCACTTTTTCGCAAAGCGCAGCAGCCGGTGCAACTATTATCTGCCCTTTTGATTTGCGGACAATATTCAGTATCTCTGTTTTCTTTAGCAAGCCCGATCGTCCTGCATCTCTGGCTCTTTCAGCAGGAGATATTGCAGGATAGTAGAGTATATCCCTTTCAGGGAGCAGGTTTTCAAGGTCGTTACAAAAATAAATGGACTCTTCTCCTTCTGGAAGAATAAATAAATGATTTCCTTTCAGGGAGCTTATTATGGTGGAAGCAATAAATGCAGGGGCACTTCCGGAAAGCTTTTCGGGATAAATACAACAAGCGGGACTTTCTTTGAGCGTTTTTTGTAAAAGATCAATCTTTTCATTTCGCTCAAACGAAAGCAATATGTCTGAGGTCATATGCGGGTCAGCTAATGGCTATTAGCTAATAGCCATTAGCTTTTTAATATTCGTCTTCGTTAAACAGAAAATCTTCTTTGGTAGGATAGTCAGGCCAAATTTCTTCTATGTTCTCATAAATTTCTTCTTCGTCTTCCATTTCCTGTAAGTTTTCTACAACTTCTATAGGAGCTCCGGAGCGAATGGCGTAGTCTATAAGTTCACTTTTAGTCGCTGGCCAAGGTGCGTCTTCCAAATATGATGCGAGTTCTAATGTCCAGTACATAATGTTTATTTTTTGCAAAAGTAAAATTTTCAATCTATACAACTATGTTTTATAAATTATTTTACAGAATGTTTTCAACAATGTGGACGCAAGCTTATCTGATTTACCTTTAAATCAATAAGTAATATGCAGATAATGGGTTGTTTATTGAAGCTTTATGTTATCAATCAGCCTAATTTTGCCCGCAAAAGTGGCAATACAGGCAATAATGGGCGTTTCTGAAGAAACAGGCTCGGTTATCGATACCAATGTATCAAAATGGACGATCTCAAAATAATCAAGACGTAAAATAAGCTCTTTTGCAAATTCAGCATTTACAAAGGCTTTCAAATCAGCAAGGCTTTTCTTTCCCCACATTTCCTTCACCTTTAAAAGCGTATTGGGGATTAAAGCCACTATTTTCCGTTCTTCCGGCAAAAGCAAACGGTTGCGAGAACTCATTGCTAATCCATCCTCATCGCGGCTGATAGGGCACTCCCTAATAATAATGGGTAGATTGTGTTTCTTTACAAAATACTTTATAATGGTTAACTGCTGAAAATCTTTATTGCCGAAATAGGCTTTAGTGGGCTTTACATAATCAAATAATTTGCTCACTATAGTTATCATGCCTGCAAAATGCCCCGGGCGCGATTTACCTTCCATAACCTTATCCAGTATGCCTAAGTCTTCATTCAATAGAGTGTAATCATTGTGCGGATACATCTCTTCTACCGACGGCATAAAGAGTATATCACAACCCACACTTTCAAGCATTTCACGGTCGCTCTCTACCGGACGAGGATAGCGTTTCAGGTCAGCCGGATCATTAAACTGAGTAGGGTTTACAAAAATGCTGCAAACGGTAACATCATTTTCCTTGATAGATAAGTCGATTAACGAAATATGCCCCTTGTGCAATGCGCCCATAGTTGGCACAAAGCCTATGCTTTTACCGCCTTGCCTATAAGGTGAAAGTAGGTTTTCAAGCTCCGGTTTTGTAGCAACTATTTTCAATGTAGATTGTAGATGAGCTGCAAAAGTAAAATAATACCTAAAGAAGAGGCATCTTTGCCTTAGCTCTTAACCACATTCACTTCTGTAGAACTGTATTGATCCAGCGCTTTCATTTGGATGGCAACATCATCTTCCCAAACTTTTTGCTTGGCTGGATTTTCCCCGTGATTGGTATCTTGGTCATACTTCTCTTCGTATTTGGCATATTCCATGTTAATTTTATTGTACATGGTTTGAATTACATGCTGAATGTTTTTAACCTTGGTAAAATCAGTTTCCAGCATTTCCTTTCTCAATTTCCGGGCAAACAATTCGCAAATATCAAAATGGAGTTGCTCGTGCTTCAGTATATATTCTGATGTTTTTATGATGTTAGACTTTGATTTTATAAACACAGCCTGCACAGAGAATATGATATTGCCATTGGTCTCTTTAGGTTCCACCATCAAAAAAGTAGCGCAACATCCGGCCCATTGTTTAGTTACCTTACCTTTAAAATCGGCTTGGGTCAATAAGGAATCTTTCTGCCAGATGATAGTATCGTTTTTTAGCTTTTTCAGATTAACCGGTTGCGACTTTTGAGCATACCCTGAAAAGCCTACTACTAATACGAATAAAAATGAAAATGTTTTTTTCATGTTGGATAAATTGAAAAACAAAGGTACTATTTTCAAATAGAACTTTAATTGCCCCCCTATAGTTAGATAGCCATTTTATTCCACATAAATCTTCTCTACCCAAACCTTATATTTTTCTAAAATAAATTTACGTTTTAGTTTTAGGGTAGGGGTAAGTTCTCCGCCATTGGTGGTCCATTCATCAGGTAGAAGTTCAAAACGTTTTATCTGTTCTATGTGTCCAAAGTTTTGATTCAATCTATCTATTTCACTTCTGAATAATCTATGAACCTTGTCATTTTGAATCAATATACGGTGTTCAGTTACTTCAATGTTATTTGTTTTGCACCATGCTTCCAGATTATGAAAGTTAGGAACTACTAATGCCCCGGCAAATTTCTGCGCATCGCCAACCACCATTATTTGTGATATATAGGACGATTCCTTCATTTTATTTTCAATAGGCTGAGGAGCTATGTATTTTCCACCCGAAGTTTTTAATAGTTCCTTTTTACGGTCGGTTATCATCAGGAATTTATCTTTGAAGATACCAATGTCTCCTGTGTGGAACCAGCCATCCTTATCTATGGTTTCCGCGGTAAGGTCGGGGCGTTTGTAATAGCCCATCATCACATTAGGGCCTTTGCATAATATTTCACCATCATCAGCAATCTTCACTTCTACCCCCCGGAATCAATGGACCAACGGTGCCGAATCTTGTGCCTCCTTTACCAGGCAAATTAACCGAAATAACAGGCGATGTTTCCGTAAGTCCGTAGCCTTCTAAAATGGGGATTCCTGCCGCCCAAAATATCCTTTGCAAGCGGGGTTGAAGCGGCGCACTACCCGATGCAATCACTTTCAAATTTCCACCAATGGCTGCTTGCCATTTTTTAAAAACCAGCTTACGGGCAATATTCAATTGAAAAGCATACCACCATCCGTTAGCGTTATCCAACTCAAAGTGCATACCCACATCAACCGCCCAAAAGAATAGTTTCTTTTTTATTCCTGTCAGGGCATTGCCGGCAGCAATTACTTTATCATATATTTTTTCCAACACACGAGGCACCGCTACAAACATTTGTGGCTTCACTTCTTTCAAGTTATCGCCGATGGCATCAATACTTTCGGCATAATAAATAGAAATTCCAAGATATTGATACAAGTAATTCAACATGCGTTCATATACATGGCAAAGCGGCAGAAAACTAAGTGCTCTTCCATCTTCTCTCACAGGTACAAATACCATTGCAGCCATAACATTGCTTACAATGTTAGTATGCGACAGCATTACTCCTTTAGGCGTTCCGGTTGTTCCGGAAGTATATATCAGTGTAGCCAAATCACTAACATGAATAGACTTTTTAATGGAGTCTAGTTTATCGGGACATGGATTCTTTTCGCCAATGGTCAATAACTCTTTCCAATGAGAGGCTCCGGGTATTTCATCAAACGTATGAACGTTTTTTATGGTCGGAATATCTTTTGCAAGTACACTAATGCGGTCATATAATTTGTGGTCGGAAGTGAATACATATTTTATTTCCGCATCGGTAAAAATGAACTTATAGTCATCATCGCTAATGGTTGGATAAATGGGTACATGCACGGCACCGACCATCAATATTGCCATATCCACAAAATTCCATTCAATGCGGTTGTTGGAGCATATAGTAGCAATTTTATCTCCTTTGGTAATTCCGGCAGCTATAAATCCGTATGCCAAATTCTCGGCAGTGGTAATAAGCTGCTGCGTGCTTATTTTGAGCCATACCCCATTTACTTTAGATGCAATGCAATCTTCTTTCGGGAATTTTTCTTTTTGAAGATAGGGGATGTCGAATATGCGGAGGGAATCCATACTTTATTGTTAAATTTAAATTGATGATTGCAAGGTACGAATATCTAAAGAATAGCACACAGATGACACGGATTTGACTGATTTTCGCTGATTTATCCGTGCTAATCCGTAATATCTGTGTCATCCGTGTGCTATTTGTATTTTTTGTTAATATATTTCTTTACTGTTGGCAAGGTATAAATCCCTAAATTCGCAACCGAAAAAACACACCATGCCAAGAGATAACAGTATAAAATCGGTACTTATTATAGGCAGCGGCCCTATTATTATTGGGCAAGCCTGCGAGTTTGACTATTCAGGATCACAAGCATCGCGCTCGTTACGGGAAGAAGGAATTGAGGTTTCCCTCATCAACTCCAACCCGGCTACCATTATGACCGATAAGGTTACAGCCGACCATATTTACCTATTGCCTCTGAACGTAAATTCCATTATTAAAATATTGGAAGAACGTAAAATAGATGCCGTATTACCTACTATGGGCGGACAAACAGCCCTTAACCTTTGCATAAAAGCCGAGGAAATGGGTATTTGGAAGAAATATGGCGTTCGTATTATAGGGGTTGATATTCAGACTATTGAGATAACAGAAAATAGGGAGAAATTCCGTAAGTGCATGGAGGAAATTGGCGTTGGCTCGGCTCCTTCTGCCATTGCTAATTCCTTTTTAGAGGGTAAAGAGATTGCCCAAAAAATTGGATTCCCTCTAGTAATTCGTCCGTCCTACACATTGGGCGGTACAGGTGCGTCATTTGTCCATAAAAAGGAGGATTTAGATGAGGCACTGAGCAGGGGTTTACACGCTTCTCCTATCCATGAAGTATTGATAGACAAGGCCATGCTAGGCTGGAAAGAGTTTGAGTTGGAGCTTTTACGTGATAGTAACGACAATGTAAATATTATTTGTTCTATAGAGAATTTTGACCCAATGGGCGTCCACACGGGCGATTCTATTACGGTTGCCCCTGCCATGACCCTTTCAGATACTACCTACCAAAAGATGCGTACCATGGCAATACTCATGATGCGCTCCATTGGAACTTTTGCCGGAGGCTGTAATGTGCAGTTTGCCGTTAGCCCTGATGAAAGAGAAGATATTATTGCGATTGAAATTAATCCGCGTGTATCGCGTTCATCGGCGCTTGCATCGAAAGCTACGGGTTATCCGATTGCTAAAATAGCTGCCAAGCTTGCAATTGGATACAATTTAGATGAACTGAAAAACCAGATTACACAAAGCACATCGGCCTATTTTGAACCTACACTTGATTATGTAATTGTAAAAATTCCGCGTTGGAACTTTGACAAGTTTAAAGGCGCTAAACGCGAATTAGGCTTGCAAATGAAATCGGTTGGCGAGGTTATGGCTATTGGACGCAGCTTCCAAGAGGCACTGCAAAAAGCTTGTCAATCATTAGAAATAAAAAGAAATGGATTGGGCGCCGATGGCAAAGAATTAAAGAAACAAGACGAGCTTCTTCATAGCCTGGAACATCCAAGCTGGAATAGGTTGTTTCATATTTATGATGCGTTGAAATTGGGTATTCCGGTAAAAACGGTTCAAAAATTAACCCGGATAGATCCTTGGTTCCTGAGACAAATTGAAGAATTGGTTTCTTTGGAAAAAGAAATAGAAAAATATAATCTTAGCAATATTCCTCGTGAGATGATGCTGGAAGCAAAACGCAAAGGTTATGCCGACAGACAGATTGCACATTTATTGCGCTGCATGGAAAGTGAAGTTTTCCAAAAACGCAGAGAGGAAATGGGTATTAAGCGGGTTTATAAAATGGTAGACACCTGCGCCGCTGAGTTTGAAGCTAAAACCCCATATTTCTATTCTACGTTTGAAGAAGAAAACGAATCTATCGTTTCCAATAAAAAGAAAATTGTTGTATTAGGTTCAGGTCCTAACCGTATCGGGCAAGGAATAGAGTTCGATTACTCTTGTGTGCATGGCGTACTTGCAGCTAAGGAATGTGGCTACGAAACCATTATGATCAACTGTAATCCTGAAACGGTTTCTACTGATTTTAATGTAGCTGACAAACTTTATTTCGAGCCTGTTTTCTGGGAGCATATTTATGAAATTATCCTCCATGAAAAGCCTGAAGGTGTAATTGTTCAGCTTGGAGGACAGACAGCTCTTAAGTTGGCAGAAAAACTAGAACGCTACGGAATAAAAATTATTGGTACCAGTTTTCAAGCGCTTGATTTAGCAGAAGACAGAGGAAAATTCTCTGCGTTGTTGCGTGAGAATAATATTCCATATCCCGAGTTTGGCGTAATTGAAACAGTTGACCAAGCTTCAGAGTTCTCCAAAAATTTGACTTTCCCATTGCTTGTGCGCCCATCATACGTATTAGGCGGACAAAGCATGAAGATTGTAATTAATGAAGAAGAGTTGGAACAACATGTTGTTGCTTTGTTGCAAGATATTCCGGGAAATCAAATTCTGATAGATCACTTTTTAGAAAATGCGATAGAAGCGGAAGCCGATGCTATTTGCGATGGAACAGACGTTTACATAATAGGTATTATGGAGCACATTGAACCTGCCGGTATTCACTCCGGAGATTCGTATGCTGTGCTTCCTCCATTCGACTTGGATGAGAATGTGATAAAACAAATTGAAGACCATACCCGTAAGATTGCTGTCGCGCTTAAAACAGTTGGGTTGCTTAATATCCAGTTTGCTATTAAAAATGGCATTGTATACATTATTGAGGCGAACCCTCGTGCATCGCGTACAGTTCCATTTATCTGCAAAGCTTATGACGAACCTTATGTGAATTATGCTACAAAAATAATGCTGGGAGATAAGAAAGTGAAAGACTTTAAATTCAATCCACGTAAAAAAGGATACGCTATAAAAGTACCTGTATTCTCCTTCGATAAATTTGCGGAAGTAAAGAAAGAATTAGGCCCAGAAATGAAATCGACCGGTGAAGCCATTCATTTTATTGATGACCTAACGGATGAATATTTCTTGGATATATATGCTCAACGGAATTTGTATTTGAGCAGATAGCGGCAAGTCTTGGTTTTTAGTGTTTGCCTTTCTTTCCTTTAATATGTACCTTTGTTTTTACTATGTGGAATTGGCTGGCTAATTTTATTTTTAAAAACAGGTTAACCCTGTTGTGCCTTATTGCAGGTATCACTGTATTTATGGGATATCAGGCAAGGCAAGACAAGATAGCTTACAGCTATGCACAACTCCTGCCTGAAAACGATACTGCCTGGATTGATTATCAAAAATTCCAACAAAAATTTGGGCCTGATGGCACAGTAATGATTGCCGGAATGCAGGCTGACAGTTTATTCTCCAATCTGCAAATGTTTAATGACTGGTATACACTAGATCGGTCTATCAAACATACGGCGGGAATAAAAGAGGTAATGTCAGTAGCATCGCTTTACAAAGTGGTAAAAAATGACAGCCTGAGTGAATTTATTGTAGATACATTTTTACACCGAAAACCAACCACGCTAAAAGAAATTGACAGTGTAAAAAAGGCAGCATACAGCCTTCCTTTCTTCGAGAATTTCATCTTTAACAAGCATACAGGGTCTACCCTAATGCTAATTACTTTTAAAGAAAATGAAATTAATACAGTTAGAAGAATTGCCATTGTAGATTCTGTAAAAGCCCAAATGGAAGCCTTCGGAGCAAAGTATCATGTTGCTATGCACTATTCCGGAATGCCTTATATACGCACCATTATTTCACGAAAGATAATGAATGAAATGACGATGTTTTTGATATTGGCTATTATAGTGATGTCACTCATTCTTCTTTTTATTTTCCGTTCTTTTTATCTGGTTGTATTTCCGCTTTTGGTGGTAATTGTAGGCGTAACATGGGCCGCCGCGTTAATCAATTTATTTGGGTATCAAATTACTGTACTAACGGGACTCATACCTCCACTAATCATGGTGATAGGCGTTCCAAATTGTATATTGCTATTAAATAAATACCACACAGAATATCGCATCCACGGCAATAAAATAGAAGCTTTGCATACGATGGTTAGTAAAATCGGCATCTCTCTATTCCTAGCTAATGTTACTACAGCCATTGGGTTTGCAGTGTTTTGTTCTACGCATAGTGCCGTACTTGCATAATTTGGATTAGTAACTTCTCTCGGGGTGATGTGTACTTTTCTGATTTCACTTTTCCTCATTCCAATCATCTTTAGTTTTCTTCCTCCACCGGAGATTAAACATACTAAACACTTAGATAGAAAATATACTGTTTCTCTTCTCACCAAGATTGACAAGCTAGTACATAACCACCGCAAATTAATTTATGCAGTGGTTATTATAGGCGTAGGTATTTCCATTTATGGAGTTTCAAAAATACAAGCCGTTGGATTTGTAGTAGACGACCTTCCACAGAACGACCCTATTTATGCGGACATGCATTATTTTGAAAAGTCGCTGGGCGGCGTGCTGCCTATGGAAGTAGAAGTAAACAGCGGTAAAGCTAAAGGCATATTTTCGGAAAGTGGAAAGACCTTATACAAAATGGAACGTTTGCAAAGGATGCTGAAACAATATGCTATTTTTTCTCGTCCGCTTTCGGTGGTGGAAGGATTGAAATATGCCAATCAGGCATACCATGACGGAGATGCGAAATATTACATCATGCCTACGCAAAGCGATTTGCAATCTATTTCACAATACATGCAGGCGGCAGGAAAGAAGCAAGATTTATTCAAAGCGTTTTTAGACAGCACAAAGCAATATGCTTCTATAGATTTATTTATGCAGGATGTAGGCTCACAGAGAACCAGAGATGTAGTTGCCACCATTATTCCACGGGCAGATAGTATTTTTAATTACTCCGCAGCAAGTAATTCATGGTTGCCGGCAGACAAACGTTATAAAATAACCTTTACCGGAACCTGCCTTATCTTTTCAAAAGGAAATGATTACTTAGTTAAAAATCTTATTGAGAGTATACTGCTGGCTGTTTTACTGGTATCACTTGTTATGTATTTATTATTTATGTCTGTTAGAATGGTGGTTATTTCAGTCATCCCGAGCCTTATTCCATTGGTTATTACGCTTGGATTGATGGGCTTTTTCAATGTTCATTTGAAGCCCAGCACCATACTTATTTTCAGCATTGCATTTGGTATATCGTCCGATGGGACTATGTATTTCCTTACCAAATACAAGCAGGATATGAAAAAATACAATCTCAGCATTTCGGAAATAGTTTCCTTGGTAATAAAAGAAACAGGCGTAAGTATGATTTATACTGCTATCATTCTCGCCTGCGGATTTATGATATTTATTTTTTCTGGCTTTGGCGGAACTAGGGCATTGGGCCTGCTTGTTTCAGTAACGCTACTGATGGCCTATTCATCTAACCTGATTCTACTTCCTTCTTTTCTGCTTTCATTAGAAAAAAGAATCAACCAAAAGGAGCAAATGAAATCATTAATTGAGGTGGAATATGATCGGGATGAGGAGGAAACGATTACAGAAACAGAAAAAACGAATTGAAAAAAGCGTAAAATGTAGCGCCCGCTTCTGTTTCGAGGGTATCTTCGGTGAATAGGGATAGCATAAAAATCATCCAAAAAATAAAATAACAATAGGTAAATATTTTTTTTGTTTTTATTCCCGGATAAAAAATGGAGAAGAGGAACCAAGCTATTCCAATCAACCCAAAGCCCACTCCAATTTCAAGATATTGCTCGTGCGAACGCAATTGAAATTCTTTACTGAGTGTAGTATGTGTAGATTGATAATAATCATCAAAAGCTTTTCGTACATCTCCTGTACCCACCCCAATTATAGGATGCTTACCAATTGTTTCAAGAGCTATTTTCCAGTATTGCACCCGCATGGTAACAGAGTGTCCGTTAATATCACTGCCGTTCTCATAATCTTGAATCTCCCAAAACACTTGGTAAAAGCGGTAATTCATGCTACTTAATGAATTGAAATAATAATTGGGCATGCCTAATTCAATGGCATTTATATCCTTTTGTGAGAGCTTCCAAACTCCTATAGAGTCTTTCCTCAGCCCCAGAGAGGCCATATATCGTATCAGTGTATATTGAACAATATTGCCTTTTAAGTCGGCCCTGTCAAAAGGTATTTTGCTTCTTTTATTCCACTCGTTTTTTAATTCTTTCAGACATACATATTGATCCACATAGTGGCCATTTTCGGTATGATTACTCCAACTGGAATTATAAAGATTTCCATTGTTTGTTTGTTTATCAAGTTTGGAAAAATCAACCGCATCAGGCTTAGGAAAATAGTGGTGATAAAAATAAATTCCATAGCCTGCAGAACCTATCAATCCAAAGAAGAAAAGCCCTATTACGGATAAGCCAAAAATTGTTTTTTTTCTTTTTAATAGCGCTAACAGCAGAATAGAGAAGTAAGGCCAGGCAAATTATAAATACCATTATAACTGCCGTTAACGACTGCATTACAAAAAGAAAAAACAACAACCAACTAATCCAAATGCCGGAGATAATGGACCAAAATGAAAATGGAGTTGTGGTTATATAATAACCTAATAAAAATATAGATAAGGTTATCATCATACCCAACCTTACAGGCGCTATAAATGGAGAAATATCATGTATATCTACTATTTGGTGATTGATGAGCATGTAGCCGCCTATTACCGTAGCGCATGTTACAGCAAGCATAAATAACACTATTACTATTTGCTTTTCCTTTTCTATAAGTGGGCGGCTTGTAGATAAAACAAATGGAAATAAGAAAAGGGGAAGTTTTTTATTGAGGTCTTCCATTCCATAACTTAAATCAGTAGAATAGAGCAATCCCAGCAAATGCATTACATAAAAAGAACAAAGCACTACAGCAGGTTTATTTCGAATAAAGCTCTTCAACTTGGAAAGATGATTTCCCTCTACCAGCCAATTAATAGCAAGCACAGCCTGTGCAATACTATTAAGGCCATTAGATAATGGCATGCCCACACAAACGCCTATCAGCCCAGCCAAAAAGATGTAGCGGTGAATTTGTTCCCTTAATGGAGTATTCTCTTGTAGCGATTCGGTGGTTGAAAACAATTCTAATTCGTTAATCGTGGTTATATATATTTGCACAAAAATAAACTATACTATGAATCTTTTATTGCTTGGAAGTGGAGGAAGGGAACATGCGTTGGCATGGAAGATAGCCGAAAGCCCTCTTGCCGATGCCTTATATATTGTTCCGGGCAATGCCGGCACAGCGGATTACGGGGTTAATATACCCGCCGATATTTTGGATTTTGAAGGGATAAAAAAAATAGTGTTAGAAAATAATATCGAACTTGTTATTGTGGGTCCGGAAGAACCCCTTGTTCGTGGTATTTACGATTTCTTTAAAGCGGATAAAGAGCTTTCAGCTATTCCAATTATAGGCCCATCGAAAAATGCTGCTGCGTTGGATGGAAGCAAGGATTTTGCCAAACAGTTTATGGCAAAAAACAATATACCTACCGCCCGCTATGCTACCTTCACCAAAGATACTGTTGAGGAAGGAATTGAATTTTTAAAGACCCTTGCTGCACCCTACGTATTAAAGGCTGAT
>Ga0207023_10115_pt1 | contig 24740 bp, 30 predicted proteins | sample Alteio_BWMinCont_47_FD_153464 | JGI IMG/M metagenome (GOLD analysis project Ga0207023, IMG submission 153464) | Enriched cells from forest soil in Barre Woods Harvard Forest LTER site, Petersham, Massachusetts, United States -... | ecosystem: Environmental > Terrestrial > Soil > Temperate forest >... | reverse complement strand
CTGGCTGGCCTGCAACTACCGGAAAGCGTGCGCGTGGCCGATTTCGGCATTCGCGGTTTCGACCTGGCTTACGCCCTGCAAGACGGTTACGAAACCACCATCCTGGTGGACGCTTGTCCGCACGGCGAAGCTCCCGGCACTCTCTACGTCATCGAACCTGATCTGAAAGCCTTATACAATTCGGGGACTCCGCAGGCCGTGGTTGAAGCTCACGCCATGAATCCCATGAACGTGGTGCGCATGGCGCGAGCGATGAATATCGAAGTAAAGAACGTGCTGCTGGTCGGCTGCGAGCCGGAAACCCTCGGAGGGGAACAGGGGCAGATGGGACTGAGCGCCGCGGTCGAGGCTGCTGTCGAGCACGCGGTCAAGCTGGTCGAATCCATCGTCAACAAAATTCTCGACGGGGATCGGCCCGATTCCAATCTTCGTTCGGGGCTATAAACAGCTTTACAAAAGGAGACTGCCGTGGCAATCGAAAATGGTGACGGGGGCTTCAACGACAAGGACACGCTGTTCATGCTGAGTGGAGTGGCTCTGGTGGTTTTCGGGGCAGGTTTGATTCTCTCCAATCCGATCGCGCGGCGCTATCTCGGCCAGTTCGGGGTCGGAAATCTGGCGCAGGCTGCGTTGCCGGATCTGGACCGATATTTAAAATTGCGCGCCATGTGACAGCATGAGATGACATGCAGGGCCGCAACTAGGTCAGGGGGAACATCAGTTTGTCTACAGCAGGGACGCCACAGACGACCAAGGTTCGATACTTAATTGAAGCCAAGGGGAGGACATTCACGGTCTGGGCGTTTGCCACGGGTATGCTTTCGGCATTTGGCCATAACCCGACGATCGCAATTCCGGACCTCCAGGGCGAGATTCAGTTCGCCTCCGATACTCCGGAGGGTTCGTCTCTGCGGATCGTGATCCAGGCGGCCTCGCTGGCGGTGACCGGCGACATCAGCGCCAAAGACCGCCAGGAAATCGAACGCAGAATGCACGACGAGGTTCTCGAGACTGATGGCTTCCGGGAGATCATTTATGAATGCCCTCGACCTTCGTCGATTCAGAAGATGGGCGATGGTCTATATGTGGTCGAGTTGAGGGGAGATTTGGCCTTGCACGGGGTCACGCGCAGTCAGCCGGTTTCGGCGCGAGTGACGGTGAAAGGTGATGTTGTGCGCTCCGCGGGGGAGTTTTCCCTTCGCCAGAGCGATTACGAAATCAAGCCGGTTTCCGCGGCTGGGGGCACGGTGAAGCTGAAGGATGAGATCAAACTGTCGTTCGATATTTTCGCGCGCAAGCAGGCGTAAGCCGCTCGCGGCAAAGGTTTTCGAAGATGGATCAGGATGAAGCGAATCATGAGGTTGCGGGAGGATGTCGCATGTGTCTAGCCATACCAGGAAAGATCGTCGAGATCTCTTCCGATAACCAGGATTCCGCGCTCGTGGATATAGTCGGCGTGCGGCGCAGGATTGATCTGGGCCTGTTGCAGGACGACAAGCCAGCACCGGGCGACTGGGTGCTCATTCACGTGGGCTTTGCTATGAGCAAGATTAGCGAGCAGGATGCCGCCGACCAGATGAGCACGCTCAGGACGTTGGGAGAGATCGATGGAGCCATGCAGGAAGTCCAGGGATATGGCTTGGAGGATGTGAATTGAGGCCCGCTCGCGTCCGGCCCGCAAGGGAGGGATCAGCATGAGATACGTCGATGAGTTTCGGGAACCCGAATTGATTTCGAAGACGGCATACGAAATTTGCCGCCTTGCCAGTACAGAACGCCACTACCGCATGATGGAAGTCTGTGGCGGACATACTCACGCCATCTATCGCTTCGGCCTGAAAGATCTACTTCCGGAAAACATCGAGTTGATCCACGGCCCCGGATGCCCGGTCTGTGTGCTTCCCATGGGAAGAATCGACGATGGTCTTTCCATCGCGCAGCAGCCAGATGTTATCTTCGCTGCTTTCGGCGACATGATGCGTGTGCCCGGAACTCAGGGGAGCCCGCTTGAGCACAAGGCTCGTGGTATGGACGTTCGGATTGTGTATTCGCCTTCCGATGCGCTGAAGCTCGCCCGGCTGAATCCCGACAAGCACGTCATGTTCTTTGCCATCGGGTTTGAAACCACCGCGCCTTCCACCGCTCTTACGATGATGCGCGCCAAGGCCGAAGGTGTCCGCAATTTCTCCGTGTTCTGCAACCACGTCACCATCATTCCGGCGATTCGTGCCATCCTCGACTCTCCCGACATGCGGCTCGACGCCTTCATTGGTCCCGGCCACGTTTCGACCGTCATCGGTTGCCGTCCTTATGAGTGGATCGCCCGGAACGAACGCAAACCGATCGTGGTGTCGGGCTTCGAACCCTTGGATATGCTGCAATCCATTGTCATGCTCCTGCGCCAGTTGAAGGCGGCCGAGGCTAAGGTGGAGAATCAATACAAGCGCGTTGTTCCCTGGGAAGGGAACCGAGCCGCGCTTCGCGCCATGGCCGAAGTTTTCCAGTTGCGCCCTTATTTTGAGTGGCGCGGTCTAGGATTCATCTCGCAATCGGCACTGCGCATCAACGACAGGTACGCCGAATTGGACGCGGAACAACGCTTCGCGGTTCCCGGCATTCGAGTGACCGATCCGAAAGCGGCTCAATGCGGAGAGGTGCTGAAGGGCGTGCTGAGGCCGCATCAGTGTAAACTTTTTGGCCGGGAGTGCACGCCGGAGCATCCTGTCGGCGCACTCATGGTGTCATCGGAAGGATCATGCGCCGCCTATCACAACTACGAGTACCGCAAGGCAGCAATGGTAAGTCTGAGCTCGATCGCCTGAGCGCTCCGGCCGCCGCAGTTGCCGAATCCGCACCCGTCCGGTTCCGCGATCCGCAAATCGAGATGGCGCACGGTGCCGGAGGCAAAGCCAGCCGCAAGCTTGTCGAAGGCCTTTTTGCTCCCCTGCTTTTTGGCACGGCGCCCGGACCACTCGGAGATGCCGCGCAGGTCGACATCGACGGCACAAAAGTTGCGATCACTACCGACAGTTTTGTGGTCAAGCCGCTGACCTTTCCCGGCGGTTCCATTGGGGAACTTGCGGTGAACGGCACGGTGAACGACCTCGCGGTTTCGGGCGCCAGGGCAGAAGCCCTCGTAGTCAGCTATGTTCTCGAAGCCGGCCTGCCGACGCAGGTTCTCGAAGCCGAAGTTCGAGCCATGGCAAAGGCCGCGCGGGACGCCGGTGTGCGGATCGCTGCCGGGGACACCAAGGTCGTCGAGCACGGCAAAGCGGACCAGATGTACGTCACTACGACCGGCATTGGCCGCCCGCTTCATGAAGTGACCATCGATCCCCGCTCGGTGCGCGGGGGCGACAGGATTCTGCTCTCCGGGCCCATCGGCGATCACGGCATCACCATCCTGCTGGCGCGCGGTGAGCTTGATCTCGAAGCCGATCTTCGTTCTGACACCCGCTCTGTGCTCCCCCTGGTCGAAGCTCTTATTCGCGCCGCCGGCCCGGGCGTCCGCTGGATGCGCGATCCAACTCGCGGCGGAGCTGCGACATCTCTAAATGAGCTGGCGCGCGACTGCGGACTGGGGATGGTTCTCTTTGAAGATCAGATTCCGGTGCGCGATACCGTGCGCGGAGCTTGCGAATTACTGGGGCTGGATCCGCTGCACATTGCGAATGAGGGGCAGTTTCTGGCGGTTGTTTCTGCTGAGTACGCCGACGCCGCAATCAATGCCTTGAGGCTCGCGCCCGGCGGAAGTGAAGCCCAAGTGATCGGTGAAGTTCGCGAACAGAGTGCCGGGACGGTGCTCGTGACAACTCTTTACGGGGGCAGCCGGATCGTAGATATGCTGGTCGGCGATCCCTTGCCGAGAATTTGCTAATACAGACGCTATGGCAACTGCATCTAAGCTCGCCAACCAAATCGATGAGCGCCTGCTCGAGCGGAATCCATTGTTCGAGGCTTTCTTCTCGCGCGAGGCGCCACGCATGGCGGACGCGTGCCGCGAGATGTCCGAACGATTCCTGCGCGGAGGGCGATTGCTCGCTTTTGGGCGCGGGCCCTATGCCACGGATGCCCAGCATGTATCGGTGGAGTTCGTTCATCCCGTGATCGTGGGCAAGCGTGCGTTGCCCGCTCTGGATCTATCGGTTCTCTTTCGACCGTGGCTCGGAGCTATCCTTCGCCCTGAAGATATCGTCATGGGATTCGGTCCCCCGGAGGGCGATCCTGAAGTTTGGGCGACGATTCAGGAAGCTCGCCTAAAAGATGCGATGACCTTTGCTCTGCCCGGTGTTGAAGGTTCCTATGCCGTGAATGCTGCTACGCAAGACCCGTTCATGCACCAGGAGATGATCGAGGTCCTCTATCACACGCTCTGGGAGACGGTACACGTTTTTTTCGAGCACCGCGAACTGGGCTTTGAGGTGGGCGACTCCGGATTCCTTTATCCATTTCTCGGTACTGAAAAGCAGGGAACCAGCGATGTTGTGGCCGAAGTAACATCTTCCATCTTGATGAAGGTTCACGATGATGCCAAGCTGCGCGCGCAAGTCGCACGGGAAGAAGCCGAGCAAATCGGTAACGCCACGCTAGCGATTTATGAGCGTTTACGCCGCGGGGGCAAGCTCATTCTCCTCGGCAATGGAGGGTCTGCGACCGACGCCAACGATTTCGCCATCGATTGCGTGCTCCCGCCGCCTGGCTATCAATCTCTCCCCGCGATCTCACTCTCCCTGGAGCCTGCGAATATCACGGCCGTTGCCAACGACATCGGCGCAGATGCAATTTTCCTTCGCCAGCTGATCGCGCAAGCCCGTCCGGAAGATGTTGCCATCGGCATTTCCACCAGCGGCGGATCGCGAAACATCATTATGGCGCTCGAAGAAGCGCGGAAGCGAAATATGTTGACCGTGGCGCTGCTCGGCTACGATGGAGGCGAGATCAAGCACCAGCGGCTGGCTGACTTTCCCGTGGTAGTGGATTGCGACTATATCCCTCGCATTCAGGAAGTGCAGGCTTCCATCTACCACGTCATCCGGGAGTCGTTGGAGGCGCTGAGCCATGGCCAAGCTTGAGCTCTATGGAACTGCTCGCTGTCCGCACACCGGCGAAATGCGCGAGTGGCTGGAGTGGAAGCGCAGTGAGTTTGTGGAGTACGACGTGGAAGCCGATCCCGTGGCGCGCGGGCGCATGCGCGAGATCGCACGTGGCCAGCGCACCGTGCCCATCCTGGTCGAGGACGGCAAGGTAGTCCAAGTGGGATGGCAAGGTAACGGCTGCATTGTGGACGAATAAAGCGGACGAGTAGGCAACATAATGGCCAGCGCTTGTTCCATCCGAGTTCGGGGCATCGTGCAAGGGGTGGGATTCCGTCCCTTTGTCTATCGCTTGGCCTGCGCCAATGCCTTGAATGGATGGGTGCTCAATGCGCAGCAGGGTGTTGAAATCCATCTCGAAGGCGCGGAGACCGGGCTGGAAGCTTTTGTTCGGGAATTGAAATCTCAGCCGCCACCCGCCGCCTGTATCGCGGAAATCGACGTGCGGCCTGCCGAGGCAACCGGCCTGCACGAATTCACAATCCGGACCAGCGAACGCCGGGAGCGCCCGACAGTTCGTATTTCACCGGACCTGCCCGTTTGTGATGAGTGCCTGAAAGAACTCTTCGATCCAGCCGATCCGCGTTACCTGTATCCCTACATTAACTGCACCAACTGCGGGCCACGCTACAGCGTCGTGCTGGCACTCCCTTATGACCGCCCGAACACCACCATGAAGGATTGGCTGCTCGACGACTACTGTGTCGCGGAATACTCCAACCCCGGCGATCGTCGTTTTCACGCGCAGCCCGTAGCCTGTCCAGCTTGCGGTCCCAGCTACTATCTCCACCCGCAGCTTCAAGCGAACAACGATGAAACCACAGGTGGAAGTGAAGGCAGCATTCGTCGGGCGGCCGAGATTCTTCGGGCTGGCGGGATTCTCGCGGTGAAAGGACTCGGCGGGTACCATCTGGCATGCGATGCCCGGAATCCCGCAGCCGTCAAGGCTTTGCGGGATCGCAAATACCGGAAAGAAAAACCCTTTGCCCTGATGGTGCGGGATATTGAACTGGCTCACACTCTAGTCGAGCTTTCTGTTGAAGCGGAAGCGCTGCTCACTTCGATCGCCCGTCCCATCGTGCTAGCGCCGGCAAGAATCGAACTCAGCGGGGTCGCTCCGGAGAATATCGAACTCGGAGTGATGTTACCGTACACCCCTTTGCACCCCCTCCTGTTCGCAGCCGGCGCTCCGGAAATACTGGTCATGACGAGCGCGAATCGGTCGAGTGAGCCGATCGCTTACGAGGACGAAGACGCATTGCAGCGTCTGGCGGGAATCGCGGACTCGTTTCTGATTGGGCAGAGGCCGATCGCGCGCCGAGTGGACGACTCCGTGACGCGAGCCGGGGCCTTCGGTCCCGTAATCCTGCGCCGCGCCCGTGGTTACTCTCCGGGCGCGGTTGCGTCGCTCCCTGCCGAGGGCCCTTTCCTCGCGCTGGGCGCCGATCTGAAAAACACCATCACGCTGGTTGTGGCCGGCCAGGCCTTTGTGAGCCAGCACATTGGAGACTTGGATCATTACCAGTCGCTCCATGCATTTCAACAGATCATCAAGGACATGGTGTCGATGTACGAAGTCCGCTTGGACGAACTGCTTCTGGTGCACGATCTTCATCCGCAATATCTCTCAACGGCTCACGCCGCAACCCTCGGTGTTTCACAAAGCTACGCGGTGCAGCACCATCGCGCACACGTTGCATCTGTGCTTGCGGAACGGGGAGAGTGGACGAAACGAGTCGTAGGCGTAAGCTTCGACGGCACCGGATACGGAGACGACGGATCGATCTGGGGTGGTGAGATTTTCGTGGGCAGCGTGCAAGAAGGTTTTGAGCGTGTGGCTCATCTGCGCCGCGCAGCCCTTGCGGGCGGCGACGCTGCCGCGCACTACCCAGTCCAGGCGGCGGCTGGATTCCTTGCCCAGCTAGATAGCTTGCCAGACGTGCTTGCCGGTCCGTTCGCTTTTCCCAAGCGATACCAGAACGCGATGGAATTGGTACGCAAAGAGGTGCGCACATTTGCTACGAGCTCGGTGGGGCGTCTGTTTGACACCGCTGCAGCGCTTCTCGGGTTTACCCGTGAGGTGACTTTTGAAGGACAGGCCGCGATGTGGCTCGAGCAACTCGCCCGCAGCGCGTCCTTGACGGAGGCCTATCCCTTCCCCTTCATTGGCAGGGAACTCGATTTTCGACCGTTGCTCCAGGCCGTGGCCGAAGACCGGGTTCGTGGGCGGGACCTTAGGGAAATCGCGCGATCCTTCCAGCGGGGAATCGCTCAGGGTTTATGCAATGCCTTGATTGTCATCTCCCGGGGTCACGGATTGGATACGGTTGTTCTCTCCGGAGGAGTCTTTCAGAACGAGTTGGTGATGGAAGATTTGAAGTCTCTGCTGGCAAACGGACCGCTGCAGGTGTGGACGAATCATGCAGTCCCGCCCAACGACGGAGGCATCAGCCTGGGCCAGGCAGCATTGGCGGCGTTCGGTCAGTTCGATACCATTCCGCAGTCCGACGAACACACCAGCGAGCCAACCTATGCATGAGCTTTCTATTGCGCTGAGCATCGTCGAACTAGCCGAGGAGGAGGCAGAGCGCCGCGGCGTTCCGATCGATGCTGTGCACTTGAAGCTGGGGGCGCTTTCCGGGGTGGTGAAAGCGGCACTCCTCTCCTGTTATGCAATGGCCTGCGAGAATACTCCACTGCAAGGTTCTCGCCTGGTGGTTGAAGAGGTTCCCGTGGTGATCTTTTGTCCCGGTTGCCAGGCACAACGCCCTCTCAGCTCTGTACAGTTGTTTTGTTGTCCGCAATGCGGCACTCCCTGCTCTGAGATCGTGCAGGGCAGGGAACTCGAAGTAGTTGCATTGGAGATACAGGAATGCGCCCCGAACCCCGTTTGATCGAAGTCCGCAAGAATGTGCTGAAGCAGAACGATGTAGTGGCCCGCGCGCTTCGCGACCGCTTTCGCGGCGCCGGAGTTTTTGTCGCGAGTCTCGTCTCCAGCCCCGGCTCGGGGAAGACCGCACTCCTCGAAAGGACCCTCACTCTTCTCCGGCCAAACTACCGCGTGGCCGCTCTGGTCGGCGACCTTGCCACCGAAAATGATGCGTTGCGGCTGGCGCGGAGCCAAGCCCCAGTTAAGCAAATTACGACCGGCACTCTCTGTCACCTCGAGGCAGCGATGGTCCAAAGCGCGCTTGAAGGGTGGGATCTCAACCAGTTGGATTTCCTCTTTATCGAAAACGTTGGGAACCTGGTTTGTCCTTCTTCTTATGATTTGGGCGAAGATCTCCGGCTCGTGCTTATTTCGGTAACCGAGGGCGAGGACAAACCGCTCAAGTACCCGACCATTTTCCATAGCGCGGATGTCGCAGTCGTCACTAAGGTTGACTTGGCGGTCGCGGTTGAATTCAGCTGGGAGACCGCATCCAACAATATTCAGGCTGTACGCCCGGGCATGCCGGTCCTTAAGCTTTCAGCTAAGACCGGGGAGGGCATGGGAGAGTACTTGAAATTTCTGGTGGCGCGTCTGATCGGACTGCGCCACGCAGCGGCAGTGTAAGCAATCGGTCTCAAATAACCAAGGACTTTCCCTCGGAAACTGCATTTTTGTCCTCGTCTCTCCGGTCTCTTCTGAAAGCGCTCGCAAATTCCTGGACATCTTTCCCGCGAACACCTGCAATCACCTGTGCGCCTATCTTCTTCGCGGTATGTGGCGCCTTTGATCTGCCGTATCTTGCGACATTCGGACTTCCTGCACAGTACACGGGCCGAGACGCGATCGCTGGCTTTTTCCAATCCGTGCACGACATCTATCCCGGTTTCCAATTCGAGAATATCAAGGTGCTGATCGATACTCCCGACCAAGCCTTTGCAGAATTCGAAGCCAGTGCGGTGTCAAGCAAAACGGGACGATCCATTCATCAACTCTCGAGCAAACTGCTGCGCAGGTCGAATGGGTCGCGGCGAGCGGTAAGAAGCCCTCGGAGCAGGGTTGTGTGGATGAGGCAGTGCGCTGTCAATAGAACCCAAAAAAAAGACGCAGAATCAGTCGATCTCGCCAACTCCCGTTCGACATACAAGTAGAGCCGAGGTTCAATCGGACGAGACCGGTCAAGAAGCTCGGCCCTGATTCCGAAATCTTTAGGATGAGGATGACCCAAGGAGATAGTCATGCTGAATGCGACCGCACAGAAATTGGGAGACAGTACTGTCCTACAGTGTCAAGGGCGAATTGTAATTGGGGATGCCTACGCAATCTTGCGCAACGCGGTGCTCAGACAAGCACACGCTAGGACACTGATACTTGACCTGGCGCAGGTTGACCGCATCGACGCCGGTGGGTTGGGTGTCTTGTTGGGTCTACGGGAGTGGGCTTGTTCTCACGCGATCAGGTTTCAGCTGATGAATGTCACGAAACAGGTCGAGCACGTCCTTGAGTTGACGAAGTTGGATCGTGTCCTTGAATTCTGCTCAGTCGAGGACATGCTCCAGCTGCTGCACTGTGCAGCCGTAACAGTGCCGCGGTCGGTCGATCGAGCGAACCAGAGAATCATGAAAGATTGCCAGTATTCAGTCGAAGGGCAAGATGCTCCTCCAGCCGCACAGAGAAACAGTCTTCCTAGTGGAACTGCAGCTCGCACGCAAGAGTGGGCGGGAGTTCCAGCCGACATGCAGCCGGCACAAACTGGCACACGGATTAGTAATGAGGGGTCAGCTTCTCGCCAGGAATACGACAGTCACTGCTAGGGCTCAATTGGCCGGTGCCTGCTTGAAGTTTCTGGAAATTTCCCAAAATCTGTCGAAATGGCCTATTCCCACCCGTCATATATACAAGCGCGCAAAGGCGCTTAAAATTGTTCCCCAGGAGAAATTCTGATGCAATTCGCCCTGCTGATCTACGAATTACCGGAAGCTTTTGCGGCACGGAAGAGCGACGGAACCGATTCCTACACCGGTGCTTGGCGCGCATACCACAAGGCTCTCGTCGAATCCGGCAGCTACCTCGCGGGCGATCCGCTTGAAGTGCCGGAGACTGGAACCACAGTGCGGCTTAAGGAAGGGAAGCGGCGCGTACAGGATGGCCCCTTCGCTGACACCAAGGAGCAACTGGGGGGATTCATAATCATGGAACTCCCCTCGCTTGACGCGGCGCTTGATTGGGCCGCGCGCTGCCCGACGGCCGCGACCGGTGCGGTTGAGGTCCGTCCCCTTGCACCCGCAGCCAAGCAGCGGATCACGTGATGAACGGAAGCGGCCAGGAGAGCACTCATCGCGCGATCGAGCGGGTGGCCCGCGAGTCGTACGGTCGTCTGGTGGCCTATCTTTCCTCGCAGACGCGAGACGTGGCTAGCGCGGAGGACGCTCTCGGCAATGCGTTAGTAGCGGCCCTCAAAGCTTGGCCAGAAGACGGCGTGCCGCAGAATCCGGAGGCCTGGCTGCTGACGGCAGCGCGCCGCTCCTTCATCGATCTTGTGCGTCATCAACAAGTGGCCGCAGCAAGTGAGCCCACTCTCCAACTCCTAAGGGAGGAACGCGAGGTGATGTTGCCGGCAGAGTTTCCGGATGACAGGTTGAAGCTCTTGTTCGTATGCGCTCATCCCGCGATTGATTCCTCCATGCACACGCCGCTCATGCTCCAGACCGTTCTGGGACTGGATGCGGCGCGCATCGCCCACGCCTTCCTGGTCTCACCGACGACGATGGGGCAGCGCCTGGTGCGTGCCAAGACGAAGATCCGCGACGGCGGCATTCAGTTCGAAGTTCCACAAGAGCACGAACTGCCGCAGCGGCTCGATGCAGTCCTCGAAGCTATTTACGCCGCCTTCGGCATCGGCTGGGACGATATGGCGGGCGTCGATCAGAGCGGCCGGGAGCTTGCCGAGGAAGCGATCTGGCTCGGACGCGTCCTTCTTCACCTAATGCCCAGGGAAGCGGAGGTTCGCGGCCTGCTGTCTCTCATGCTCCACTGTGAAGCGCGGCGCCGCGCACGGCGTGGACCGGAAGGTCGCTATATTCCTCTCTCGGAGCAGGATTCCGAGCAGTGGTCTCTGCCATTAATCGAAGAGGCGGAGCGCCATCTCGCCGAAGCGTCGAGTCGTGGCCGCACCGGCCGCTTTCAACTCGAGGCCGCGATTCAGTCGGTACATGCTGAGCGGGCGCGCAGTGGTCGGACTGAATGGGGTGCCATCCTGCTTTTCTACGATCAGTTGATCCGCATCTCCCCGACGCTCGGGACGCGTACCGGATACGCTGCGGCGGTAGGCGAAGCGAAGGGACCTGAAGCGGGGCTGGCGGTACTGGACGCGATGGATCTCGAGTCCGTTTCGGGCTATCAGCCCTACTGGGCAGTTCGCGCTCACTTGTTGCAACGCCTGGCGATGACATCCGAGGCCGCCGCTGCTTTCGATCGGGCCATTGGTCTCGCCGAAGATCCGGCAGTTCGACAGTTCCTGCTCGAAAGGCGGGGATAATTTCCTCCGGTTGCTCTGTCGAAATCCACTCCCATCACGCGTCATCCCCATAGAGGCGGCTTAGCCGTAGTCCCCGAGACGCCCAATCAGGAGGAGGGTATATGACAATCGCAGACAAAGCAGTTCTGGTAACCGGGGCCAATCGCGGTATAGGAAAGGCGCTGGTCGAGGAAGCCTTGAGGAGAGGTGCGAAGCGGGTGTATGCCGGTACGCGCCAGCCCTTGGCCCACATAGATGGGCGCGTCAGGTCCCTGACCTTGGATGTGACGAACGCCGAGCAGATTCAGGCAGCGGTCCAGAGAGTTGAATCTCTCGACGTTCTCATCAACAATGCCGGCATCGCTCTCTACGACGATCTGAACAGTTTTGAAGCTATCGAGCAGCACCTCGCCGTCAACCTCTTCGGAATGTTCAAAGTGACGCAAGCTTTCTTGCCGCTGCTAAAGCGTTCCAAAGGGGCCATCGCCAACAACCTGTCCCTGGTGGCGCTCGCTGCGTTGCCGATCATACCCGCATACTCCATTTCGAAAGCAGCCGCGTTCAACATGACGCAGTCACTGAGAGCGCTCTTGGCCGGCCAGGGCGTAACGGTCCATGCTGTCGTCCTGGGGCCTGTCGACACAGATATGAACCGCGGCTTTGAGATACCGAAAGCCTCACCCGAGTCGGCGGCGCAGGGCATCTTCGATGGATTGGAAAAAGGCGAAGACGACATCTTTCCCGACCCCGCGTCCCAGTCCCTCGCCGCGGGCTGGCGCGCTGGCGCAGTCAAGGCGCTCGAGCGCCAGTTCGCAGGTTTCATCCCGGAAAGCGCAGCGATTTCGAGGTGACGTTGGGCGTGAAGCGAGGGCTCTCTCCCATTGTCGAAATCGACTCTCTTCACCCGTCACCATTATAGAAGCGGCTTTGCGGTCCAGAGTCGCCATCAAGGAGGTGAACGATGTGTCCATTCTGCTTTGCAACCATGGGACTAGTCGTTGCCGGGGCGGTCTCTACCGGCGGGCTGGCGGCATTGGCCGTGAAAGTTTCTCGCAAGAACCGAGCAGGAGAAGTCCTGCCAAACTCAGAGGAAAGGAAGAATGAAAATGTCGGCAAACACGATTGACAACCCGAAAATAGTGGCGCGAGAGGAATGGCTTGCGGCTCGCAAAAAACTGCTGGCCAAAGAAAAGCAGCTCACCCGTGACCGTGACGCTGTGGCCGCGGAACGCCGCGAGCTGCCCTGGGTCGAAGTCGAAAAGAATTATGTTTTCGATTCACCGGATGGCAAGAAAAGTCTGGCTGATCTGTTCGACGGCAGAAGCCAGCTCATCGTCTATCACTTCATGTTCGGCCCGGAATGGAACGAAGGCTGCCCCAGTTGCTCGTTCGGCATGGATCATACCGACGGTGCGCTGCCCCATTTAGCGCAACGCGATGTCTCCTTCGCAGCGGTTTCACGAGCACCGTTGTCCAAAATCGATCCCTTTAAAAAGCGCATGGGCTGGCGCTTTGCCTGGGTCTCATCGTTCGGGACCGATTTCAACTACGACTATCATGCTTCCTTCACCCCGGAGGAAATGGCAAAAGGCAAGGTAGAGTACAACTTCGACATCGCGGAATTTCCCAGCGCGGAAGCACCGGGAATCAGCGTTTTCTACAAGGATAAGAACGGAAGCATCTTCCATACTTATTCCGCTTACGCTCGCGGGACCGAAAATATTGTCAACACGTACAACTATCTCGATCTTGTTCCCAAAGGCCGCGATGAGGACGCTCTGCCCTTCACGATGTCCTGGGTTCGCCATCACGATCGCTACGCCGACGGTTACCTGGCCGATGCGGATAAGCCCTACTGGCCTGCGGAAGCTACGCCAGCACGTTAAATTGTTCGAGATCCTCTCAATCCGGCCTATGGCCTGGCGTTGCCGAGATGACGTCAGGCCAGAGCCGGCAAGAGGAATTCAGTTGAACACTTGATCTGGCGCGGAGGCGAACCGCGTCCCCGCTAACTAAAACGATTGTGAGAACCGGGCTTCCAGGAATTGGCCCAGCTTCGCTGTCGCTGAATTGCGGGATGGCATGCAAATCTTTGAATGCCGAGGTGAACGCGTTAGAGAGACTCCAGATCGTCCGTGGCCGGAATGCTTCGTACTTTGCACTGGACGAGTACACGGTCTTGACAGGGTGAGAGTACGAGCGTACTCTTATACCGTGCGATACTCGCCCCAACACAAAGCGCAGAACCACGAGAAGATTCTTTCCATGGCCGCTCGCTCTTTCCGCGAGCGCGGCGGGGACAGCAGCGGCATCGGGACGGTGATGAAGAAGGTAGGCCTGAAAAAAGGGGGCTTCTACCGACATTTCAAGAGCAAGGACGACCTGTTCGTCGAAGCAGTGGCTCGTGCACTCGACGAGACGGGAAGAGACATGGTGGAGGTTGCAAAGTCCGCGCCCGAAGGTCAGGCTTTGCGGGCGATCATCGAGCGCTATCTAAGTGCGGGCCACGCAAATTCGCCGGGAACCGGTTGCGTGCGCGCCGCCCTGGGGCCGGAACTCGCGCGGAAACCGGTAGCGATACGCCGAAGGATCGAGAAGTTGTTGGAAGCGTATCGCGAGCGATTCCTGCCGTTCATGCCCGGTCAGACACGAGCAGAAAAACAGGCGAAAATCAGGTTGTTGTTCCCCAGTATGGCGGGAGTGTTGATGATGACCCGCGTCAGTTCGGACCCTCAAAGGCGTGAACGGGTTTTGGTGGACGCAAGAAACTTTTTCATCAAGAGCTTCGCTGAACAATAATTTTTTTCATCCAATAGAGTACGACAGTACTCTTATAAGAAGAAACGGCCACCAAGCTAAATCGAGAGGAAAAACCGATGAAATGCATGATCGCTTTGCTTATGGCAGTGCTTCCAGCCCTGTCCTTCGCGCAATCGCAACCCGAGGCTGGCCAAAGCTTGCCCAGCGGGGCCATACCTAAAACCATCGCAGTACTTGTCATTCAGACTCCCAGGCAGGGCGTAACCGTTCCACAAGTCATGGCTGTAATTCCGGACGAGATTCAGGCGACTGTAAAGCTCTATCTCGACGGGAAAATTCGCGAGTGGTATTCGCGCGGCGATGGCAAGGGTGTCATCTTCCTGGTGGATGCGAAGACCGAGGACGAGGCGCGCGCCCTGATGGAAACGCTGCCGCTCGCGAAAGCACATTTGATGGATCACGCATACATTCCGGTCGGGCCGCTGACGCCGCTGAGGGCGCTGAACCCAGCTGCATTCCAGTGACTCCTCGAAATGGCGCTGCTGCAGGAACCGGCTTTAGAAGGAGACGATCATGACCAAGCCCAGAATCATCGTGACTGGCGCGACCGGGAAAACAGGCAGGATCGTTGCCAGCGAACTGTTGAAAGCCGGCTATCCCGTCCGCGCCTTGGTGCGCCGGGAAGATGACCGGAGTGCGCTGCTGAAGGCGCAAGGGGCCGAGATCGCAGTCGCGGACATGAGCGACGTCGAGCGCATTGCTGACGCGCTGAGGGACGTTCAGGGCGCCTATTATTGTCCGCCTCTCGATCCGTACATGATTCAGGGGGCGGTGGCGTTCAGGGTCGCGGCCAAGGAAGCGGGGCTTGAACGCATCGTAAGCCTGACTCAATGGCTAGCAAGCCCGTCGCATCCCTCGCTCATGACCCGCCAGCACTGGCTGGTCGATCGGCTGTTTTCGATGACCCCCGGAGTTGCGCATACGATCGTCAACCCAGGTTTTTTCGCAGACTCCTATCTGGTGACGATAGGGTTGGCGGCGCATCTCGGCCTTTTCCCGTGGATGTACGGTAAAAGCCGCAACGCGCCACCCTCGAACGAGGACATCGCGCGAGTCGCCGTCGCGGCCCTGATGAATCCGGCGCGGCACGCCGGGAAGAGCTACCGCCCCACCGGACCGGAACTCCTCGGCGCGGAGGACATGGCGAAAGCGATCGGCCGAGCCGTCGGGCGATCGGTCAGGGTCGTGCCGACGCCGACCTGGTTGTTCATCAAGGCTGCCCGGATGGCCGGCATGTCCATCGATGTCATGAGCAACGTGCGTTATTACATCGATGATCACAAACGCGGCGCCTTTGAGCCGGGCGCACCAACCATCGACGTGCTCGATGTGACCGGCCGCCCCGCCGAAGACTTCGAGACGATCGCTCGTCGATATGCGGCATTGCCCCAGAACCGGGGGACCTTCGGAAACTGGGTTCGCGAGTTGGCCCAGTTCATGACGGCCCCGCTCAGTCCGGGCTTCAATTTGGATCGCTACGACCGCGAACTGCGCCGTCCGTTTCCGTCGGAGCCGCAGTTTGCGCCCGAGTCAAAGGTCTGGCGGCGTGAGCACGGTATCACCGACCCTGCCAAGCCGGCAGCGTTGGTCCACAACCTGGGCACCTCTGCCACCGGCCGCCCTCAATGGTTGGAATCTCAATAGGAGGAATTTATGCAAACACAAACGGCTTTTTTCCTAAGCATTGCATTCAGCCTGATCGCCTGGGGAATCGTCACCGCCCGCTACATCTGGCCCGAACTCCGGCTCCGGCAACGGGCCGAAGCTTTGCGGCCTCTGCTCATCCTCCACAGCTTCCGCTTCATCGGGTTAGCGTTCCTGGTGCCCGGGGTCGTGTCTCCTGACCTGCCGTCTGCCTTCGCGCATTCCGCGGCGTATGGGGACATCATTGCGGCGATACTCGCCTTGCTTGCGCTAATATCGCTGCCCAGTGCATCCGGCGTTGTCATGGCATGGATCTTCAGTCTCTGGGGTACAGCCGATCTCTTCAATGCTTTCTATCAGGCTAATCACGCCGGGCTCATGGCGGGACAGTTGGGTGCCACATATTTCATTCCGACTTTCGTCGTGCCCCTACTGCTGATTACGCACGGACTCGGTTTCCGGGTTCTTCTGCAACATCAAAATGTATCCGCGGTCCGGCAAAGCCGACACTTAGCATAAAGGCTCCTCGGCGATGGTGAGCAGTAGTGCTCGGCCGCACGCTCCGCACCGGGTTCTTTCCAGAGGATGGCCGACTTTGCCCGCGAGGGCCGCATCGGCAGACCTTATGGGAACGCGCAGATCACGGGTCCGCACTGATCGTCGCAAGACTGAACAGTCCACCGCCATTTTCGGGACCTCCAGCTTGCGCCAGATTGCTTTTCACTTACCGAGTCTTACTCCTGGGCGTCTAACAACGTTCCGTATTTATACTATTGCGCTGTACGATTATTCTCCTATAGAACGGTACCAGCTCGTCGGTGTCAGCTTGAGCAACTTTCGGGATCCTGAGAGGAATGCACCGCAATCAGACCTTTTCGCGTAAGGGTTCAGAACAACGTCCGGATGGCATTCACGACTGGAACCTCTCTCACGCACTCCGGGTCGTCGTTGTCGGCGTGATTGACCCGCGTACTGACGGGATATTTCTTCATCAACCTGGAGTCGAACGGCTTAAGACGATCTGCAACAAGTTCTACACGTGTCACACCTGGATCGAGCCACAGCTCGTAATCGTCAGGCTGCAGGATCGCGGGCATGCGATCGTGGACCTCGGCAACCAACGAGTTTGGCTTAGTGGTAAGAATCGTGAACGATTCGATGTATTCGCCTGCTGGATCACGCCAGCGTTCCCATAAGCCAGCGAAGGCAAACAGCGCGTCATCTGCCAAGCCGAAATTGTAGGGTTGCTTCACTTTGGTCCCCACGTTTTGCCATTCATAGAACCCGTCCGCGGGGACCAAGCAACGGCGTAGTTTCATGGCGTCACGGAATGCGGGTTTCTCCGCAGCAGTCTCTGACATCGCGTTGATGGTCTTGAATCCGAACGACCCGTCCTTGGCCCAGAAGGGAATCAGCCCCCAACGAAGCAGGGCAAACGTGCGCCTAGGTTCTTTCCGGTCCTGACGGACAACGGGACCTTGCTGCGTGGGTGCAATATTCCAGCGTGGTGCCCAGGACAGATCGCCATCCAGTCCGAAATGATCGCGGAGATAACGTTCTTTCGCGGTAAGGCGATAACGCCCACACATGGGGCACCAGTTTAACAGAGGGCAAGTAGGGGAGAGCAGACGGCCGCGGATGTTCGCTTGCAGTCTTGGCCGAGCTCATTTTCGATTTCCGCTCGCTATAGCAAACGAAAATCTGTAGCCACGCGGCCAGACACCGGATCGGTCAGACCAGCCTCTTTGGCAAATCTGGTCCAGATCTCCAAGGCCGCGCGGACCTCTTTTAGCTGTTCGCTCGGGCGGCTAACCCCGAAGCGGTCCGCTTCCGCAAGAAAGTCCTGGCGCGTGATGTCATCGAACTTGCCGTTCACGCTCATCAGGTGCTGGTACGTCCACTCGCCTCTTGGGTTATAAGCGTGCGTCACGTCGTAAGCTGGTGCCAGTTCCCAATTGCTTTGTTGTTTCAGACGAAAAGCGAAGTTCTTCGTATGGTCATCGCAGTTGCGTGCCATCACATTGAACGCCATTCGCCGAAACACCTGATTCAGTGCTGCATCCCCCAAATCGAGCCGTGAAACAACCATGAAGAGTTGAGCGTAGGCGTGCGTGCCACGTTGCTTGAAGTCGAGGTGATCCATCGCGCAGAGGGTCTGCACATGGTGCTTGATGGTTTGGCCACCAACCACTTCACGGTCAAAACGGCGCGTCATAAAGTGAGCGCGACCATTCTCTTCGAGCAAACGACATGCATACATGTCGATACCTGCCTGCTTCGCCATGAGGTAGTAAGCGTATTCGATCCGGCCGTAGTCGGCCCCCGTGCCCAACTCTGCATCCTTGCCGACGCCATCAAATTTGAGAAGCCAATGCTCGAAGCCCTCGGCGGCATCGAACTGCCCGCTGCGGACTGCATTTGTCTTGGGGTTCCAGGCGATGACCGCTTTCGCGCGCGCGCCGCCGGCCGAAGCGCCTACGTGAATGATGTTGGCGAGGGCCGCCTTGGCGTGGGCGTCCATCGTAAGATCTCCCTCCATCAGCTTCCGCGCGTTCTCGACCAGCGATTTCATCTCAAGGGGAGCAGCGCTCTCGCTATGGGAACCGCGCGCCGGCCTGAATTCGAGCGCTCCCATTCCTCGTTTTGCCATGTAAGCCGAGCGGTCAAGCGTGGTTACCTCGCTCTTGGCCAGGCCGCGCTCCGCCATCCAGGCGTCAATGAGGGCATTGCCGAAGGCGTCCGGCAAGGCGTCGGCCAGCATCCCCGGCAAGCGGTGATACGTGGCATCGGGCAAATTGGGAAAAATAAATGTGGGGCTGCGGTCACCGAGCGGCAAGGTCAGTGGCGCCAGTTCAATCCCCGTCCGCCGCCAGGCCGGTTCATAAGCAAAGGCGTAGTAGCCCAGCCTCGGATCAAGAGCCACAGCACCCACCCGCTGTCCCCAAGCACGAACTTCAATAACCGGGACGTGCTTCACTCGGCCCCCTCTCGCGGCTTTCTGGGACGGCGGACGCGCTGGGGCGGTCTGGAGGTGTGCAACAGTGCGAGCGGATCCACCGTGACCTCCGGTGCCAGCATCTCGATTCCTTGGAGGGCGTCCAGCGCCTTCAGAGTTCTGAGGAGAGTTTCAACGGTAGAGCCGCGCCCTGCTTCGAGATTACGCAACGCTTTTTCTGAAATCCCCGCCTTTCCTGCCGTTGCGCGCTGATCGGTGTTGCGTGCCAGACGGAGTCTGCGGACACGCTCGCCAAGAGCGATCTGTAGTTCCTCTGGCGTCTTGAACGTGATCTCAGGCATATAAGCATAATATGACCGATTAAGCCATAAATCAATTGTAAACGGCATTAATACTCCGTTTAAGCGTATATGTATTAATCAGCATAAACTGGCCGTTTAATATAGATTAAATTTGATAAGCAGCACATTTATACCATTTGTAATGATCTGTCTGGATCCCGTCTCTCTCGCTCCTTTATATGTATATGTATATGGCCGCAACCACCGTAGCACTGCGTGCGCCGCGGACGCCCGTGACGTCGTTCGACGCACGGACTCCGGCGAGCCTTTCCACGACCAGCGTTTCGCCGGTGGCCTGCTCGATAACGTCAAGTCTTCCTTCCCAATTCAACTCGCAGCGCCCCATCACTGCCACTGCCACCGCCGCCAATAGCTCCCTTAGACCTTAAGGATCAGACTCCCCATCAAGCAACCGCTTTGCCTGTTCATCAATCGAGGAGTTTTCCAAGCTGATTCCCACTCGCGCCACAAGAGGGGTCAAGACAGATTTCTCCGGAGGTGTCCGTGTATGAGACTCCGTCGCAATGAATATTGTCCTATCCATCGATCACTTCGCTGCTGCGGTCGGGAACAAGCGCAACGTGTACGCACGCTACAGCCTGGCGTTCGACGTGTTGAAGATCCCCATCATCGGAGGGGATATCGCGAACTCCGATCCCCCGCCGAAATGCGGAAACTTCTGAAGAGGAAAGTCGCGGATCAAAAGGGCATATGCGCAATCTGCCACGAAGCGTTCACCGACTACAACGATGTCGTTCCAGACCACAGGGATCCCAAAGGAATGGGAGGAGCGTGGAGCGATGACCACCCAGACAATATCCAAGCAACACACTGGTGGTGTAACGGAGAAAAAGGATCAACCAGAATCGATGACTAACAGCCCATCAGTCGTCTGGCTTTTCAATTACTGGTCGACCCCTGCTTTGCGGCTCTGTAAGTGCGCGAGAAGTGTGCCACAAATGTGATTAAAGATTTGGGCGAATGCGTTGCAGCGACTTCCTCAATGCTATAGACAGCACACGTAGCGACGTTTGGGGAACGTACGGTTCGCGTGCTGATGTGTTGCGTGAGATCGCTCCGCACGGGAGAGGCTATTTTGAGGAGCTTGAGCAACGAGCCAAGGAAGAGGAAAAGAAACCATTAGTCTTCATCAGCTGTGGGCAGTTCCATCCGAAAGAGATCCAGCTTGGAAAGGATCTAGCGGCAAAGGTGAGCGAACTTACGCAGTTGGAGGCGTACTTTGCCGAGAATCGCAACACTCTCGCAGGCTTGTCCAACGACATCTTTCGCGCCCTGGGGCACTGTCCCGGTTGAATGAGTATCGGCTACTTTGGAGTTTTGTCGATTACACTACCTCCGCGTGTCCGAGCGGTTAGTTCTCCCTTTTCTTAGCCGGATAATAGTACTCATAAGTGCCGTCAAGAATTTTCTTCATTTGGGCATTGGCGTATTTCCAGGGATCGCGGGAATAATCCTCATAACTACCGGGAGCGTTGATGCCGGGGATTTCAGGAACCCAGTCTTCTCCCAAAATCGTCGAGGGGTCGCCATATTTAGAAGCGAGCGCGCGTACGTCCGGATCGTCAAGTGCCACGAGGTGACCACGGTCGACTAACTTCACCCACTTGCCCGTGGTACTATGATGGACCTGGTAAGTAATGAAATTGTTATGAATGTGGAAATCATGCCCCGAAGGCAGGTTGTTGTCTGCGCCAAATTTCAGCCATTTTAAGGGTGGACCAGTAGATCCCGGCTCGTGTGGCAGTTCATTTCCGAGTCCCCAGTGGATCACGCCGGATCGATAACGCTCGAAGGTAAGGCAATAATATCCGCTATAGCCTGATCCGTAAAAGTCCGACGGATTACGGAAATTTTTCGGGTTAGTTCCCAAAGCGATTTCCCAAAGGTGCCAATATCCAGGGTGGTCGTAATAAGGATACTTCAAATCATTGATATGAGGATACGTCATGAAGGTGCGAATTACGTCGCCGTAGAGGCCACCACCTTTCACTTTCGTCATGTAACCATCCTTAAAGGTGATCTCTACCCTCGGCCAAAAACCGCCGGAACCGCTGGTTCCGGCAATTACTCCATTGGCCAAGGCGATTGGCTCGCGAGGAACATACTCCTTATTGACAGCGGGAAAGGTGTCCACGTTAAATCCGTATCTACCGGTAGCGGTGTCCGGATACATTAATAAGTGATTTGGTTCGTAGATATTCATTATCCAGCGCTTCGCCATTTCCGGAGTGACTTTCCAACTTAGATCAGTTCCCTCAGGATCCGTCACACGGACCATGTCGATGTCCGTGGTAATGGCCTCGACCGTTTTTTTCTCGATCAAGTGGGTTACATCGCTCGGAAAGGTCGTAACTTCGCCACTCAAAACCCAACTGTTGGTGAAAGCGGTACCTCCCTTAAGCTTTCCCTGTTCCGGAGACATCGCGCGAGGCCCCGAAAACCCAAATCCGGGCTTGCCCCAATAAACGCCGGTAATTTCCCGATGCTGTTGCAAATATTTGCGAATCGCTGTACCAATGCCGGTCGGGGTTAACTTCTCCGCTTTGGCCTTGAAGTCCGATGGGATCTGCTGCTCCTTTGGGTATAAGGCGTTGAATAAGTCTGGGTTTTTTTTCGCAAGCCAGGCCTTGGCAACATCCGGGTTTGTCCAAACACGCGGAGAGTCTTCAAACCAATAGAGCCTCGCTTCCAGATAACCTTGCTCGGCGCTTGGAATCGCCGTTAGCTTGCGGAAGAACTCCGCGTCCTCACGCGAGAGTCCCACCATCTCAGCTTCCGTTCTTATGACAACCTTTATGCTTCGTTCCTCGAGCGCGCGGCGGACAGCTTCCAAGGGAATGTCCTCTGCGGTCACGTCGGGCACCAACAAAAGAGTGTCCCCGCTCTTGAATGTGCCCATGCCGATCGCCGTCGGGCCCAGACTTCCCGTAACCCGGACGAATTCACGAGCTTTTGGCATGAGATCGTCGACAGATTTCGGCTGCTTAACATAAGATGGAAATCGAGGCGCCGGGTATTGTGTCTTTTGATTTTCTTGAGTTGAGCTTCGCTGCGGTACACTCGCTACTATTGCACGAGCTAATCTTGGCATCACCTTTTCCTCGCCCCCTGGACGCGGGTATATGAATCCGAATCAAAATATTACCGGCGTGATCCCAGATCTTTTGATCCAAAATGCACAAAAACTTCTCTTTTGGCTGTAAAAAACAGAGCCATAGTATACCGGTCACCATTGCTGCGCGTTCCGTGAATGTGTGGGAAGACTGACTTAATTTGCGATGATGTCCTTTATGACGTGTAAGTATTTTCTTAGGAAAATATTTTTGACATGAAAACACTGGAGCGATGCTCATACGAGTTCGGCCCGTTCCAGTTGGTCCCGGAGGAGCGTCTGCTTCTACATCAGGGCAAGCCGCTTCACCTGCCGACAAGAGCTTTTGACACCCTACTCGTTCTGCTCAGAAGTCCTGGTCGTCTCGTTGAAAAATCAGAACTGATGACTGCGGTATGGGCCGATACTGTGGTCGAGGAAGGCAACGTCACGCTTGCGATTTCGACGCTCCGAAAGACGTTGGGCGACGACAGCAGCGAGCGCCGGTACATTCAGACGGTGGCAAAACATGGCTATCGCTTTGTGTGTGGGGTGCGTGATGTCGTGAATTACAAAGCTAGCCAGGATCGGGCGAATAATCGTGCGACCGACCAGCGCCATGCTCAAGTACGCGAACGCGCCGACGGATGTGCTCTCGGTCGGTCGCGAGCAAGGCGTCGATGCGATCCTGGTAGGCCACATCAAGGCTTTCCCCGACCGCGTTCGAATCACAGCCCAGTTAGTCCGCGTGGCGGACGAGTCCATACTCTGGGCGGACGCCTTTGATGAGTGCCCTCAGCGCATATTTGCGTTGGAAGATGAAATGGTGAAAAGGATAGCAAACTGGATGTCGGCCCACATCTCCGGAGAATCAAAGATGCGCCTGCTGCGACCGGATACTGAGAGCCCCCAGGCCCACCAATTTTATTTGGAGGGGCGTTATTTCTGGAACAAGAGGACGGAAGAAGGCCTTCGCCGGAGTATCGAGTGTTTTCAGAAGGCGACTACCGAGGATAAGCAATATGCCCTCGCCTACGCGGGTCTCGCTGACTCCTATGTGTGGCTGGGCACCTACGGTCTCGGGCCCACCTTTCAGACATATCCAGTAGCTAAAGCGGCAGCACTCAAGGCATTACAGCTTGACGATTCGCTTGCGGAACCGCATGCCTCTCTTGGAATAGTCTACTTCTATTATGAGTGGGATTGGTCAAAGGCTGAGCACGAGTTTCAGCGTGCCATCGCGTTGAATCCGAACTGCGCGTCAGCGCATAGCCGGTACGCTTTGACTCTTGGGGCTATGTGCCGGTATGAGGAAGCCGTCAGTCAAGTGCGGCATGCCCAAGAACTGGATCCGCTTTCGCTCCAAATAAACACCGTGGCTGGCCGAATTCATTACTTTGCGCGCCATTATGACCAGTCCATCGATGCTTACCGCAAGGTTATCGACCTTGATCCGAGCTATGTGCGCGCACACACCCGCCTCGGAATCACCTATGCGGCTGCCGGGGCTTTCAAAGAAGCCGTCCATGAGTTCGAAGAATCACAACGACGCTCCTGCCTCGATTCCAATCTGGCCGGGCACCTAGGTCACGCTCAGGCGCGCTCCGGAGACACTCGCACTGCTCGCAGACTACTTGAAGAATTGACCCAACAACCACCTGGGCAATATGTGCATGCATCGAGCGTGGCTTTGATCTGCATAGCCCTCGGCAAGCCCGATCAGGCGCTGGAATGGCTCGCAAAAGCCTACCAAGTCCGTTGCTCCGACATGGTGTACGCAAAGACGGAGCCGCTGCTGGATCCCCTGCGTTCTGACCCTCGATTTACTGCGCTACTCAATCAAATGGCGCTCTAGCAGGCTGCTGAGAAATTGTGAAGCGCAGCAATTTCTGTCCTCGTTTGCGGCATTTTCGAGCGCTGAGTGGTTTTTCGCTTTGTTTTTCGCGCCGCTGAACGACCCATGTGGGGTTTCAGCGCCATGCAGAGACACTACGGCCCGGACTTACTGTGCTCGAACCGCGGCGGCCATCAGGTTTCGCATACGCACCAGGTTGTAGGCCGCGCAAGCAAAGGTGAACATCCAGTCTACTTTCAAGGTCCCGCGATGCCGCACCTTGCGCAGCAACGGAATCGTCTTCAGCAGCCAAAACATTCTTCGATTCGCTTCCTTATTCTTCTGGCTGATGCCGTAGCCCGGGTGTTGCGTGGTACGCCCCTCGATGGCGCTACCGCCTCTTCGTCCCAGGTTTTGCGGCACGTGCGGGGTCATATGCAGGTTTCGGCCCTCGCGCACAAAATCCGCGGTATCGAATCCTTTGTCGCCGCCCA
>Ga0207023_10109_pt1 | contig 25607 bp, 30 predicted proteins | sample Alteio_BWMinCont_47_FD_153464 | JGI IMG/M metagenome (GOLD analysis project Ga0207023, IMG submission 153464) | Enriched cells from forest soil in Barre Woods Harvard Forest LTER site, Petersham, Massachusetts, United States -... | ecosystem: Environmental > Terrestrial > Soil > Temperate forest >... | reverse complement strand
CTAGAACAGCTTGAATCATCCGGCCGCTGATTCCCGAATCCCCTCGTTCAATCCACTCGGCTCCCGCCTCTTCCTTCTTGAGCCTTAGAGGGCCGCCTTAGCGGCGACGACCGGGTCGCCAAATGAGGTTCGTGCTCACCGCGTAATTCCAAACAACGCTTAGTAGCGCGCCAGCGAGCCCAGCAGCCCACCAGGTTTGATTGGCGGCATAAAGCCAAGAAGCCACGTCAATATTGGCTAGTGCCCCTACACTGCAACCCAGTGCAAAAGCCACGAAACCTGCCATCAGGCCGAGTCCACGGTAGCGATATGGTCGGTAGGTAATTTCATTATTCAGGATGAAGTTGCTTGCCATTGCCAGAATCGTCGCGACTAATTGCCCGGAATCGAAGGTCAGCATCCTGAACCAATGAAGCACGGCTGAAAGCGCTGTGATGTGCACGCCCAAACCAGTTACCCCGACCATGGCAAATAATACAAATCTAACTGGCAGTATGCCAGCGGTCAGGTGATGAACGACCAAACCAAGAAAGTCGATGCCGACTAGCGCGGTCAGCTTGGATTCGCCGGCGTTGCGCTTGCGGAATCTGTAAGGGACTTCGATAATATTCAGGTCGCCACCGGCTGAGAGAATTACGTCGACTAGGATCTTGAAACCGTCTGGCGAAAGACGCGGAGCCAGACGAGAGACGATATCTCGCCGAATCATGAAGAAGCCACTCATTGGGTCCGTAACTGCCGCTCCGGCGATTAGTCTGAAGAACCATGCGCCCATGTCGCTCAGCCTCTGTCGCGCCGGAGGGAGACTTCCGCCGCGCTCCTCTCTCAGCCGAGTTCCGATCACCAAATCGCCGCAGCCCTTGGCGAGAGCTTGGTACATGGTCCGGAGGACGGACTCGTCATGCTGAAGATCGCCGTCGATGACCGCGACGAAGTCCGCACTGGACGACATCCACCCCTCAATGACAGCGCCTGCAAGACCTGAGCGATTCACCCGTCTCAGGCAGCGAAGTCGATTATCCTTCGCCGCAAGCGCGAAAGCGACATTTGAGGTTCTATCGGGGGAGTCGTCATCGACGACAATCATCTCCCAAGGCGAGCCGTTGAGGGTGGCTTTGACGCGTTCGAAAAGAATCGGAATGTTGGCTGATTCTTGATAGGTAGGGACAATGATCGAAAGTGTCGGAGTTGACCGGCCGGGCGTTGGGTCGCTAGCCATTCCACGCCACGCTTATTTCGTTCGGCGTCGACGGACGCTATCTGTCGTGCGTGCTCGGATAAGGCATGGGCAGCCTTCGCGTCAAGCCAGCGGCCTGGATCAGCGCAAGCTCTATCTCAGGACGCCCGCGATGACCTAGCGTGTAAAGCTGGGGCTGTCCGAGCCGACCAAATAAGGGACCGACAACGGCAAGAGTCGACGCGACTTCTGCTGCTCGCGTGACAATCACCCCGCTCTGGCCAACGAACCTTGCGCTATCATCCAAGAAGGCCCAACCGCGTGGATCGTTTGAAAGCACGAAAGTGGGGACCTGCGGCCCAAGAGCGAGAGCGATTTTTTCCGCATCCGACCATTTGGTGGAGGTGACGAAGCTGGGCGCCTGATCAAAGACGGGCACCTTCTTGAGATCGCGCCATTCGAAGCCCTCCAGCGTCGCATCGGCAAGATGCGACTGTGCGGCCAAAAGTGACCACGGCCAACCTGTAGATGCCTGGAGTATTGCGACTGCGGTGATCACGGCCAACATCGTCAAAGAAAGGAGAGCCCATCGACGAAGCACGCCGACGGAGACACTAGGCGACGCGAAATCGCGATCGTGTAGCTTTCATCGATCCCAAGTCCGACGCTGAAGGCAAAAGAGACGCGCGATGAAGAATCCTCCAAGGATTGCAAGCGCGACTCGATTCTTCTCTGGGCCCGACATTTAGCACATTCAAATTGTTCTCGGAACTCGCCCGCCGTCATCGCTCTGGGACGGCTTCCGATGTGAATTGAGGCATAGATTGATCGAACGTTAGGGCGGTGCGACAGTCGTCGCATTTAATCCCCGCCGGACCGAAGGGGCGACAATTCGGCTCACCGCAGTCGCCGCGGGCGCAGTTGGCAACCGGGCTGGGCGGTGCTTTCGGGCGACCCAACGATGGCCGCGCGACTAAGATGCTCCGTTCGGTCGCAGCGCATCACCCTAGGTCGCGGTGACGATTTAAGGAACGGGGATTCTCAAGAGGGCGCGAATCGGATTCAACGCTGATTTTGGGAGATCGGCGGTGGCTTGCGACGTGCTTCGAGACGACCAGTGGGAGCGGCTTAAGGACTTTGTGCCCGGCGGCCGGAAGGGCAAGCGGGGTCCGCGCACCGACAATCGACGGTTTCTGAACGCGCTGCTCTGGATGGCCCGCTCGGGCGGGCGCTGGCGCGATCTGCCTGAGCGATTGGGCGACTACGAAACCGTGAAGCGCCGCTATTATCGCTGGATCGAGATGGGCGTTCTGGACGCCATCCTCGCCGCGCTTTCGCGCGAAGCCGACCTGGAATGGCTGATGATCGATTCAACCATCGTGCGGGCGCATCAGCAGGCGGCTGGCGCTTGCCGGCAAAAAGGGGGGCGGATGCCCAGGGGCTTGGCCGGTCCCGCGGCGGCCTGAGCACCAAAATCCACGCTGCCGGCGATGCCCTTGGCAATCCAGTGCGCTTGATCGGTTCGCCAGGCCAACGCAACGACATCGCCTTCGCGCATGAACTGATCGAGGGCTTCGCCCCTGACGTCACGATCGCCGACAAGGGCTACGACGCCGATCACTTGTGCGCCAAGATCGCCGAAAGCGGCGCCCAGCCTGTCATTCCGCCCAAGCGGAACCGCACGTTCAAGCGTCCCTACGACGCCGAGCTCTACAAGGAGCGCAACATCATTGAGCGCTTCTTCAACAAGCTCAAACAGTTCCGCCGCGTCGCCACACGCTACGACAAACTGCTTGCCAACTTCATGGGCTTCGTCAAACTCGCCGCTATCGCCATCTGGCTCAAATAGTTAAATCGTCACCACAGCCTAGTGAAGATCGGTGGCCTCGACCCACCACTCCGGATTTTCAGCGGCGATAGTTCGTCGTGTGGCTGCCGCACTGCGCCGATCGCTAAACAAGGCAAAGCAAGTTGCTCCTGATCCCGACATTCCGGTCGCCCTGGCCTCAGGGATTTGGGACAGTCTTTTAACCACTCTGGCGATCGGGGGCGCCACCCGGATCGCCGCAGCTTGCAGGTCGTTGCGGCCCAGAGAGGGAAAGTCCAAAACGTCTGTCGCGCCACTTTCCACCATCGGGAGCGGTCGTGACTCGAAGCTCGATATGGCCGCAAGGTCGAACGCAGCGAAGACCTTCGATGTTGGCGCCTGAACCTGGGGGTTGACAAGAACGGCGAAAATGTTCGGCAATCGAATTGCCGGGCCGAGCTTATCGCCTATACCCCTGATGACTCGGGCTTGGGGTGAAAGACAAGCAAGGACGTCCGCTCCCGTCGCCCGGGCAGAAGCACGCACTCGGGGATCGTTGACGGGCAATCCAGCCTCCGCGGCAAGCAGCCGCAAAGCCGCCGCTGCATCCGCAGAACCTCCGCCAAGTCCGGCCGCCGCCGGCAACCGCTTCATGAGTCGGAAGCGACCAAGTCTCAATCCGGGTATGCTCGCGGCGAGTAAGCGCGCGGCCCGCACTACAAGGTTCTCATCGGGAGGCCCAGCTTCCCGGGCGCGAGGACCAAGAACCTCAAGGGCCAGATCGTCGCCAGGATCAAACGCGAGCCAGTCGCATAGTCCGGCGAACGCCACAACGCTCTCGAGCTCGTGATATCCATCGGCACGGCGTCCGATCACGTGCAAAGTTAGATTTATCTTTGCCGCAGCGCGGAGCCATCGCATCGAGCCTTTGCCGAAGGTCAGCCCCCGCCGTCTTTTTGCAACGAAGCCTTTGGCGCGCCGGTGTCGGTAACAAGGTCCGGAAGTCCAACCTCAATCTTTTTCAGAATCGCCGGCAGATCTTCAGGGTCTGGCCCCATGTCGCGGGCATGATTCCATTGAAAGTGCGCCTCGATTCGGCGGTTGACCCGCCAATACGCGTCCCCCAAATGATTATTCAGAATCGGGTCGGCGGGCTTCAGGTCAATCGCCTTTTCTAGCGTCTCAGTCGCTTCCACGTACTGTCCAAGCTTGTAGTGGGCCCAGCCGAGACTATCTACGATATAACCGTCGTTCGGCCGCAATTCCACCGCCTTCCTAAGCATCTTGAATGCTTCTTCTAAATTAAGTCCTTGATCTACCCAAGAATAGCCAAGATAGTTCAGTACAAGTGGTTGATCCGGATTAAGTTCGAGCGCTTTCTTGAAATCCCCTTCCGCCTTGGGCCACTGCTTGGATCGCTCATAACAAATTCCGCGGAAATAGAACAGCGTCCAATTGTCACGCTGTGGAATTCCAACGGCCGAGATCGCCTTGTCATAGGTCGCCGCCGCCTCCGCGTATTTCTTGGTAGACCGTTGCAACTCAGCTAAAGCGCTCAAACCTTCGACTTCGTGCGGCCTCGCCGCCACGATATCGGTGAGGCGTCGCGTCGCCTCGTCGGTTTTCCCCAAGCCGTCAAGCTCAAGCGCGATTTGGATATCGGCGCCCATTTTCAGCGGCGATGACGACGGAACCAATTTGTAGGCTGCGATGGCTTGGTCACTGCGCCTTAGTTGCTCAAAAAGACTGGCTAGCGTCACTGCGGTCAGATCGCTTGACGGTCGAAGGTAGAGCGACAACTGGAGATAGACGAGCGCCGGAAGCTCGTCTCCCTGTCGGCTCCCCGCGCTTCCCAGGCCGTAGAGCGCTTCTGCGGCGCCCTCCTTGGCGTTATGCACGATCGGATCGAGAGCTTCATTCGTCTTAAGGTCGGCAAGCGCTCGCTGGATGAGGGGGTGATGAGGGATAACATCGGAGAAATCCTCGTATACTTTTGTCGCTCCGGCCAGATTACCTTCCGCAGCTAAGGCTCGCGCGTAAGCATCAGCGAAGCGTAGACTGTTCTTATCATCGTCATACGCGGACTTTAGCCTCCGCTGGGCCTCAGCAGAGTTTCCCAACAGACCAGCAATCAGGCCCGCGTGATAATCGCGAAATGCGAGGACCGACCGGTCGTGAATACGGTCGAGCGTGTCGAGCGCGTGGTGAAAGTCGGATTGTCCTGCATAGCTCCAGGCGGTAAGGAGCGCCGTCGTCACATCGCGGGCACGCGTCGCGTCGCCGCTCGCCAAGTGGGCGCGCGCGGACGCAAGTTGTCCTTGCTCGATGTCGCGGACGGCGATTGCGAGCCGCGCGAGGGTGTTGCTCGGATCGCGCATCAGGAGCCGTTCGCCGAGAGAGCTGGCGCTCAGTTCGTCGCCATTCGAGAGAGCCGCGGCGAAGGCGCGCTCGAGGAGATTGGGATTTCGAGGGTCAGCTCGGAGGGTTTCCCGGTAGTAGACTTCCGCCGCAGGCGTGTCCCGATCAGCGCTGGCGATGAGAGCGGAAAGATAATTTCCGGGTTGGGTATTTCCAATCTCCAACTTCTCCGAGGCCGTTTCGGTCTGGATAGCTGCGGCCGACGCAGCGCTGCTCAATACTGCCAAAGCCGAAGCTAAGAGAAGCGCTACGCGCGGCGTCCAACATTGAGATCGGCTCTGCATCTCTTACAACTTCCCACAATTGTCAGTTGGCGAACAAGCGCGAATGGCAGGCACAGAAATCCACGCCGACTCTCGGACGAGCGACATGAGCATCCTTGTGCGGCCCTTCGCTGACAGCCGAAAGCGGCAATTTTGCGCCCAGCTCACATGTCCAGATAGTTTGGTCCGCCTCCGCCTTCCGGCGGGACCCACTCGATGTTTTTGGCGGGGTCCTTGATGTCGCAAGTTTTGCAATGGACACAGTTCTGAGCGTTGATTACAAAGTGGGGATCTGCATGACTGGCCTCGTTGGCGTAAACAACTTCGTAGACTCCAGCCGGGCAATAGAGTCGCGCGGGTTCTCCGAAACGAGGAAGATTGTCGCGGATCGGGATGTCCGGATCCCGCAGATGAAGGTGGACCGGTTGGTCGTCTTCGTGATTTGTACTCGAAAGATAGACAGAAGAGGCTTTGTCAAAGGTAAACACCGAGTCGGGCTTCGGGTAAACGATTGGAGTCACCTCGGATATCGGCCTTAGGGTTTCGCTGTCCGGCTTGTTGTGTTTGAGCGTGCCAAAAATCGAGGTCTTGAACAATTCGTTCGTCCACATATCGAAGCCGCCAAGGCCGACGCCCGGGACGAGACCGAATCGCGACCAGAGTGGTTTTACATTGCGGACCTTGTAGAGGTCGCGGCCGATGTCCGAATCTCGCCAAGAATTTTCATACTCGGTCAGTTCGTCATTCGCCCGACCCAGCGCCAACGCCTCGTGCGCTTTTTCGGCGGCCAACATCCCCGACAGGATCGCGTTATGGGACCCCTTTATTCGGGCGAAATTCACGAATCCCGCCGAACAGCCGATGAAGGCTCCCCCGGGAAAGACCAGTTTCGGGACCGACTGCCAACCACCGGAGGCGATGGCGCGCGCGCCGTAGCCTATCCGCTTGCCCCCGACAAAAGTCGCGCGCATTAACGGGTGGGTCTTGAAACGCTGAAACTCGTCGAACGGGGAAAGTGTCGGATTTTGGTAATTGAGATGCACCACAAATCCGACCGAAACCAGTCGGTCGCCGTAGTGATAAAGAAATGAGCCGCCGCTCGCGCCTTTTGACAACGGCCAACCGAAAGTATGCTGGACGAGCCCCGGCGAAAAACGGTCCTCGGCGACTTGCCACAATTCTTTGAGACCGATTCCGTACTTCTGCGGCTCGCTTTCGGAATCGAGGCCGTAACGATCGACGGCCTGCTTCGACAGCGATCCGCGCGCTCCCTCCGCGAGCAGCACATATTTGCCGAACAGCTCCATCCCCCGCGTGAAGTCCGCCTTCGGATGACCGTCCCGGCCGACGCCCATATCACCTGTCGCGATCCCCACCACGTCGCCTTTGTCGCCGTACAAAAGCTCCGTCGCCGCAAACCCGGGATAGATCTCGACCCCAACTGCCTCGGCGCGGGCCGCGAGCCAGCCAGCGATTGCCCCAAGCGACCCGATAAAATTGCCATGGTTGCCCATCAATCTCGGCATCGCCCAATTGGGCAGTCGCACCCCGGCCTTCTCCGTCAGAAAATAGAACTGGTCTGCTGCGACCTGAGTTTTAAGCGGGCATTGCGAATCCGAGCGCCAGTCGGGCGTGAGGCGGTCAAGGCCAATCGGATCGATCACCGCTCCCGAGAGGATATGGGCGCCGACGGTCGAACCCTTTTCCACAATGACGACGGAGATATTTGGATCCAACGATTTGAGGCGGATGGCCGCGGCCAGCCCCGCGGGACCCGCGCCGACGATGACGACATCATAGTGCATCGATTCCCGCGCGGATAGTGTCGAATGGTCGGTCATGATCCCTTTCGCCGTCAGAGCCGGGTCGCGCGACCTTGTGTCAAGGGCTCTCCTTAGATCGCGGCGGCGCCGTTCGCGGCCCAATATGATAGTTTGACCCTGCGCGGGGGCGCAAGCACTCAAGTCAGCGGGCCAATGTCTTCGACGAAGAACGATTTGACAGATCCTCCATTGGGCGCGCGCCAGGCCATGGAGGCGCTCCACTGGTGGATTCGGGCCGGCGTCACTGAGGCGCTCGATGATGCGCCGCATAGTCGGGTTGCCAACAGTTTGACCGGAGACAGAGATCAGCGCCCCGCGCCGAACGTCTCCGACTCGATACAACCATCTTCACCGGCGGTATCCTCAACCGGATTGCGAACGGCTCAAAACATCCGCGGGGGCATGCCGGTCGATATCGCCCAAAGTTCAGCTCGCGCGCTTGCGGAAGCAGCGCCCGATCTGGAAACGCTGCGGGCCGTGATGGCAAACTTCGACGGCTGCACCTTGAAGCGGACAGCCACGCAACTGGTGTTCGCGGATGGCGTCCCTGGCTCTCGGGTCATGCTCGTCGGCGAGGCCCCAGGAGGGGACGAAGACCGAATGGGACGTCCATTTGTCGGAAGAGCTGGGCAATTGCTGGATCGTATGCTGAGGGCAATCGGACTCGATCGGCAGAAGATCTACATCGCCAATGTTGTTCCTTGGCGGCCGCCGGGCAATCGAAGCCCGACGCCCCAGGAGACGCAAACATGCCTGCCCTTCATTGAGCGGCAAATCCACCTTGCCAATCCTGAATTCCTGGTTTGCCTCGGGGCGTCGGCGGCTCGCACATTGTTGCGAGTCGAGGGAGGAATCATGCGCGCTCGGGGCTCATGGTTCGACTATCCGCACCAAATCGGCGGCGAGATCCGGGCGCTGGCCATGCTGCATCCAGCTTTCCTCCTACGACAACCCGCGCAAAAGCAATTTGCGTGGGCAGATATGCGAGCGCTTGCAAATGCGCTCAAAGTTATGTCGAGCTGAGCGTGCAAAGGCGAAGCAATCGTCTTGCAGGAAGGGGTTCTCGGCCCAGCCTCCAGAGGGGCAGACGTGGGCTTACGGACCTAAAAAACTCGCAATCCCAGCTCTCGCCGTCGCCCGGAAAACCGTTGCAGCGTCCCACTGCCGAAACATGCGAGTAGGCGAGCAGGAGAGGATATTGCAGATCAGCTTAATTTATAGGAAATCAGGCCAATACCTCGATGTCCCGGCATTTTCTCGTTGCTGTTGAAATTGGTACTCGGGGGAAATCAAGCGTCTCCGGATCCCTCACCCGCAACGCCTTCGAAGTTTACCTGCCCGGCTGGTGTCTCCGCCTTTCGAGAAGCGGCACCGGCCAACGCCCGGCTCCTGCTTTGACCTTCGCTAACGAGTTTCCCCGTGAGCGCTCTGTCGATCAACTTGCGCGTCTCATCCAACCCGTAGATGGCAATGAACGACCCCAGGCGCGGCCCGCGATCCTCGCCCAGAAGCACGGCATAAATCATGTTAAAGAATTCGTTTGACACTCCAGGCCGTTCGGCGGTCGCCCCTTTGGCCAAATGGTCCTGATAGCGTGAAATCGGGCGGGCGATGTCATAGAGCGCAAGCTGGATTTGGTCCGCGCTCACATTTGCCGGCAGTTGCGACAGCTTCAACGAAATTTGCATCAGTACGCCACGCTCGACGTCATCGGCCTCGCTGTAGCGCTTCTTGGGGGCGACAAAATCGCGAAAATAGGCGACCGCATAGCGAACCAAGCCGTCGAGACGGGGATGCGTTTCTGGCGACGCCGAGGGATAGTGGCGACGGAGGAACCCCCACAGAATTGACGGATTTTCGTCGTTAGAAACCGCGACGAGATTGAGCAGCATGGCGAAGGAAATCGTCGCTTGGCCGGCCTCGTCGCGGGTCAGGACTTCGGGCTCAGGCGGCGCCCCGGTGTGAATGTGCCACACCGGATTGCCCAGTCGCTCCTTCCATGCTTGGCGTGGATAGGCCTCGAGAAATCCCAGATAGTCGTCGACCGTGCGCGGAATGACGTCGAAATAGAGCCGCTTCGCTGCAGTCGGCTTCTGGAACATGAACGAAGAGAGACTCTCCGGACTAGCGTACGCCAGCCATTGTTCAATTGTCAGGCCGTTGCCCTTCGTTTTCGAAATCTTCTGGCCGTTCTCGTCGAGAAAGAGTTCGTAATTGAACCCAGCCGGCGGGTCCGCCCCCAGAACCCGCGCGATACGAGATGACAGCTTGACCGAATCGATTAGATCCTTTCCCGCCATCTCGTAATCTACGCCGAGCGCATACCAACGCATCGCCCAATCCGGTTTCCACTGCAACTTGCAATGTCCGCCGGTCACGGGCGTTTCAAACTCTTCTCCAGTCGCCGGATCGCGCCAACGGATCGCGCCAGCGCTCAAGTCGCGCTCCAGCACCGGCGCCTGCATGACAATCCCCGTACGCGGGTGAATCGGAAGGAAGGGCGAATAGGTCGCCGCTCGCTCCTCGCGGAGTGAGGGCAGCATGACGGCTTGCACCTCGTCGAAACGATCGAGCATCCGCAACAACGCCCTGTCGAACCGCCCTGATTTGTAAGTTTCGGTTGAAGAAATGAATTCGTATTCGAATCCGAACTGATCTAGAAAAGCCCGCAACCGCGCATTGTTGTGTTCGGCGAAGCTGTCATATTCGCCGAAGGGGTCAGGGACCTGAGTCAGCGGCTTGCCGAGATGCGGCAGTATCAAGTCGCGGTTGGGGACGTTGTCTGGAACCTTGCGCAAACCGTCCATATCGTCAGAAAAGGCGATCAGCTTTGTCCTGACGCTATCTCCGGTGAGGGCGCGAAAAGCTTGCCGGACCATGCTTGTGCGCGCCACTTCACCGAACGTGCCCAGGTGCGGCAGACCCGACGGGCCGTAACCTGTCTCGAAGATCACCTCTTTGCGTTCTGAGCGTTCTAGGCGCGCGATCAACTTTCGCGCTTCTTCGAACGGCCACGACTTTGATGTTTCGGCTGCGTCACGCAAGGCTTGCGACGACATTTTCTTCCATTCGTTCCAGGCCCTACCAATAGGCATTCACTGCAGCCGAAGCCCACAAGGGTGGGCGAAAGGACGCGAGCAAATTACGTTGAAGCTTGGGTGCGACGGACGAGGTGGCGCGGCCCCTGCTGACTCCTTCCGTGGGCGGTCTTTGCCCAATAATGCGGCCGCAAGACCTGATCGAACACCGCCACCCACGTCGCCGCAGTCACCAGAATATAGTATAAAGGGAGTAGCACAAGCACGCTCGTTGTGACTTTGAAGCCTCGGAACTTGGCGGCGATTAATGCTGGCAGGAGGATGGTCCAGACACCAGCCAGCGCAAGAATGTAAGTGAACACGTCACTCAGCTCCCGCCACGGCGAAAGTGCACCCTGCCCGATCGTCAGCGCACGCCAAATGGTTCCAACCGCGAAAGCGGGCCAAAACAAACACCCAAAAATGGCGCCAACAATTAATGTCGTCGCAGCCACCGCCCGTCGGGGTCCCAGGTCGCGCCAAAAAAAGATGGGCCGCCTCGAATGAACAGTCAAGGTCTGTATCCAGCCTTTTTGCCATCGCACCCGCTGGCTGAACCAATTTCCGAATTCGTACGGAGCTTCCTCCCAGGTGTCCGAATTCAGCGCTTTGACCCTGTAGCCGAAGCGCGACAGACGAATTCCGAGGTCCGCATCCTCGGTAACGTTCCACTCGTCCCAAGCCCCCACGCCGACCAGGGATCCAACACGAAAGTGATTGGAACTGCCGCCAAGCGGAATCGGCAAGTTGAGCGCGCACAAGCCAGGATTGAGGACATCGAATAGTATTGCGTACTCGATCGCAAAGAGCCTCGACAGCCACGATTCGCCGTGATTCCGGATGGCGAGCCGAGCCTGGAGACAATCCAGATCTTTTTCCGCGGCGAAACGTGACGCCGCAAGGCGCAATTGGTCGGGGGCTGGAGCGTCTTCGGCGTCGTAAACGACGACGAACTCCCCACGCGCGCTGGACAACGCGATATTGAGCGCACGCGGTTTTGTCCGCGGCTTGCCTACCGGAGCCACGACGATCTCATAGCGGGCAGGCAAACGCAGTTCAATGATTCGACCTAAGGTTTCGGCATCCCGCTGCTCAACGACCAACTTAATATCGAGTTTGCCCTTGGGGTAATCGAACGCGTCGATCGCTTTAACTAAGTCCTCGACGACACTCGCCTCACGATAAAGGGCAACCACGACAGTATAGTTTGGAAGCTCGTCGTCGCTAAGTTCCAGAGGATGAATTTCTGGTCCGCTTGCAACCGCGGCCATCGATCGAAGCATCACCGAGGCCGAGAATATGAGCCAGAGAATCGCTGATGAAACTGCCGCCAACGCGCCCAAATCCGCGATGCCGAGGACCAGGGCCAGTATCGCAACCGCGCCAACGGCTGCCAGCTGCAAGCCGGTCATCCCGTGTCTTGCGGTGAGGCTCGTAGGCAAACGGTCAAGAGCAACGTCAAGGAGGTCCGCGCCACAATAGGCCCGCACTAGACTCGCAAATCGCTGCGGCGAAGCCAGTGCAAAAGAACCTGAATGAATTGCGCCAGATACAGTCGCTTCAATTAGTCGCGGGATGACCTGCGCACGAGGCGCAATGACCATCCGCGGACCCGGGTCGCGCGATTCGATTAGCGCCACGCCACACCGCAATCCTTTTACCGCGTCAACAGTACGTGCAAGAGGGGGGTTACCACAGTAATACTGGCAGCCCAGATAACTTGCCAATGCGCGATAGTAGACTTCTTCAGTTAATTTACCTTCGCTCAATAGTTGGTCGACTGGCCGCACGGCCTTCGGCACCGCGACTAGAGCGTTGAGCAACGGTTCAGGCGAAAATCCTTCCGCGGCAAGAAAAGCCAATTCCGGCGGAAGTACGCGCGCGACAACGGCGGTCTGCTCATGGCCGAGCAGAGAACCCCTGACGTGAGGCCGGTGCACGCTCGCACGTGGCAAGGGCTCCAGATTATTACTTAGTTCATATGTCTTTTTTGTCATAAAGCCTTACGCCAGTATTTCGAAAAACCGATGCACGACAACGAGTGCGACGGTTCAGCCGCCTGGTCCGCCAACCGAAGACATTAGACACCAATTTTTGGTTGTTGTCTCGAAAAATCATGCGAACCAATCCTCTTTTGGGACGGTCGCTGTGTTCTTCGATGTCGCCGCTCGAGCGACGCGAACCGATTGTGAGGGCTCGCGCTTCCTGCTAGCTGTTTAGTCCCGGCATTTGCTGGAGCGGGTTCAGTCTGAATCGTTCAGGGTCGATTGTCCATTGTCTGCAGACGAACTCGTGGGGCGTCTTGAGCCTTCGGGCGAAGTTGTAGGCGGCGGCGAAGTCGTCGAGATGGCGAACGAGCTGGCCGTGGGAATCGTAGTGATACCGCTTGACGGTCCCGTCCTTGATCGTCCGGTTCATCCGCTCGACCTGCCCATTATCCGGTATGTGATTCGTCGGCGCCTTGCTGTTTGCCTGTTTCCGAAAGGGAGACGGCGATATGGTGAGCCCATCCTGGACAAGGGGCGCCGGGAGCACGAAGGTGCGGGCAGGCCGTCGATAGACAGTGGGCTGAGAGCCCGAGCTCGTTACATGGCCGCCCCTTGCGACTTTCCCGGATGCGCCGTGAGCGCGGATCAGTAGATGTCGTGTTGCCCGCCAGCTCCCCTGAACGAACAGAGACGGAGGAGCAAACATGCGGATCATTGGTCTGGATATCCACCGCGCCTTCGCCGAGGCGGTCGCCTGGGATGACGGCAAGCTCAAACGACTAGGGCGCGTCGACATGCGGCGGCCCCTTCTCGAGGCTTTCGCGAAGAAGCTTTCGAAGGATGACATAGTCGTTGTCGAAGCGACCGGAAACGCATCATCGGTCGCGGCGGTGATCGCGCCGCATGTAAAGAGGGTCGTGATCGCGAATCCAAAGCAGGTGCGCATCATCGCTTATGCGAAGATAAAGACCGATACGATCGACGCCAGCGTCCTCGCCCAGCTTTACGCGAGCGGCTTTCTGCCGGAGGTCTGGGTTCCAGACGAGCCAACGCAGGCGCTTCGCCGGCAGGTGACCAGGCGCAATCAGATTGTCCGGCAGCGGTCGCGCTTGAAGAATATCATCCAGTCGATCCTGCACAGCCATCTGATCCCCTCCTGCCCGCACGCCGATCTGTGCGGGGCCAGCGGGCGGACATGGCTTTTTCACCAGGTCTTGCCGGAGGACGAACGGCTTGCCGTCGAACGGCATCTGCGCGAGTTCGACCGGCTCGGCGATGACCTCAAGGTCATCGAGCGTGACCTTGCCCGTTCAGCGTTAGGGGACGAGGGCGTCAAACGCCTGATGACAATCCCAGGGGTCGACATGGTGGTGGCGCTCGCCATTGTGGCCGCGATCGGCGACGTGGGACGCTTCGAGCAGTCGCAAAAGCTGGTCAGCTATCTCGGCCTCAACCCAAGCGTCAGACAGTCAGGTCCCGGACCGGCTTATCACGGCCGGATTACCAAGCAGGGCCGTGGGCACGCGCGCGGCATGCTCGTCGAGGCAGCCTGGGCGGCAGCGCGAGCGCCGGGTCCGTTGCGTGCGTTCTTCCTGCGAGTCCGCGCCCGCCGCGGCCTGCATGTCGCGGCTGTCGCGACGGCCCGTAAGCTCGCGGTGCTCATCTGGCATCTGCTGAGCAAAGCTGAAAGCTACGTGTGGGCCCGGCCGGCGCTGCACGCCAGGAAGCTGCGCGATTTGGAGCTGAAGGCGGGATATAAAGCCGAACGCGGCCAAAGAGGCGCAGCTCACGCTTACAATATCAAGAGCCATCGCGATCAGGAGCGCAGGTGGGTCGAGCAAGCCGAGACGGCGTACGCGCGCTGCGTCTCCGGTTGGAATCCGCGTGGTCTCAAGCGGGTGCGCACAGGCGCCGCAACCGAGGTGCGACGATGAAAGCTGCGCGGCAGGGCCTGCGCCTCGCGCCCTGCTCTTCGCCACGCGGTCATCCATGCGCGAGAGGAAAATAGCTCAGATCCAGCAAAAAAGCACTTGTCGATCACATCAGTGGTTTGCGGGCTCTTGGTCTTAGTGCGAGAATGGTCGATATCCTCGAGCGCCAGGTAGAGCTCATATTCGTGGTGCTCGGGGTTGCCGCAATATTCCGTGCCGCGATCAGTCAGCACGCGGCAGAGCCTCACCTCCCTCGCATCATAGAACGGCACGACGCGATCGTTGACGAGATCAGCCGCGGGGATGGGCGTCTTGCGATCATAGAGCTTGGCGAAGGCGACCTTGGCGTAGGTGTCGATAAAGGTCTGCTGGTAGATGCGGCCGACCCCCTTAATGCTGCCGACATAGAACGTATCCTGGGCGCCGCAACAGCCCGGACCTTCGCTCTCGAACTCGCCATGCGCCTCCTTTTCGCTCTTGGCCTTCTCCAACGCGGCGAGCTGGCTTTCGGTCAGCACCAGGCCTTCCTGAGCGACCTTGGCTTCGAGCGCCTTGAGCCGTTTCTTCATCGTCTCAAGATCATGGCGCTGCCAGACGCCGCGCGCCCCGGCCGGCGAAATCGAATGGCCGAGCTTACGAAGCTCGTTGGCGATGCGGATTTGGCCATAAGCCGGCCGGTCCAGCGAAAGCTCGACGATGATCGCTCAACCTCGGGCGGCGTGCGGTTCTTCAAGATCGGTTTGCGCCGCGTCAGCTCTTGCAGCGCCAATTCCGCCGCCGGCGTCGTAAAGCTCCTTGAAGCGATAGAAACTGTCGCGCGAGTAGCCCATCATTTTGCAGGCCTGGCTGACATTGCCGAGCTGCCTGGCCAACTCCAGCAGCCCTACCTTGGCGCGGATGATCTTCTGTTCCTTGGTCATCGTCGGTGCCCTTTCGAAACGCAGAGGCCGGGCGTTGCGAAACCCGACCACTCCGCGCCCGGCCTCGGCTTCCGCCTCGGCTAGAGTATCCATTGATCAAGCGGTTCTTGGCGTCCAAGTGCGATTTGCCTTTAGGAGGGCATTTGCGAGGACGACAAGCTTTCGCATGATCGCGGTCAGGGCGACTTTTGCGGGTTTTCCGGTTTCGATGAGGTGTGCGTATTTCGCCTTCATGTCTGGATTGAAGCGAGCGGCGACGAGGGCCGGCATGTAGAGCGCTTGGCGGACGTCGGCGCCCCCGCCGCGAATGAATGAGCGACCGGTCCAACCTGACTGTCGGGCGATCGGCGCCAGGCCTGCGAGGTTGGCGGCCTGGCCGGGTTCGAGGGAGCCGAGCTCCGGCATTGCGATCAGCAAGGCAAAGGCGGTGATGTTGGATACGCCGGGAATGCTGATCAGGATGGCGAAGCGATCGGCGAGGCTCTCGTCGGCTTCGACAAGCTGGAGGATTGCGGCTTCGACTGTCGCGATCTGCCGATCGATCTGTTCGAGGCGCTGAGCATTCTGACGCTTCAACAGCGAGAGCGTCAGAGCTTTTCCGCGGTTCCTGGCGGCGGTGCGATCCTTCACCAGGGCCTCACGAGCGACGTAAAGCTCCTTCAGTTCGAACAAGACCTCGCTTCGAGCTGGGCGCGCCTCCAATTCCAGCAAGGCGCCCATACGAGCCAGAATCGCCGCATCCAGGCGATCGGTCTTGGCCAGCTTGCCAGTCGCCTCAGCGAAACGGCGCGCCTGACGCGGATTGACCTTGACGAATGGAACGCCGGATGCGCCGAGCGCGCGTTCGACGGCGCGATGATAGGGCCCGGTCGGTTCGAACACGACACGGTTCAAAGGCGTCTCCGCGAGCCATTTGATGAGCGCTTTGTGACCACCCTTGTCATTGGCGAAACGCCGGGTGGCGCCGTCGGCCAGCCGGTGGGCGTCGAGATGGTCTTTCGACACATCGACGCCGATGGTATCGTTCTTCATCTTTTCCGCGCCTCTGCTTGTCATTCGGGGCTCTCCCCCGGGTATCCGTTCAGGCCAAAGGAAAAGACGAGGGCGATCCAACGCTAGAGCACCGGACGCTCATTTGAATCCATATCCTGCGGCTTCGAAGTAGTTTGCACATTCCTCTGGGGTGAAGAGATCGCAGATTTGGCCGATGGCCTTCCAGAGTTCGTCGATGGTGCGCATGGCCATGGCGCGCAGATGCGCCTTGAGTTTGGCGAAGGCCATTTCGATGGGATTGAGGTCGGGGGCTGTAGGGGGGCAGAAACATGAGCCAAGCGCCCCGCTCGCGGATGGCTTGCTCGGCGGCCGGGCTTTGTGGGCGGGCAGGTTGTCCAAGATGACGATGTCGCCTTCTTGCAGGGTTGGGACGAGCTGGGTGCGCACGTAGGTCTCGAAGATCGCGCGGTCCATCGGCGCGTCGATGACCCACGGCGCCGTCAGGGCGCCGCAGCGCAGCCCGGCGACGAAAGTCTGGGTCTTCCAATGGCCAAAGGGGGCCTTGGAGCGAAGGCGCTCGCCCTTCTCGCAGCGTCCGCGCGCCCGGGTCATCTTTGTGTTGGTTCCCGTTTCGTCGATGAACACCAGCCTATGGGGCTCGGTCTGCATCTTGGGCTGTCGTTCAGCCTTCCACGCCTCGCGCGCCTGGCGCACGTCGGACCGATCGCATTCGCTGGCCTGAAGGCTTTTTTTTAAAGCTCAGGCCGTTGCGGATCAGCCAGCGCGACAGCGAGGCGGGGTCGGCTTTCACTCCGCTGGCGGCATGGAGTTCACCGGCCAGCTCCCGCATGCTGATGTCGTCCTTCTCCGCCACGCGGCGCAAGATGAAGACGCGGTGCGGGTCGAGCTTGCTGTGGCGCCAGCCGCCGAGCGCCTTGGGCGTAACCGCCCCGCGCGCGCGAAAAGCGGTCATCAAATTGATGACAAACGAGGGCGACACCCTGAAATGAGCCGCCGCCGCACGCCGCGAATGCCCGGCCTCAACGTAACTCACCACACGCTCGCGAAGATCCTGCGAATAAGGCTTCGGCATCCCAACTCACCTCCAATCCGGAAGTGAATCACATTCTCCTCCCCGCCGGAATCCCCCGCGATTCAATCTGACCGTCCGATGCTCTAGTAAATTTGCTAGCGTTTGCTAGCGTTTGTTTTTTGCGAATTGGGCCTTTTCAATGGGTTACGCGCGATTCAAACAAAATTTTTCTCCCCTCCGTTTTGCTCGCTCGCGGTCGCCTCTCAAGCGCCGGGCTTCGATCGGGCGGCCCGATTGTTGTAGCACTATTTCCATCTTTTGGAAAGAAATTGTTCTATAATCTGTTTTTCCGGCCGCCCGCGCTTGCCCGGACAATCCGGTCAGAAAATCACACCCTAAGCTTTCTCTTCCCGGGTCTTTACGATAGTCGCCGAGCGCGAGCGTGCTCTCCGAACAGATCGCCGGCGACTTTGTCGCGACAGGACTCGTGCTTTATTTCCTCGGCGTCTGGTTTTTGCCGGTTGGCTGCCGACCTTTGGCGCCATCCTTCGCCGGCACGGGCAAACCCGTCTGCCTTGGGTCGTTGGAGTGACGTGATTGGGAAAATATCGTGGTCGCGGCGTTTGCTCGCTGCTGTGGCGCGTAACCGGGCGTGGTTTTCTTGGCTTGGCGCTCGTTAGCGGTGCAGTGGGGTATGTTTCTTTCGATTCGTTCAGCGTTCCGTCGTTGGATCGCATCCGCGACGTATCGGCCGCCGTGGTGTTTACGGGCCAGTTTGAACGAGTAGACGTGGGTCTCCGTCTCGCGGACACTGGCGCTGTACCGCGACTTTACATTTCTGGCGTGAACGAAAACGCTGGCATGGATCCGGCCCATTTGGTCGAGCAGTTCTCCATACGTAATCCCGACATTGCGGATTTGCAGCGGCTCGTTGCATGTTGCGTTGAATGGGGCCAACGCGCCAACAATACGTTTCAGAACGCACAGGACACCAAATGCTGGGTTGACCGTCGCGGCTTGACCGGGCCCCTGCTGCTGATCACCTCTCGTCAAACTATGGCGCGCGCCGCGGCCGCACTGTCGGGCGCGCTGCCGGACCGTGTAATTGTTCCGTATGCTGTCGAAGGTGGCCTTCCCACCGGTAGCCGGACGAGGATGCGCGAATACCTAAAATACCTCGTCACGATTGTCGCAGCGCGTCTACCTTTCACCCTTCCCGCACACCGTGCGTATGGGCCATTCGTGGACGGCTGTCCCGGCACGCTCTAACTCGCTTGCAGCTCGATGTGCGTCGATCGTCGTCGCAGCCGCCCTTCGCCCAGGCGCCAGCGTAACGTCGGACGGCGGCATGGCCGCCCTTGGCCTGCCATCCAGACCGCGGCGTCGCGATGGCCCTAGCCCGCGATTGATATTGCGGTTCAGGTTTCGATTGACGTTCCGGTAGACATTGCGGTTGACATTATACCGCCGGGGCGAGTGCGTGGCCTATGCATCCCGTCCCCGAGCGCCGCGCTATTTCGGCTGGGGAACGGGAGCATGCGCAAGTCCAACGCGAAACGAGCGTGTCGCCGACCGCGCACGCCATCACGATCGTCCCGCGCGACTCCCGCGCCAGCGCGACAAGAGAATCGACGTCGAGCTTAGCGACGGCGCGGGGTTTGCCGAAATACTTCACTGTTTGGGTCAGGCGGCCGAGCCGCGCCGTGCTCGCCGCGCTTTTGATAGGATGAGGGGCGAGGGACGCATCGCCCAGGCCGTGGAACATCTCGCCGATCACGGCGCGCCCCTGGTCGCCAACCAGGTGAAGCACGTTGCCGATCTGAAGGTCGCCGAGGCGCTGCATCAACCTCGAAAAACACGAGCAATATCGAGAACAGCGGGACCTTTGCCAAGCCGCCACGGTCCACCCAGGCGAGCGTGAACAGCGCATAGATGAAAGTCGCCGTGAACGCACCTAGCGCGTGGAATAGCGTCCGGTCGCGCGCGAACCAGAGCACGAGCCGGGGGGAATAGGCGATCGCGCTGAATTGCACCATCACGAAAGCCATGGCGAAAACGATCCCGGTCAGCGCCATCATGCCCGAAGCCGCGGCCGAGAGGAGCGCCTGGGCCGAGGCCACCGAGACACCTAAGGCGTAGCTTGAGAGATAGGCCTGCTCAATTCGCGGCAGCGCGAGCCCGCCCAGCACAGCGCCGCCCACGTAGAACATTGGAATGAACCAGGGCCGAACCCGGTCAGGATATTGATGACGCCGGGAGGAAAGCTGGCTTTCTCGAACACGCGGCCAAATTCGAGCGCCGACACCGAGGAGAATTCCGACGGCTTCCAACCGATCGTGTTGCCTGCGGCGAGAGCGGGTGCGAGCTTCCAGGTGGCGAGCATCAAAGGCGAATTCCACGGCGTGATCGCCGCTACGACCCCGAGCGGCTCTTCGCGCGTGAAGTTGATCATGCCGGGTTTGTCGATGGGTATATCTCGCCCCTCGATCTCGTCCGCGAGGCCGCCAAAGTAATTGAACCACTGCGGAATGTAGCGGAACTGCGTTCGCATCTCGGTAATCAGCTTGCCGTTGTCGCGCGTCTCGATCTCCGCCAACCGATCGGCCTCTGCGGCGATCAAATCGGCGAGCTTGCGGAGCAGCGCCCCCCGCGCCGTCGCGCTGATCTTGGCCCAGGACGGCGCGCGAAATGCCTTCCGCGCGACTTCAACCGCGCGGTCGACGTCCGCGCTTTTGGCTCGCGGAACAAACGCCCAAGCTGCGCCGAGACAAGGGTTTTCAGTCCCGAATGTCTCGCACGCCTCGGCGTCGACCCATTCGCCGCCGATTAACATTTGGTAGCCCTTCATGAGGCCATCTCCGCACCTGACTTGTTGCGTCAGGCGCTCTTTTCAACTTCGGCGAACGCTTCGCGTGCAATCCGGAACGAGTCGACGCCGGCGGGAATGCCCGCGTAGATCGCCACCTGCAGGAAAACCTCTCGGATCTCAGCTTTGGTGACGCCGTTCTTCAGTGCGCCTTTGATGTGCATCTTGAGCTCGTGCGGACGATTGAGGCAGCTGATCATCGCGAGGTTGAGCATGCTGCGCGTCTTGTGAGGCAGGCCCTCGCGTCCCCAGACGGCTCCCCAGCAATATTCGGTCGTCAGCTCCTGCATCGGCATGTTGAACTCGTCGGCCGTGGCGAGCGATTTTTCAACGAATTCGGCGCCGAGCACCTTCTTGCGAATCTCAAGGCCGCGGTCGAATAGTTCCTTGTTCATTTCAGTCTCCAGTGTCTCAAGGTTCGGAAGCGAACAGAGGCGAACGTGGCGCGCGCAGGCGGCGGTGCTTAGCCCCTGACTTCGACGCCGGCCCACTCCTCCACGACGCGCGTGATCGAAGTAAAGTCTGACGTCGGCCCAAATTTGGCGTTTGTGACGGCAAGCATCTGGCGCACCGCCGCGCCGACGACCATAGGCACGCCCATATTCTCAGCTTCGTCAACGCACAGTCGGACGTCCTTGTAGGAGAGTCCGGTCGCAAAGCCGAAATCAAAGGTGCCCGGCAGAACAGAGCGAGGAAACTTGTCTTGCGTCGCGCTGTTGCGGCCGCTGCCGGCATTGATGATATCGAGCATGATCTTCGGATCAATCCCGGCCTTGACGCCCATCACCAGCGCTTCGGAGGAAATGACCATCGCGGCCGCCGCCAGGAGATTGTTGCCGAGCTTTGCGACTTGGGCGAGGCCGGCCTTCTCGCCGACGAAGAAAACCTTGCCAAAGTTCCTAAGCAACGGCTCGGCGGCCTCAAACGACGCGCGCGGTCCCGAGGCCATAACGGCGAGCGTTCCATTCTCGGCGCCTGCGATCCCGCCTGACACTGGCGCATCGATCCATCCGACGCCATAAGGCTCAAGACCGCGGGAAACGCGCGTCGCCATGCCCGGTCCGCTCGTGGACAGATCGATCACGGTCTTCACTCGCGAGCCCTGCGCGACATTCCCTAAAACCACCTTCTCGACAATATCCGGCGTCGGAAGACTTACGAAAGCCAGATCGACGGAATCGAAGACGTCCTTAGACGAGGAGGCTACCACCGCGCCTGCATTCTTCTGCGGCGTTGGAGCATCCGGATTAGTATCAAAGACCACGAGGTCGAAAGCAGTGCTGATCAGTCGCAGGCTCATGGGGCCGCCCATTCGACCGAGCCCGATAAAGCCGATTTTTGGCGTCGTCATACCGAGTGATCCTTGCGCCTTCACGATCGGGTGAACTGCCCGATCCTGTTATTGTTCGCGGACTCTAGCCCACATGCCCCATTGCCGCACCGCCAGCCGGGACATAACAGAAATATCGAGCTTGCAGCACGGACGATGGCCGCGCAGCGTCGTCCAACGGGTTTTGATCAGGCGACGCGGCTCGTCTCGCCGTCCGCAAGTGCAAGCTCCACGCGAAGGGCCGGGCGGGGCGACAGAGGCCAAGTGTTCGGTTTCTGCCAAGAGAGTGCGCGCGGGCACCGTTTCCGCTCGCGCCACAGGTCAGTGCTGCAATTCGTGGTGAGCGGCTTCGCCATTGGGGCCGTTTGCCGGCTCATCGGAATGGCGCTCGCCATCACGTTCTACGTCACCCGCATCATCAATTTCGCCCAAGGGCAAATGATGATGGCAACGGTGTTGATAGCTGCGGAAGTTCGCGCCGCCGGCTATCCGACCTGGCCGGCCGCACTCCTCGGCCTTGGCTGCGCGCGCGCGCTCGGGGTCTTTCCTATCTCGTCGCCGTTCGCCCCATCCTGGCGTTCAACCGCTTCAGTTTTGGCTGGCTCGTCAGCATGTTGGGTTTTACCTTGATGGTCCAGAATGCAGCCGCCTATATTTCGGGCCGACATCGCAGCCCTTTCCGCTAATGTTCCAGGGAACGAGCTTCCATGTATTCGACGCGTGGTGACGGGTCAGCAGTTGCTCGCGATCTCGACCGCCGGGATCCTTACTGTTGGCTTCGAGCTGGTCCGGCGCGGCACGCTGTTCGGCAAGATCAGCGTGACGACCGCGACCGATCCGGAATGGTGACCGCTGTCGGGGTTAATACGACCGTGGTCGCAGTCGTCGCCTTCGCCGCCTCGGCCCTCTACGTGGGCGTCGCCGGTCTCCTGATCGGGCCGACAACCTTCGCCAACCCCTATCTTGGAGACACATTCGGCACGTTCGGTTTCATCGCGATGATGATTCGAGGCCGAACCGAGAAACCGATTGCGGCGATGTTTGGCGGCCTTTTGCTCGGCGTCTGCGCCGAGGGCGCGAACGCGATGATCAATTCGCAAGCCTCAGACCGGTTTCCCTTTATTGTCCTCGTCGTCGTCCTTATCGTCTCGCCGCGCGGCCAGTTCAGCGCAGGAAGCCTGTTCCGCTCGCGCGGGCGCCCCGTTGCGCCGGCGCAAACCTAAGGGCAGCGGGGCGAGACGGAGCGCATAGAGGCGCCGCGCGCCACGTACGCTCTGGCTGACGCGGGATTTGCGCCTCGGGTTCGGACGATCGGGATCGCTTTGCCGGTCTTTGCCTATCTCGCGGCGACGGCCTTCGTCGCGCACTCGGACATCGGTATCCAAAGCCTCGTTCTGGTCGCGGCGGTGTTCGGCGTCCTTGCGATCAGTCTTGACCTCGTCGCCGGCATGCTCGCCCGGGCAAATTGATTGGGCGGTGTCGCTGAACATTCTCGTCATGGTGCTGATCGGCGGCATCAACCCAACCCTGGGGCCGGTGATCGGCGCAACCTTCGTCTCGATGTTCCCGGCGCTCGTCAACATCAATCTCTGGCTGCAGGAGATGGTCTACGGCGCGCTCTCGATCCTGGCGGTGACCCTGCTGCCGGGCGGCGTGATGAGTCTCGTGAAGCGCGTCGCAGCGCCCAGCGGGGGCACCGCGTCCGAAGCGGAGTTCCTCGTCTCGGGCGTCAATCGCGCAGAAGCGCCGTTGGAGGCCAGCCTCTTCCGCAAGGCCGCCGTAGCAGGCCCAGGCGCCGCGCAAACGGGCGCTTCAGAGCCGGAGTACGCCGTCGAATGCCGAGGCATCCAATTCAGTTATGGAACCGGCCAAACCGTGCTGCGCAACGTCGACCTCGCAGTGAGGACCGGCCACATCCACGGGCTCATCGGACCGAACGGGTCGGGCAAAAGCACCCTCGCCGATGTAATCGCCGGGCGCCTGCAGCCGCTCGCCGGCTCCACGCTCGTCAAAGGGGTGCACGGCGACCGCGCCTCGCCGAGCAAACACGCCAAGCTTGGGATGCGGCAGGACGTTTCAAGCAGCCTAACTGGTCCGTGAACTGACTCCCGTCCAAAACGTGATGGTTGGTCTCTTCACCCTCAAGCCGCGCATCATTCCGCGGGCGCCTTTCTGGCCGCTTCTCCCCTCCGGCCGGCGCGATCTCGTGTGGATGGAGGGCCGATCGCGCGAAGCCCTCGAAATGGTCGGCGCGGGCGCGTGGGTCGGACGGGCGGTCGGCGACGTGCCCCACGGCGTCGAGCAATTGACCCAACTCGCGTCAGTCTGCGTTGCCGGCCCGGACATCATCATCCTTGACGAGCCGGCGACGGGGCTATCCGCGCGCGAGGTCGATCACCCCGCGGAGATCCTGGGCCAGCTCAAGGCGCAGGGCGTCACGATGATAATCATCGAGCACCAGACGCGGTTCCTGTTTCCACTCTGCGACCAGGTGACCGTGCCCAACGCCGGTCAAGTGATTCTCACCCGGACGGCCGAGGAAGTGCGCGCGCATTCGGTCGTCCGGCAGGTCTATTTGGGCGAACTGGACGAATGATTGACGAGCAAAGCCTGGCGCTCGAAGTGACCGCGCTCTCCGGGGGCTACGGGCGCTTCGACGTCGTGCACGACATTGCGCTCAAAGTCGCCAAAGGTGAGGCCGTCGCGCTCCTGGGACCCAACGGCGCCGGCAAGACGACCGCGCTCAAGGCGATCATGGGTCTGATCTAGCAACGCCGGGGCCCGATTCGAGTGGCTGGCGAGGACGTTTCAGCGTTTCCCGCGTATCGCGTCGCGCGCGGCTTCGCGGCGATCGCACCCGAGGGGCCGCGCCTTTTTCTCGATCAGACGGTCGAGGACAACCTTCTGCTCGGCACGCTGTATCTGTGCGGCAATCGTGGGCGCCTCCAGGCGCTCTTGAAGTCGGTCTACGACCTGTTCCCGGTGCTCTACGAATACCGTCGGCGGCTTTCGTCATCCCTCAGCGGCGGAGAGGGTTGCGATCGGGCGCGCATGCTGATGAGCGATCCGAAGGTGATGCTGCTGGACGAGCCCTCGGTGCCGTTATCGCCGGTTGCGGTCGGGATCATGGTGAATGCGCTGCTTGAATTGCGCAGGCGCGGCGCTTCTCTCCTGCTCGTCGAGCAGCGCATCGATGTCGCCGTACGCCATTGCGACCGCCTTTACGGCATGACCCACGGCGCCATCGTCGATGAAATGACCCCAATGACGTCCGCAGCGAAGGCCTCGATCATCAACAAATATCTGAGCTGAGCCGCTCGCCTCGCGCCTTATGCCGGCTCCAGGCCGTGACGCCGTTTTGCGCCAGCAGTTTCGACGGACGCCAGATAGGCGACGAGCGCGCGCGCGCCTTCGTCGTCCCGCGACTTTATCGATACTCCGGCGGCGAATATCGTTACGGCCTGAATTTCTGGCGGCAGTGGACCAACAATTTCAATGCCCGGTTGGCCAATCAGCTCACTGAGCTGCTGAAAGCCAAGATCGGCTTCGCCATTCGCGACCAATGCAGCCACCGGCACGCCCGGCGGCGCGACGAGCGTCCGCGCTAGCGGCACGCCCCATTTCTCGCACAGCGCCTTCAAATGATCGCCGCTTGGGCCGGTCGAATAGCAAATCATTCGCACATCCAGCATGGCCTGCTTGACGGCCCGCTCATTCGCGACGCTGGGCAGTTCCGAGCCCGCACGGACCGCAATGCCGATCTCCGATCGCGCAAAGTCCTTGGTGCCGCCTTTTGCGAGATGGCCTTCGGCCTCCAGGCTCGCCATGACTTTCGACGCCAGGACGACCACGTCTGTCGCCTCGCTGGCACGCACCAATTTCGCGGCTTCGACGCCGCCCATGGACCGGATTTCGACCCGCACCCCGATTTGCGATTCGTAGGCCTGCGCTAAGTCGGCGAGGATGTGTCGGGTCGCCATC